>Ga0179591_1131815_pt1 | contig 24584 bp, 26 predicted proteins | sample CZOMad2_1_08_16f_FD_182891 | JGI IMG/M metagenome (GOLD analysis project Ga0179591, IMG submission 182891) | Vadose zone soil fungal communities from Angelo Coast Range Reserve, California, USA - CZOMad2_1_08_16fungal (PacBio error correction) | ecosystem: Environmental > Terrestrial > Soil >...
AATCATTTCTGACGAGAGGATTCACCAACTAGTTCAAGGAAAGAAAAACCCCCTATAGACGATCGGCGCAGGAAATTCGAAGGTAAGTGTTTACAGGATTCACGCAAAATGAGCCCAATTCAGTCTTGATCTTGCCAAGTCCATGAGCGGGCCTCAAGGGGTCCGGTCGAAAGGCTAAAAAAGATGGGGACTCAAAACAACGGATTTGGTTGTGTCGAAACGCAACCACGCAAAAGCTTATGGCGCGCACGTCATAGGTACTTTTACGAAGGAGGGGGGGACGAAGAAGGCCAGGATTAACATGGAGGACATCCAACAAGAACTTAGAACAAGAATTGAAACCATCTGCATTTGCAGAAGAAGACAATGCCAGGGACATTTGGTAGGGTGACCAAGGACCGGAAGAAATAACTCACTATATTCAAGAAAGAAGGCTACAAGGAAAAAACGAAAACCCCACGAGAGTTTTTCTCGTAGAGCCTAAAATGAATGGGACCTTGACATAAGAAAAAAAAAAAAAAAAAAAAAAAAAAAAAAGGGGGGGAAAACTGGTTTCCAGCAACTTCTTGCCAGGGAATATACCCTGTGTTAAAGGGGGAATTCTAGTCCTTTAAAGAAGGTTATCTAACTGAAACAAAAGGAGGGAGAATCCCATGTCCAAATTTGCCCTTGTCATCTCGGGGAAGGGCCTCTTCCTAGAAAGGGATTTGTGGGGGTTCCACGCGGACAGTCCAAAGAAGTGATTCAAGGAGATAAAAGAGAGGAGAAAAGACACAGGAAAACTCAAATTAATCGGTCGAAAGGGGGGAAAAGACTTGATATCGCTTAACAATGCCGCGGGTACAGAGAAGGTAGAGTTAAGAGAACTGACAGTAACTCATCGAGGAATCCTTCCTCTTCTGAAATCAACTCAAAAAAAAGGGGGGTCTTAAGGTTAGTCGGAAGAGGAAATGGATCAAGCGGAAGTGGGGGACGGGGAGATTCAACTGGAGTAAAAAAAACAAAGAGAATTTGTATGTGAAGTAAACTGACCAACTAAAAAGGGGGGGTCACCGGTCTGGTACAATTCTTTGATCGAAACCTTTCGAAGAGCCATACTTAGAGGGAGGGAAATCCGAAGAAGTGCGGTCAACCAAAAAGAGTGAATACCGAGAAGGAGAAGTCCTGAAATCAGGTAAAAGGTTACCGGAAAGAAGCAAGCGGGAAAGTAAAATAATAGTTCAACAGACGAAGGTTAAAATGAGAGAGACCGGAAGGAGGACAAGCCATGGAATTCCGATCAAGTAAAGGAGGGGAGGTTCAATCCTAAATAGGCCGGGGGAAATACGGCCCACAAACTAGAAAAGAACTTTTGAAGACACGAATTCGGGAGGAAGACTTAGCACGGAGCACAGGAATTCGCTGAGCGGGGAGTTAGCTAGCAAAGGGGAAGAAAAGAGAGAGCTTGCAGGAAAGACTAATGGGAACAACGACGTGCTGAAAAAGTAATTTCCTCGCTACGTGATCAAAGATGACACATCCGGAAGAGAAGGAGCCTCCTAAGTCAGAATACGAATAGAGGGAATGAGGGAACGCAAGACAGCCGAAATGCTTGAAAGGGTGGACCAATTCCGCAAGCGTGGGTACTACCGTCCCCAAGCTTCTCTACGTCGTATCCGGAAAGCTTCATACTGAAGAAATCGGGATTACAGGAAATTAAGATTAAGAGGAGGGGGGGGGCATAAAAAGGGGGCGAGTTGAACACGTGGTAACAACCAAACATGCCGCACCCCGTCCCTCACTCATATTTGGGAAAAAAAAAAAAATTTCCAAAAACCATTTCTCCGGAGGAGAGTCTTCTCCGAAAGAACTGGTGTTAGAGAAGAAAAAGGAAAGCAAAGGCGGGGATGTCTAAATTAAAGAAGAGCACAAAGCAAGGACCGCGCTGAATTTGGCCCACTGGGGCACAGATTGTGGAAACCAGAAAAAGCAACACAAAAATATTTTACGCCGATTTAGAATTTATTTACTTATCTAAACCTTGCCAGAGAAGGGAGGAAGAGAAGATGCTCTAAAGGACGAAATTAGGGTAACTCGGCCGATAGATGGTTGACTGTAATGGAAAAATTACGTTTATAAGACAAGGAAATTCCAACCTAGGGATGGGAGACTGAAAGAATGCCGGAGTGGGAAGTTATAAAAAGGGGAGGGGGGGAAATCGAACCCGTAATAGGAAAAAACATTCCGCTAATCCGCTCCTTAAGTCAGGGCGAATCTTGAACATGCCACACAAGGCCTGGTCTTGAACAAGGGAGAGGACTCTGGGAACGTTCAATCCGTCCATCACGTACAAGAAATATGAAGAATGCTTCGGAGGAAAAACTCGAACATCCATCCTAATAACCCAGCTTAAGGGGATGAAAACCTTGTGGTGGCCATAGAGGGGATAGTCAAAGCTGTCCACCTTAAGAAAGTAAAAGTCTACAAAAAGTTACGAAAGCTGGAGGAGGGGGGAAAACCAGGACAAACAAACAAAAAGGAAGAAAACACAAATAATATGGGGAGGAGAGGGCCCTGGCATCTTGAAACCGAAGACGATTGATATCTTTGTCCGGCGACTTTGATTAACCCGAGGTCATGTGTAAGAGGGAAAAAAAGGTGAACCCACTTTCTTCTCATCTCACCGTCGATGTAGGGACGTTAGAAAAATCGAGTGGGGGGTCAAACGACAGTAGAATAGTTTTCTGGAAAGATGGAACGCGGGAAAGGATGCGTCCCTAGAGCGTTCCCGCCACTGGGAAAGTTGTGGAAGTGTTCAGAAAAAAGAAGACAGAAGGGAACCAGGATTGTAAAAGAACAGTTTCAGGATATTACTCTAATTGTCACCAAACACAAGGGAAAAGAAAAAAAAGAAAAAAGTTTCCAGAAAAAAATTTCAAAGGAAGACGAAATAAGATAAGCTTCAAGTGGGGGGGGGGGGAAAGGGTTCAAAATGAACAGTCAATCCAGCGATACTGCCAGTCAGAAAAGGAGACCAGGAAGAAATAATCAGTACCCACAGGTCCAGGCAAGGAAGTGGGGCAAGAGCGAAAGTGAGAAAAGGAGGAATACGGGTAGCGTACAAGGGAAAGGAAACGCAGTAAAAAAAGCGGTTTTGAATGGCCTTTGGAATATAAAGGGGGAGATAGACCAAAATGAATCAAAATTGATTACCTTCGAAATTGCGGCGGAAAGAGGGAACAGAGTAGCAAGTTCAGGACCCAGTAATTGAGTTCTCAGGGAAAAAGAGAGCTAACAGCAATGGGCGTTGTGGGGTTGGTGGGGGGTGGGGTAACACTTGAAGCGTACTCAAATCGGATCCCAAATCTGAAGAAGGAAGGGGCTTTGATCAGACAAAACCAGCTTGAAGTTCTGCGATAGAGTAAATAAGGGAGGATGTTTGAGTAGTGAACACGCAGCCGTCAAGGCCACGACCAGAAAGAATCAAAGGGAAAAGAGGAGGATTAGAAGTTTCTATGGGTATAATCAATGGAGAGGAGAGGAAAGTCCATTTAGAAGGGTTAGTCTGGGTGACGGAAGAAGTAAGAGAGAGGAGAAATACGGAGTTTTGTGTCGAGGAAATACGTAAAAAAAAGTAACCGTCCATCTTCCTAGCGGTTGAAACAGGGGAAAAAAAAAGAGGGAGAAAAGGTGCAATAATCAAAACGGAAGAGGAAGCGGAGAACTTGTGAGTTAGGAAGAAGATGGCGTGAGAGGGTGGACTGGGGCAACTTTTTTGAAAGTTCTTGGGAAAAGGCAAGGGAGATTGAACACAGGAAAAAAAAGGACAGAGAGGTATGGCCAAACACTAATTCTAAGATCTCTTTAACATCTAGGACCATATCTGATACAAGGAAAAGGGGACCCTAGTGTTCAGGATACTTGAAAAAGGAGAAGGAGGGAGAGGATCGCAAGGAGCGGGGGATTGTGGGAACGCAATCCTTCTGAGAGGGGAAGATAAAGTCTTGGGAACTCTGTGGGGCTGCGAAATCCACGAAAAAAGAGAAAAAAAAACACTGAACAATGTCTACTTAGGGGGGAAAGGAAAAAAGACTGCAAATCAAAAAAAGCGGTGGTTTACTCCCGCTGCATCAAGAAAAGAAGCTTGCCATGAAGTGGCTCACTAAAGATGAAAGGGGAACAACGGTTGCAGGAGAGGCCCTATAGGTAAAAATTGACAAAAAAGAATCTTTGAGTAATTAACTCGCCGCATTCTGAAGGAAAACAAAGCGTAATAGCTAGCCATCTAATGGGGAACATGGGGATGAAAGAAAAGTTTCGCACGGGAAGAGAAAAAGAGGCGTGGGAAAGGGGTCCATTTCGAAGGGGTGTGGGTGACGTCAACCCTCCTATCGGAACCATCAAAAAATCCATCGAGGGGAGGGAAAGAATGACGTCATTTAAAATGAGGGAAAGAAGGGAATTCGGAGGCAGGGAATTGGCCGTTAATCAATGTAAGGCAGTGAATGGAAGTTAAAAATTCAGAACAGGAAAAACAAGTAAGTTGAGGGGAATTGAAGCTCGTAACTGAGGGGTTAAATATACCAGAAGGTGGGAGGGGAAAAAAGTTATACTAGCTATCAAAATATGCTTTGTTTGTCTAAGGGGGTCAGGGGAAGAGGTGCCGGGGTCACTGACCAGAGGAAGGGGGGTCACGGAAGGAAAAGCCACGTCCAGTTTGCATGAAAAAAAAGAAGGGCACAGGTCGATGTTGGGAATGATTTCTTAACCGGATGATTGTAGAACCTGATCGTATTGGAATATAGGCTTACTTAGGGGAGCCTCCTATAAAAATGCCACGTAGCATGATAAGACGAGAATAAGTGTTGCTGGGGGAAGGGGAAAAAAAAATACGAGGGAAGATTGGTTTATATCTTAGGGGGAGTAAAGTCTCCCAAGGTGAAGTGTCCTTGGACTTGTAACAAGAGAGAGGGAACGGTGTTTCATGGGTTCTATTGGACAGACCTTGTTTACATATCTCAGGGGTAGAAAGCGATTAAAACACTCTCTTTATTGAGTGGCAGTTGATAGGGTGAAGACTTCGTAATCGCAGAAAGGCATGAGTGGTGTAAGAAGGAAGGAATGGCCAGGAATGAAAGGGAAAGAGAGCTATCAATATGAAAGGATAAGAGATTCAGGTCTATAAGTGGGATCGGAAAGGACTACTTACTTTCAACTACCACACAGAAGGGGTAAAAAATCTGGATTGAGAAGAAGGAGCAAAAACGAGAGGTGAAAAAATATTAACTTGGACTTTAAAGATGGGGGGAGGGGGAAGTCTATTGGTGTTACAAAGGTCAGAATTCGAGAAAAACTTACTACCCATGATGATCGATTTTCCGTAAAGTCTAGCAACGGGGACTTATTAGTCACAAAATCTCAAAAAAAATGTGGCTCCACTCGGGGGGGGGGCCTACCAGAAGAAAGAAAACATCTTCTCTCCGGACTACGGGAATGTTCTACGGGTAGTTGAGCCTGAAGGTAAAAACAATCCGCACATGGGGGACAATCCGTGATTGGTTCAAAAGATTTGATAAGCAAGGGGGAGGGGGCGCCACCGCGCAACTTTGTTAGGGGGAACTTACATACGGACAAGAAAAAGCTTCAAATGGGAGGCAAAGGGCAAGTCGGGAAAAGGGAAATGACCAAAAATTGGTTCAAACGGAGAGAAAACCTGGGGAGCCTGACAGCAAGCAGTGATCAGATTTCAAAAGCAGGTACGAGCGTCCGAGAGACCTGGGGGGGGGGGGGGGTGTTAAGTAAAAGTGTGACCGTTCTCGAGGGGGAGGGGGGGAAAAGCACATTATCTTACAGAAAAGAAAGCAGAAAAAGAAGGACATAATTTCCCAATTATCAGTCACGGAAGAACATTCCGCAAATCAGGTGGGGATTTGTTGTATGTATGAACGCACTCGGAAGGAAGGAAAAAGAAATCGACAAATTGGCAAGAGAAAGGAAATTCTCAACAGGAACGAAACATTCCTTTCCAAGAAAAGAAAACAGGAAGAGGGAGGCAGATTAAATGAAGGATCGGTGTCTCATAGGCGATTTCACGCTAAAATGAAAGATCCTCCGGGGAATACTTAACAGAGTCTGGGGCGATATCCAAAACCGAGTTGGGGGACTCCGGGTTCTTTCTTATACTGCCCAGAGGGGGAAAGGCAAGGCCTAATAAAAACACGAGTAACCAAAAAAAAAAAAGAAGGGGAGATGCAGGGGGTTTTGGGTAACCTCCGTCCCAACGGAAACATTTTTCACCTCTTGAGCCCAGTTCTGCTACAAGAAGGAAAACAGAGTAAGGTTCTGAAAGTCCCACGCGAGAAAGAAAGGGGGCTGGAAAACGTATTTAATAGAGAAGGTACGCAAAGAGAATGCAGCAGAGTCCTTTGGGACGTCAACCACAGAGGGAAGGGGGTCGTTATCAGATTTTACTCTCAGGGGGGGAAAAAAATGCTTCGCGTAGCGGACAAAAGAGGGGGAACGAGCTTAAGGATTGGAAAGGGGGGGCATCATCAAATCTGAAGGGGGAAAAGGAAGGTCAAATAACTATTCACACACAACAACAGTGGAAAGAAGAATGACGGACCACGTCATCACTTGGGACGAAGACAAGATACTGAAAAGGGGGGGAGTTGCCAGTGAAAGAGAAGGGGGAAAGGTAAACTCAGAGAAGGGTCCAGGGGGGGCAGGGGGGGAGGAACCATTCGTAGAGTACTCACGAGATACGTCTCCTGGCAGGATAAACAACTGACAAAGTCAACTAAAAATGACTGGGAAAGAAAAGAAGAAGGGGGGCATATATTGAGTTAAGATCAAAAAAGATGAGGTAAAATGAGGGAGGGGAAAAGTTGCCCTCCTCATACTCAGTGGTTGAACTACCATGAAACGGCAGTATAAAGGGAGTCCAAATATCGCTCAGAACTGAAAGCGGGATGGGGAGGGAGGGAGTCGGCAAGACGTGGGTAGAAAGTCTTTGGTGAGAAGAGAAAGATTAATGGTTCACTGGGAACCGCCCCTCATCCTTAACCACTGGGGACTGAATTTTGGGCAGGAAAAAGGGGGGGGAAAAAAACCGTATACGGAGATTGAGAAGAAGCGCCTCCTGGAAGGAAGAAGGGTGGGATAACTTTTTTCAAAAAAACAGGAAAGGGGGATGTTCTAATCAAAAAAAAAACTTATAGTAAATTCAGAAAAAACTACCGAACATTTTCCTAAAAGGGGAAAAATTTGGACCTCTCAAGCCCACCACAGCGGTATTACGCCGAGGGTGAGGAGGAAAATGGGGGAGAGACTTCTACGGCTACACAAATTACAAGGAAGAAAGAAGTGAAATCAAGCAACGAGCGATAAGATGTATTCCAAAGAAAAAACCAGGATAGCGGAGGGAAAAAGGAGAATTTGTAATTGGGGAATACCAAAGCGAAGTAGGGGGGCCGTGGGAGAAGGAAAGGATGCTCTTTAACGGGGAAGGACTCAGAAAAAAAAAAGGGGGGGTGACAATCTCAATATTAATTGAAACAGACCTAAGAGGAAAGGAAACACAGAGTGAATGAAACGTCAAAAGTTGCGATTGAACAAGGACAAACTCGAATGGAGGGAAAAGAGAGGGGGGAGATCATCCAAGACTTAAAGAAAGTCCAGTTCACTAGTCGCAAATACTCAAGATATATTGGGGGACTCCCGCCTACTGCAGAATGAAGGGGAGGGAAAGACTTGGGGTGGGCCCTATCAATGGGCAAAACGCTACTAAGAGGGGAAGTAAAAAAGGAGGGAAAAAGGAAATATCAGTTACAAAATGATTTCTGCCTTGAGGAAAATTGGCCCAGGGAAGCTCGAAGCAGAAAATAGCAGAAGTAACAAAAACAACGATGAGAAAGATAGATTATTGTCTTAAAGAGAGGAACTGGGCATCTTGAAAAAAGGAGAGAGAGAGTGAGAATGATGAGTTTCATCTGTGGGTCCGTAAAACTCAAGGGGATTCCAGCTTCAGTGGGGCGCTTCTGAAACCTTTAGGCCACCAAAGGCGAATCAGAAAAGGCAGGGGGGAAAGGCGTCAAAAAGGGGGGTACGGTAGTGACGAAGCAGTTTCGAATAGGGGGGAGGGGGGGAAAAAATGATCTTTTCACAGAAGCATAGCACTAATAGCGTTCCCGCCCTCTGGCGGCGGTTGGGGGCCTGGGTTCATTCGAGAGAAAGGGAGGAGAAGGAAGGGGGGGGTCGCGGGGAAGAAGGGAGTTCGTAAGCGAGGGGGGAAAAAAAAAAACCCCACAAAGGGGGGACTTCTTACTACTTTTCAAAATCAGGAAGTGAGGGAAGGAAACGAACTAAGGGGGCTTATACCTCATTTATCCCAAATGTTTTACAGGGGGGGGAAAGGAAGAAGATATGCAGCTCTCATTCCCTCCTCCAAGAGAAGTCGACGCGTTAGAGGGAACACGGAAGAAGTTTGGGGACGTTGCACGATGAAGTACGACATGAAGGAGAAAAAGAGGAGGAAGAAAAGCGGGTTCGAGGGTTCCACTGTACGTTGAAAAAAAAAGGGACCATTGTCAAAGCGTAGTTGTTGATACTTGCAGAATTATTAAACAGAAAAAAGGAGTGGAGGGGGGAGTGCGACCCAATCCTGTCGATCCAGAGGTCGCCAGGGAAGCAAGAGGAAGAATCTTCCCGGGTTGAAAAACCGTTCTCAAAAAAAGCTCTGGGAAAGGCATTTGCCTGTGTACAATGGGAAACAGGGAGAAAAGAGGGCTTGAACCACCAAAAGATAAATCCACGTTCTTGAAGAGGGCGCCCGCCATCCAGTCTGGAAAAATTAAGGGAAAGAAGAAATCTCAGACGCTTGGGGAAGGTGAGTACCAAGAGGAGACAAAAGTCCACTAACCGGGTCAAAGAAAGAAAAGGGCACCTCATGAGGCTGATCAAAGGGGGAGTTTATAGAACCATGGGGAAAGGAGGTGTGAAAAGGAATGGGTTATGGGAAATTCTAGTTTGCTACGGATCCTGTAAACGGGGACGGGAGAAAGGGAAGACTAAAGGGAACTAAAAAAGTCGTTGGGCACTGCAACCGCCCCCCACTTCCAAGACCGCGCGTTACCAGTCAAAAAAAAAAGGCATCGTTTCAGAAAAAAAAAAAGAAAATTCAGCGAAAACGGAATATCCTGGATAAAAGTGAGAAGGGGGGAGAAGCAGGACTGTTCCCAAATTTGGGAGGGTTGATCTGGGGGAGGTAATGGGGGGGGAAACTTACTTTGCAAAAATTGGAAAGAGGGGGGAAAAGGAATTGATAAGGAAGGAGCCTGTTTATCTTGGTCAAACATAAGTGATAGAGAGGGAGTTGACCATCAACTAGAAAAGCAGAATGATAAACCGTAAAGTCCAAATATTGTGCAGATAAGAAAATAATGAAAAGGGCAATTAGGATCGGCTTCAAGGGGGAAGAAGGTGTTGGGAAACAAAGGCTTCTAGCGGATTCGCCGTGATCAAAGGGCGGTAAAGCTGTTGGCCATTAGTTGGCAACGCCATTTGTAAGAAAAGGGGGAACTGCCGTTGGGAAAAAAGGGGTAGAGAAACAAAAAAAATGAACCCAAACGCCAATATCTGTTGTGGTACTACTACGGGGCAGACGAAACCACAATAAAGGCCATGGCCTATGGAAAGCAGAGGGGATCAGGTACAAATCGGTTGAGGGATACAAATCAAAGGAGGGCCGGAGGCCGCTGAGTATTTTGAAGTTTCGCAAACGTCGCCCCCTTATGCCGCCCAGATCGCAGGGAAGAGGTGATATACGCAAAAAGGTCACCAAGTGAGGGAGGAAGAATGTGAAAAATTAGAGCTCTTTTGCTGATCGCACTGGGTCCAAAGAAAGGTAGTTTGACTGGGGGGGAAAACGATCGGAAACAAACTCACAAATTAACCGAGGGTGGGATGGGGACGCGGAAGGGGAGCATGGGAAAAGGAGGAAAATAAGATGACGGAGCGGAACTTTGGGGCCTTACAGATAAATTTTTACATTAAATCATCTAAAAGAAACGGTCATAAACTCGAACAAAAAAAAAGGTATCAAGGCACTCGGGAGACTGACGGAAAGGGGAAACTACTGAAGGGGGGAGCCCCGTAGTAGATAGAGAAAGAGGCGTGGTTTGGATCTGGAGGGTTTAAAACGAATTTGCCCGGAAACGGTACAAAACAGAGTATTGTTTCAAAGGGGGGAAGAGGCAAAAAAAAAACATTCCAGGGGGGGGGGTCTTCTTGCACCGATGGAGGTTGGAAAAGTCTTTTCTTGGCAACTACCCAAGATGAGCATGCAATGGGAAGGTCACATTCTTGCACCTCCAGGGGGAGAACAAAGTATCAGAAGAAGAAAGTTGGGGGGGAACTTTGGGCCACCATCCTAAACAAATGACCAACCATAGCTTATCAATTGGGTAACGGTCAGGTAAGAACCTCGGAGAAGTTAACTTTAATTAACAATCGCACCAAAGGGTTGGGGGACGTGAGCGTACGCCTGGGGGGGAAAGAGGAAGGGGCTGGGACGTTAGCATATCTGAAGGGACCCAAGCCGTTGTTTTCGTGGCAGTGATCGGTGTAAAGAAATTATTACTCCCAGAAATAGTTTTGGGTAGGACAAGGCAAGGAGAAGGGTCCTTAAAGGCAGAAAAAAGGTAAGCTAAAAACAACACGGGGAGCATTAACATATGAGGGAAGGTTCGATGCATTTACGGCAATGACTACTGAGGTCCTAAAAAACGAACCAGGGGAAAGGGTGGGATTGCGCTCATCTCAGGAAACAAAAATGACGAAAACAAGGCTGTAAGGGGCTAAGAGGAACGACCGAGCAGGTGGAGTGTTTACCTCAAAGGCGGAAAAGAGGAAAGTCCCTGGCTGCGATGGTGAAAACAGCCTCTAAGGCAGACTTTACTGGGGGTTGGGGCGACCGATCAAAAAAACTTGCTAAACGGATTGGGGGGTTTGTAACTCACCAAAAAAAAACGAGTAGTGACACCGGCTAGGTTAGAATTCTTGTACGAGTCTTAGGACGAACGAGCGTACTTCAAAAATCCCCAATTAATTTTTACAGCAAAAAAGTTGAAACCGAAAGAGGTGGCGAAAAAAACAGGAAAGAACGTCTGTGGGCATTGAACAGGAAGAACGAGATAATGGATGTGGAAACAAGGAGTTAACCGATAACATAGCCAACACAGGATAGTTTCTCGGATAAGTCCTAACCTGGTGCCAAGGGAATTAAAAGCGTTGCACTTTCCACGAGTGAGAAGCTCCTGAGAATTTTTGGGTAAGGAAGTATGCCGGGAAAGAAGGAGGGAGGTCATTTTTAACGGTCAAAAAAAGGCAGCGCTCAAAACCGAATATTATAAGAACTTGCCCTTTGCCAGTATGACCGTACTCGTCCCGCAATCGATAAGGCTGTGGGGGGGGATGGTTCACGACAAAAGGAGGGGAAAAAGGGTCAAAAATCTCTGCAAAGGCGGAGAATATAGTCGCTCAGTCATAACCTAAATTCATAAGACACCTTTAAAGAAAACTATGAGAGATTGACCAAGGACGAATAGGGGGAGGCGAATCAAGGCGGCGATTTCAAGATACTGCAGATCCCGAAGGAGTGTACTCAGAACTTAAACCAGATTTCACGTATACTAACAGGAGGAGGTTCGCATGTATAACTTTAGGAGCTGAAATAGGCCAATGCAAGGGCGGGGAGGGAGAAAAAATTCAGCATCAGTACAAACAAAGACATTGGAGTCTGAGTTGGGGGGGCATGAACCTCCGCTCAACGGCACGATTTGGTTTCACCTGGAGTGTCTTAGAAAAGGTGGCTAAGAATCTGCCTGCGGGTGCTATCGAACCGGTTGCGGACCTTGTTACCCCTATCGTCTTTGTGGTCCTCACTCACACCCCCTCCATCCCATGCCCCCTCCAGCCTACTACAGTTGGCCTGTCCCCGCCAGTCCGACCTATGCAAATAATGTGTTCCAATGCGAACGTTGGCACAGAAGCATTGGGTCTGCCATGTCGGTAAAAAAGATACGGTTCATGCCACACACGCTAGAGCTCAGTCCAGTGCCCCCCCCGCCTCCCTCCTTGGACTGCCGGACGCCCTTCCTACCTTTTCCTTCCTCCCCGGGTCTCTTTACCTCCCCGTCTACCCACTTCCTCACCACTCTCCCAGGTAGGGGTGTGGAAAGGAATCCGACAGCGTGAGGGTTCAGTATATCAGAGGGGAAGGGACTCGCTGTTCAGAACTTCTCGAGAAAGAGACGGACAAGCTGAAGGAGGGAGACTTAATTCTTTAAAGTGTTCAAGCTCACCTCAGAAGGTGATGTCCCGGTGTCAGCAAACAGGCAACAATAAAAAAGGTTGCACCGCCTTCGAGGAGAAGGAAGAAAGTGATCGAGCTTCATAAGCGCGGGTACCTGAATGTATCGGGAGTGAACTATCCTTGAACTGGTAACACGGAGTCGGGAATGGCGGTGGGGAGGAGGGAACCCAAATGCGTAGAGAGTAGAGAGCTAACGTGCCAGTCACGGGGAATACTGATCCACTTACTCACAAAATGGCCTTTTCACGAAAGCCTCCACGTTGCAATAAGGAAGATAAAAGATCATGAGGTGCCATAGGAGACGTAAAAAGTTGGGGGGGGGGACTGAGGAATATACGACCTTCCCTCAAAAGAGGATCAAACGGATTCACTCCAAACTCACAAAAAGGAACTCAGGAGAGGACTTCTTGACACACATAAAGTGACTGAGGAAGAAGACTTGTCTCAGCGAGGTGAGACGTGTAAAAAAAAAGTTGGAAGACCACCGCCGGCCACCGTCACGGAAAGATTTTGTCAGAGAACGGGGGGGGGCCCAAACCTTAAGACTTGAGGACTTGCAGATAATTCTAACCTCAGGAATCAGGAAACGGGGGGGTATGCATGAAGTTCAAGACGAACACGCCAGGAGGATGGAGAATCAGGGGGAAGGTCACTCACACTACCTAGACTGGAACATTTGGCCAACTGTCCAAAAAAAAAATTGTACCAAAAAGATAGAAAAAATTCGTCATAGCCGGAGGGGGAGAATTAATGGACGGACTTCCGTCGAAAAGGGGAAAACGTCCTACGAAGGGAGCAACCCGAGCGATCCTAGAAGGGTAGGAAAGTTAGAAAGGGGGGGGAATAATAGCTAGTGCAAAATTTGGGACACTGGGGGATACCAAATGAGGAAGAAACCTAAGAGAGTAAGGGGCCTGACGCGAATGCCGGAATTGTCGGGAAAACCGGATTTCAGAATCAGCAATGTGGTTGCCATTCCGAAATCGACGGAAACACAAAACGGGGCAGCTTCCAACGACAAAAGAGTCTCCGGGAAGGGGGAATGCGAATCTTAACAATCCCTAGCCAGGGTTCGTGAACAGCTATGGGGGAAGGGATTTACGGACCGGTCAAGCAAGCCAAAGACAGTGGCACAGAGTAGAATAGGTCGAAGAAAAAAAAGACTCACAATAAGACCCTCCACTCAAAACATCCCAGCTACGGTGCTGGAAAAAACCTACTTTTTTTTGTCCCTATCTGGAGAGGCCAGCTTTCCTCACCTGAAGCTGGACTAACAAGTCGACGAAAAAGGAAACTATCAGATAATCGGGAAAAAAGGCGAAGACCCAGAAGGAGGAAACAAGAAATAAGAAAAAAAACAAGGGGAAAGGGGGGCTGAAATAATTTTTCTTTATCAAGGGAAGGTCTGGCGATGCCAAGAAGGGGCTCAAAAAACGATATTTCTTGTCGTCGACTTTAGAAGCAAAGCAGTATGGTAAAAGTTGCAATAGGACCACCAAAGTCGGGAGAGCAAAACGTAAAAAAGAGGGGATTAGTAGGGCGTCACCTCTATTTCTTGGGAAGGAGGGTCGCGAAGAAAGGAGGAATATTTGGAAGACTTTATTGTCAGCTTGACAACGTATCTCACCTAAGTGGCCAAAACGAAGAGGGCGAGGGGGGGGGAAATGGGTGTTTACAGAGATCGTCAGAGGAACAGATTGGTCCGGAGCTTACTTCCGGTTGATAAGGGAAGTTACGCAATTGGGTGCACCCCAACCTGGGAGGCTGAAACCGTTCCAACTCAAAACGAATTTGAAGGGGTCGGCAAGAAAGAGAAGAGAAGGATAAATCAGGTGGGTCCCAAATTGGCCCAAATCCTCAAGAAAGAGAGAGGCAGGGAGAAGTCCTTCCTCCCCTGGAGAGAGGCGCTCTGGCGGGAAGTGTCACACGAAGGAATTTGGGCCGTGCGAAAAGGGTAATGACGTAACAGAGTCCGAAGCGGTCGGAAGAAAAAGAAGAGGGGAGGAGGTTTGGTGCCAATCTAATTTAGAAAAGTCCGCCAAGATTTCTGTAAAAGGTCTCATTGAAGTGAGAACATCCCTCCCTGGAGGGGGGTCTGTTATATTGGCGATCACCACCTGAATAAAAACTTCAAAGGTCCACCTGAGGAGAAAGAGGCAGACTTATTATGTTTTTGTAAACCAAGATCAGGCAAATATCAGACGGTGGCCAGGCAGGGGGGGAGGGGGGGTGTACTCACACTTGGGAAACGGCGGAGCTGATTAAACCAAAGACTTCGTCAGACAGTCAAGGGGAGGGGGGCCGAGTCTCAGAAGAAAGAAAGATGAGAGGGCTCGAGTCGAGGAAGAATCATCGAAGAACGCTGGGTATGATAGGAAAACTCTAGCCAGTCATTCCAAAACAGTCAAAACAGCAGAGGAAAAATATGATAGTCTCTTATATAGGTGTAAACAGGTCGTTAGAAGGAGGGGATTTGGGTAAGTTGGAACTAGGGAAAGTGACGGAACTTTCCGAGATGAAGTCATAAACGTATGATGGGGTCAAGCAGACGACCACAATTAATGCCAGCGGAGCGTTTGAAAAGGTAAAATTCGGAGGCAGAACGAATAACAGAACCATTTAATGCTTCCGAACCGTCGGGCATTTTATAATCACGAAGGCGACAGCTTTTTCGTGTTTGATATGGAGGGTTGAAAAAAACTTGGCAAACATGCAGAGGGGAGAGTGAAAACTGGCACATGAATTCAAAAACAGAGGTCCATGCTCCAGGAGTAGTAGAATTCTTGAACAGCATAGTCCCATATCTTATAACCCGAAAAAATGCAATTTGCGGCTTGAAGGGGGGAAAAAGATGCAGGGAAAGGAGAGAGAGGAAAGGAAGTTCTTAAAAAGGTGTGAATAAAGGACGCACGCGGGAGATCATAAAAACTTGGGAAACGCTGGGAAGGACGGGTGAGCAAATACATTTGCACCAGCTGTGAACAAGGGGCCATGACGGGAGGGACAAAAAACACCTGACCTCCATTATCTTTGGGTGAGTTGACCTAAAGAGATGTCAGACAGTCAGCCTCTTTCCATGGTCAAGAATTGGCACTCCTAAGAGAAAATAAAGGGTTTCGTATGGAAGGGAAATCAAGAAATTGAAGGAATCCACAGGACGTTGGAATGAATCGGACAATTCTGTGAAGAGGGGACCATATAGGTTCCTTTTCATCAGATATAATCTCAGAGTGGGTCCCTTTAGGGATGAGGAAGAGTGAGGCCGTGTGGCGCTTTCCTGCTCGGGAAAGAGGGAAAAGAAAAAGGGTATTGTCCTTTCAAAAGAAACGACGTGACCATCCAAAAAGCGTTTGCTTCGCGGCTTCCACTTGCAAATAAGGAAACTGAGGATTCTGAGGCCCTGTGCCGTGAAGAAATAATGTAAGAGGAAGGGAGAGAGAAATCACATTCACAAACAAGGGGAGCGAAAGGCAGACTCGGACTGCGTTGAAATAACAACTGCGGAAAAGCGTAACCGTGAGATCGCAAAAAAGGAGAGGGGGGGGGGGGAGAGGATCGTTTAAAGTAATTTTCCGTAAGACGGCAGCAACGTAGGGGGATAGAGGAAGTTCAGAGGACAATCAACATTCCACTGTAGTTGGGCGGAGGAGGGCACGCAGCTTGGGAAAATTCTTGGCTGAAGAGGGGGGAAGGTGGACCATGCTCGGGGAGGAATAAGGAAAAGGCTTCGTAATCCAAAAATTAGAAGTTCGGTGGTTTGGGGAACACTGAGGCGCACTAAATAGGTGTGAGGGGTGGACGTTGTATTAAAAACCAATCAGAGGACCCAAAGAAGGGGGGTTATATCGAGAAAAAATCCCCATTTCAGGCCGTATCAAGGTACGGGTACAATCGCTCCCAATAATGTCATGTACTGGAAGACGAAGGGGGTACATCTCGCAATAGGAAGTACACAGCGAGTGTGTTAGGGGTCCTTGACTGTGGGAGGAATCAATAAAAACAACTCCCAAATGCAACTTGTTGTGGTGAACACAAACGTCCTGGTACAACGGGAAATAAAAGGGGAAATCTCAACAAGATTGGAAAGAGAGAGATTCAGGGCGATGATTAACTGCAGTACGACTGCGTGTCACTCACAAACATCAAGTGGGATCGGATTCGCGACGAAGTCATCAAAACATCAAGGAGAAAACAAAAGAATGGGGAAAAGGGAGATCGTCGGCTCATTGGTGACAACGGAGTAAATAGACTTAACAAGGATCTTGCTGCAGATTTGGTCCGCGCAAGATGGAAAATCACGGGGGACTAGTCTAAAGGGGGTTTCAACAATTCCTCCGAGGGGGGGGGGGGGCCTACCAGGCAAACAGAAAACTCGTTCAGGGATCGGACTCACCGGAATTTTATAAATGAACGTCACAGCAGGGCGGGGAAGACAAGAAGGTTTCAATCCAGGATGTCAGAAGAAAAAAATAGTCAAAAAGATCGCGTTCATCCTCAAACAATCATGGACTGGGGGGATTGGTTTCCGAAAAGGAAGAACCTACGTTCTGCAAAGTTAACGCAAATGAGTTAACCATAGAAAGATACCAAAACGCTCTGGTATCACGGAGATCCTCACCTTTTACGACTCAGCAGGGAGTTAACCACAAGGGAAAAGAGAAGGAGGAGAACCGGGGGAGGAGAGGGAAGGTTGAGAAGTCTCTATTCTTAAGACAGTAATTTACTCGACGGAAACAGCATTAACATCCGATCCATGCACGGGAGATCGCCTTACGCGTGAACGAACCGCTATGATGTGGGATGTTACAAAGAGGGATCAAACTAAATGAGCGTAAAGTGAGAGCAGCGATTCTGAGCACGAAGAAAACACATTCCGTGCAAAAGCCTACAAAGGGGAACAGCGATATCGAATGAAAGTAAAGATAAAACTGGGCGAAGACAGAAAAATGAGGGGAGGAGTCCGTACCCAATATCCTGGAGATACGAAACTTCCGAGGTCGTCTATAACGCACCGCTTTTGGAGTAATGGGATCTATTGAGTTGTGGTTGCACCAAAGGCAAAGTATTGGCGGCGATGGACAAGGTCATTAAACAAAGGAAGTGCGGGTTGGGTTACAGGGACTCCAACGGCACTGGTTCAAAGAGTGTATGAACATGGAGTGGGGCTAACTCAAGACAACGTTCCCAGGGATCGGCGATCCCAAGACGAAGCCGTTGCGTTTGCAAAAAAACCTTATGGAAAGAGGAGGGATCCGCAAGACGCAGCATTCTGCGGGGGCTTCATCCGCACATCTTGCAGGACGGGGTGAAAAAATTGTATAAGGTTCAGAAAGGGTCTATCAAGCGGCCAAGCTGGAATTCAAGAGTGATTAGCGTGTGGACAAGAAGTCACCAAAGACGCAGTTGAAGTCCGGTCAAAAAAGACACGATCAAAAAGGAAAAGGATGGCACGCCAACCTCGGATTCTCGGAGAACGGATCCGAGGCAGAGTCCTCGAGGGGATAGGGGCTGCGCCTGGGTGGGGGGGGAAATGGGGGAACGGAATCGCGGCCGTTGGTCAAGAAGCCACAAACTACCGGAGAAAGGGCAGCGATCATCTTACGAGCGATTCAGGACCAAACGGATCACCTGACGCTCCACTAAAAAGCCTGGATGGAAAAGGAAGAAAAAGATTCATTAACAGCCTCATTAGGGGAAGGAGTCGTACTTGCCTTTTCGGGGGCCAGTTTACTGGAGGCGTGGGGAAAACCTACCTGAAACCCAATAAAAAAAGTAGTAAAATAACACGAATCTCCTCAAGGAAAAAGACAAAGGGGAGGATACGGAGAACACTACTACTTAAGACGAGTCTTGGGGGGTATAAGACGATTTCTATTTGGAAAGTTACACCGCCCAAACAGCCGAACACCGTAAGGACACATTTGGCAGGAGAACGGGGGTTTAAAAAAAAAGGTTAAAAATCTGGAAGGAAAGGAGGGGGAGAGGAAGCCGGCGTTTATCTCACTACGTGAACACAGCACGGGAGGGGAGGGACTACTCACATTAAGTATAAAAGCATAACCCCTCGTAGGGGCCTCAACGGGAAATTGGCACCCCGCCGATGTAAACGCAGGGTCTGGGAATTGGGGATCATCAGGGGAACACGGAAAAGGTAAGGACTGTAAAACCATATAAATCAGCTAATGGACGGAGGAGGGAACTGGGACAACGATATCTGCTTTACTGGGTAGTTTAAGGGGGTTGAAATACCAAACGAGAAGCATATATGAGAGCGCCGTGCCTGACCGCCGGGGGTGGAACGGGGATTTCTCAAGAAAAAAGAAAAAGGGGGGGAAATTCGAAACTTAAGGCTCAAAAATGACCTCGCGAAAAAAGAAGGCGAAAGAAAGTCTGTTCTCATCTAACAATGCAACATTGGTCGTAACTCAGGAAGTGGAGAAATGGAAACGTCCGGGCCATCACTGCCATAAGATAAAAATAATCAAAAGGTGAAGCGACGACAGAAACAAGAAATAAGTGGAAGCAAAGGAAGAAAGACTACACCTTTAACACCGAAGTGTGGTGGCACCTATAGGGGGTATATTACAGCTTTACCACTTGAAGGCCAGTCTACTACAGAATAAGAAAGGCGCAAGCATCGATGGACAGAAATCGATTGCCAGAATATACTAGAACAAAGTAGCTCACAACAAACGAGGGGGAAAGAGGAAGGAGTATTGTATTGTCTCTGGCCTGGGCAAGAGTGACTGCCGAAAGATCGCTTGCGAGAGGGGAATCTTGTAGGAGACTTGAACCCAAAGTCATGTTTGGACAGCTTTGGGTACCCATCGCCCCATTGAGAGGGCCAACATCGGTCAGACCAGCTGGAAGACGGGTCAAAATCTATTCCTTGAGTCCGGGGGGGCGGGGAAAGGGCATTCGAAGATGTTTTCTTGTGGATGCTCTTTTCCCTGACTACAAGTAAGATAGCCTAATCGCGTCACAGACAATTCGGGGGGGGAATGGGTTGAAGAGGCATGAAAGTTGAAGGAAGAAGGAGGGAAATGGCGGGAATCTATTTTTCATAATGAAAACTTGCGTAAAAAAAAACGGTATCTGCTAGAGCCCGTGTTCAACTCACGTCGTCGGTCATAAACGAACTATATAGGCGGATCAAGAGGGGGGGGGTAAGTTTGAAAGAGAAAGAGAGAAGATAACCAGACTCCTTCCTCACAAAAGTCGCTCGGGCGGGGAGAGGCACTCTCTTGTGTCCTGTTTCTCACGATGAAGGCCGTAAAGGGAATTCGAACCGGGACGGACAGAAACTGATTGCAGGTGTATGAAGAAAACTGTGACGTGGGAAAAATGTCAGCGAGTAGTAGAAGCCGGGGGAAAAGTCAGTGGGAGAGATACATCCCTACCTGTGGGTTTCACGTATTGCGAATAAAACAGCGCTATCAAGAGAGGGAAAACCAGAAACAGATTCATTAGAGGGTTTGGGTGGGAAAACGTTCGAAGGCACACTGAGGACTGTGGCCTGCCTGATGGGCGGGGTCACCACTTGGGGGAAAGTAGAAGCTTTCTGATAACCAAATACTCGTAAAAATTAAGTTAGCCGAAGTCATAATCAAAAAAGACGTGAAGTTCGAAAAAAGGATAGAATCCGTCGAGACGCGGGAGTAGGAAAAAAGTAGTCAGGGAAATCAAACGCAAGAGGCAACCCTCAAATCATGAGAAGCTGTCATACTAGAGGAATTTATAGTCAAACCATGGGAGAATTGAAGAACGGCCATTGTTTAGGTGGGGAGAAAGGCTACGGAGGGGAACCGGACGGGTAGACTAGCCTAGTCGAGACGCACGGAGGGGGGGGAAGACAGCACGGACAGTCATCGATCCGTTAAGGAAACCAGGCTAGGGCAAACGTAACGGACGAGAAAGATGAAAGACAGTCTTCTACACGTGCTGCATGTGGAAAGGCATCCTTTCCCAATTTTTTCTTGTTAATACGTGCATTGGACCCAAGGCAACTGCATATTGGATGGTGAACACGTTAAAGAAGAAGACTCGGGGAGGAACAACAATGTGTTCCAATCTTTCTCGAGTCATGCGAACAGCGAGAAAGGAAAGAGAGGAAGAACCCTTAAACCGCCCTCTTATTGCGGTAGGAACGGGACCAAGGAAACTGAGAGTCGGCGGAAAGAGAAGATTGGAAGGTGTTGGGGAAGAAAAGGCTTCGAATAGGCTCACAAAGGCGCCAGGTGGAGAGTACTGAGTAGAAAAGCCAATTGATCCATAAATAACCAGGTACCATTTGGTAGGTAATCCCAAAAAAAAAAAAGACACTGCCATGAGACTGGTTGGATACTACGTCCGCTTGCATGCGAAGGAAAGAAGTGTTCAAAACCTTAATAAATCCGATACTGCAGACAAAGAGTTAAGGTATATCGAAATCATGCACCTGTACTTCCTCCTTAGGAACTGGTTGAAGGGGTCGGAAATAGACCTGCCAATCACAGATCGGAGTGGGAAGGAAAAAAAGAAGGGGCAACCGGGTAGGGGGGACAAGAAGGGGAGGCACCTTCTAGAATCTCTTTTCACTGCTAGCACGTGCGCGAATTGGGAGGGGTTTAAAAACTGAAAGACCATATGGAGCCATCAACAAAACTCCATCTATGGCAGGAAGCGACGGCGATCTGTCAAAGAAGGGAGGATCGGATTCCGGGGGGGGGGGAAACTGGTCTACCATCAGAAAATAAAAACAACCAAAACCAATAAACAACACAAAAAAAGAGTATAAAAAAACAAAAAAAAAACATAAGCTGAAAAAGAAAAGAGAAAAAAAAACAAAACACACCATACAACCCAAGACAAAAGACATGAAAAAAAAATAAAAACAAAATCACGCAAAAAAAAGAAATAAAAGAATAACTGAAGTCAAACCCCGCGCATTGCTACATAGCGTACTTAGTGGGAAGAGGTTCACTCAGAAATTTAATCGTAAAGTGAGGATCTAGCGAGAAAAACGAAGGGAGGGGGGGGAGAGATCTAACACTCGTGAAAACGGGCCGACATCCACGGGAGTAATGCTTGAATTCATACATCCCAGGATTGACGGAGGATGCACAGATTGCAAATGTTTTCTTGCAGGACAAAGGAAAGGGGGATGGATCATGCCTCGGATTGAATAATAGAAAGGGACATTCTCACGGGCCCGGTAAAAAATTCAGTAGCAACGCGCAGAAAAAATAGAGGGGGTGGATGGGTGCCATGGTTAGGAAACCAGAGGGAGCAAGGTTTATAATAAAACGGGGGCGAAACATAACATCCCCTATCGTCCGTCGCCGGGAACTGGAATCACGAAGCCGCATTGGGCTTGCGCGATTGGGGGACGCCTTTGGAAAGAGGGAGACGGTAGAAAATAGAGGGAAGCTCGTTGTGTCAAGTATTGAGCGTGGTGAAAGAAGTCTTATCTCAATCGCATGCAACGGTTTGGATTGACAACCAGGACTTCTGGCCGTAGAAGAGAAGAACAGAAGCGCGACTCAACAAACGGATTGAAAAGGAGTCAAGGTAGAGCATACGACCGGGAAGAAACTCAACAACTCACGTTGAACTCTGGGAAGTCGCTCCGATCCACCACATATCCCATTGAACAGGGAAAAACGAGAGGGGGATTCGATGAGTACAAGGAGAGGGGATTGTGCCCAAAGCGGCAGGAGAAAAAGAGAAAAAGGACACAAGAGGGGTCTGGATTTGTTTTTTTTTGGTAGCCAGCTGGCCTCACGGGGACGGAAATTTCGAACGACTTGGACGGTGTCTCCTCGGATGGTTGGTCTACAGCCGCAAACTCTCGTGAGGCCAACGGGGGCTAGTGACGAAGCAGGTCCTGAAAAAAAAGAATAACAGGGGAGAAGACCTTCTTGGTGCGCCAGATTTCAACCATCAATTGTGGACTCAACCGCAATCCAGGGGAAGGAGGGGGGGAGGGGGTCCTTACGGACTACGACGATGGCCTCAATGACGGTCGGCAAATATTTTAATCCCCCCGAGCCATAAAACCGCTCTTTTACAACTGAGGGAGAGAGCACCAGAAAGGTACGCCAATCCCTTTTATGAAACTTTTTCTTCCAAGCGGGGAGATGCTGCCTTCGAATGTTGAAGTCCATATTATTAGACGGATCCAAGAGACTGGGAAAGAAGGACAGGATCCTAACGGCAAAACAATACGAATCCCTAAATTTAAATGTGGTCAGGATACGACAGGGGAAGCTCCCGCAACTCTGGTGTGTTTGGGGGTTCACGATGACACAACAAGGAGCTGGGTGCGAGCGAGAAGGAGCTCTACTCACGGCAAAATTCCTTGAATCCCAGAACGGATGCGGCTTGAAGATAAGTGAACAATGGGCGATCTGGGGAGGCATGGGCAGCGATTTAACCGCTAAGTCAAAGAGAAGCAGGCGGAGAATTCCTAGGGGGAGAATACTCCGCTTGGGCGGACAGGTCTAGTTATGAGCTCACAGAAATAACTTCTTTGTGACGGGGAAGCCAGATATGTAACAAACCGAATGGGAGGCTGCCCTGGAGGGGGGGGGATGACCCCCTCAAAGGGTGTCCTACAAACTTTCACCTGAAATGGATGAAATTTCTGACTGAACTACCAGCACAGAAAGTCAAACGACTTGATCTGCAAGAAACAAGCGCCCTGTTTTGACGTCCCCCCCCTTAGGAAGTAATCGCAGGAGGGAAGTATCCTTAAGCATCATTTGGTGGGGGTTTGAGACAAAAACAATCTGGGGGAGGGTTTACAAGGATTGTGGTAATGAGATGGGCGAAAGACTTCTTCTCTAAAAAAACGGAGAGGCAAACACACTGGAATGAAGAGACGGGAAGGCTCTTTTTTAAAAATCCGCGGTTGCCAAGCAGGTCCAAAGAACTGATACAACAACCTTGGGAAAGCCAAGCAAAAAGATTAAGGCCTGACAGACTGATAACCAATTAAGAGGGAGGCTGAGTATCAGGGAAAAAATAAAAAGGTCCTGGGGTTGACTGTAACCGCGGCTAGGATAAGGCAGAGCGGGGGGCTCATTTCCCAAACTCCGTCGGAGAGCGTATCTCCTACGTCACACCAAGGAAGAACTAGAACTGACGAAGACTAGAAAGTAAGGAAAATCCAGTGTTCATAATATAAAACGGATAATGCAGAAGGGAAGGGGAACTAGCTTCTTTCCGTTAGTTCGGAAGGGGAAATAGTCCCTTAACGGAAACCAAGCTTATCGAAGATTCGAATAATAGTAGCAGAACTGGACAATCAGGGAGGATATGAGAGGCAAAGAAAAGTGACGATTAAGAGTCTGGGGGCTTTCTCCACGCATTTACTACGTTTCCATTGGGGAAAAAGCAAATGCCGGCACAACTCGTTTTAAAAAAAGAACGGGTTGGAACAAAAAAATAAACCATTCCTCTGGGGCTACTCATCAGGAGAATCTGGAACATGGGTGTATCATCCGAAAAACAAACAAAACGCAGACAGGAGGGGGGCAAATTGAAAGAAAGGAATCAAAGAAAGAATCTTAAATTTGTGCGAAAAGGGTCCAACAAGTTGGCAAAAAACTCGGACCGCCGTAGGGGTATGAGCACGAGGGAGAAGGTTGAGGTGTTAAGTAATTCTCTGGCTACCACGGGATACCGGGAAAGTCCCAGAAAACTCTCTGATCTCTAATTTTAGGAGTGCTTCTAACTTAGACGAGATTGTGAATTGACTGGGGGGTCATTGTAAACAATTTGGAGACCAACATTCCATGAGATGAGTTATTTACCTTACCAGACCGTGGGGGGGAAATGTGGAAAGGGAAAACAGCAACAGGGAGTATAATCCTATCTCCACCTGGCCTGACCGCTTAGAAGCGAAAGTACAACTCTGCCTTAAAGGTACGTGTGCTATATGAACATGCCAAAACCGCGCCAGTGGAAGAAAAGAGAAATTATGTGAACTCTTAACAAGCCCTGAAAGAAAGTCCAGAAAAAATATTCTGAGAAGGAGCGACAACTCACTACTAGATTGCCCCTGACTGACTACTAACCTTGGATTGTATCCCACAAGGGGGTAGCAAAAACTAAATGGGGGGGTAGGAGGCCACTGTTACGAACAAAACTCTGTGAAATGCAAGTCTACGACAAAGGTAAGTCTCAGATAGTTCAGCAAGGCAGATCGATTGAGAATAGAAAGAAGTGCCAGACAAGAGACTCAAACAAG
>Ga0179591_1310928_pt1 | contig 24574 bp, 24 predicted proteins | sample CZOMad2_1_08_16f_FD_182891 | JGI IMG/M metagenome (GOLD analysis project Ga0179591, IMG submission 182891) | Vadose zone soil fungal communities from Angelo Coast Range Reserve, California, USA - CZOMad2_1_08_16fungal (PacBio error correction) | ecosystem: Environmental > Terrestrial > Soil >...
GCAAAGATACTGTATCATTTCAAAGAGAGGACAGGGTCTGGAGGGAAGGGGGGACAATCTTCAGAGGGGTACAAAGGGACTGCACTGGGGGAGTTAAGGGCAGAGGTTCAGGAGGGGACCCAAAGGGAAGCAGGATGAGTGATATTCATTAGGCTAGTTCATTTATAAAATATGTCCAGTGGAGGTCATTTCGGGGAAGCGGAGGGGGGAGGGGATAAACTCAGAGGAAGGGTCAAGACGCGCGCTGCAATTTGGCTGCGGGGGCGTGGAGGGGAAGCAAGCTTCGAATCGTAGTTCAGCTGTGAACCGAGGGGGAGAGGTGGATTGTCGGGGATTGATAAGTAAAGCGCCACCGAGGGTGTAGGAACCGTGAGGGAGCGTTCATCGAAGGTTGTCTTTATAAAAAAAACAAGGTTCGCCGCATCTCAATCGGCAGTCAGAATGCTGAGTCAAACAAAAAGGGAGGGGTCGAATGGGAAGGCCAATCGGCGCTCGCGTGCGCAGGGGTCGATCGAAAAGGCTATACGAGACATCGTCCGCGTAAGATCGGGAAAAAGGGGTCAAAGCTTTAAACAGGTTACTATGCAAGGAAAAGCGGAACGAAACCGGGAGAAGTTGGAACAAAGTCTTGGTCCGGGATAAGGACCGGAACTTCTGGGGAAAAATTGGAGCCGGAGTGGTCAACCCTGGGACCAGAAGAAAACCGAGGGGTGGCTGACCATCTCTAAGCAAAATTAGAGAGAAGAAAGAATGTTGTGATGCTTCGAAATGAAGTTCAAGTGCGTCCTCACGCTTGAATTCGCTCAGAACAGGGAAAAGACCGGCAAACTTCTGGAAGACAGCGGGAGAAGAGTGTGGTCGACCGACAGGAAAAAAGAAAACAAAAAATCTTCCACTCCTGGAAGCTCGGAAAACTTCCTGGGCGCACGATCTTCTAAGAGGATAGTCTCTTAACCCATCTCGAGAGGACGCCTTTCTTGAAAAGAGAAAGGAAATTCTTCCTCAGGGTGGTCGACATAAAAAAAACCGGATCAGGAGAGGGAAAAGTATGAGTCCATGGGCTGAAAAAAGTTTCCGTCATTTTTCCACCTGCGGGACAATTTCTTGAGGAATATTGGAAAAATCTTTGTTCATCCACGCCCTCTTGACTAAGGCGTTCCGGAAAAAGTGAAAAAACGATGTTCGGGGATTGTGTGTCGGGGAAGAAATGGAGGGGGGGAGGGAAGGGGGGAAATTTGGTTGTTGTCGAGTCGTGAAGGACCATCCATCAGGAAAATTTGAAGGCAAGGAGTGGGTTCTGATCATATCTCGTAGAGGCGGTGATTATTCAGGGGTAGTAGATCAAATCGGCCTTGAATTAAAAGAAAAAGATGCTGAGTAGAAACACTGGGAAAGGACGCCCTGTACGCAGGGACGTAGTCTGGGGGGGATTAGCTCACGGTGTAAGCCCTGGATAGACCAGTAAACCAGGATAAAAGTTGGGCCGTCAAGATCGGACGGGTGAGAATGAAACGCGACACGCAAATATCCACAAATCTTCTAGCAGCTTAGTTTTCCCATAGATGGAAAAAAGGACCTAAGGGACACGTAGGCAGAAAACATTGAACGGCGGCAAGGAGGCAGCACTTAAAACTTCTCAGAAAGCAAGACAGAGCAAAAATTAAAGATTCAAGCGAAAAGAAGTGTCAGGGGTACTGGTCGTTGTTACTGACTGCCAACTCTGCATCGAAATAACGCCCCCAAATGCGGGAACCTCAGTATTTGCCGATAGGAGAGGGGGGATTTGATCGGGGCGGACACTAAAGCTGGGGAACCGCACCAAAAATAAAAAAACCGGTTAAACGAGGGGGAGAAGGGCATTCTCCACGCGGAAAGGCACTTCCGCAACATGGGGGGGGACCGAATAAAGGACAGTGGATACATCTACTCTGGAGTTGTTGGGGAGGAGTACAAAATCGGGAGGGAGTTCGGGGTTATGGAGCCCGGGGCAACGGAAGGGGTGGAAAAGAAAAGAGTTCACTGACTCTTCGTTCAGGTGTTCGGTCTGGAGGCGGTTAAAAAGAGGAAAAGACCGACACGAGGGTAAATAAAAAAGAAAAAGACCGGCCCGTCCCCCATCGTGGATCATACCTCCCCCAGATGATACATAAAAAAGAAGAAAACACCGAGCCATCAGACCGGAACTCAAGGAAAATCTTGATTCTCGCAAAAAAATTCAAAAGCCTCTACCCTAAAATGTGACACCAACTTCGATGAAAACGAGAGGTCTGCACGGGTCTACCATCCTGCTGAATCCGACATACTCAACAAAATTGAAATTGAGGAAAAAAGGGAGAGAGACTCGCAAAAATGGGGAAGGCCACGAGAAGGGATCCGGGGAGGTTTCATTTCCGGGGGGAGGTTCCACTTCTCCTTAGGAGCGGCAGACCATGTTTGAATCTTGAGGGTACATAAAAGCTTTGTGGCCGTGGGGCGCTCGGTGGGGTCGGGGAGTATATTTCCTACGGGATTGGTGAGGGGGGGGACTCGTGTTTGACTGAGCGGTGTGGAAAATAAGAAAGGGGAAAAGACGGCAAGCGAGCGCGGAAAAACAGTCCTTAAAGAGAAAAAGGAACATTTTAAAACTAGACCCAAAAAATAAAGGCACCCCCATAAGGGCGACAAAAGAAAAAATCGTAAAAACTCGAATGGGGCACTCCCAAGTAAGTTTCGGGAGGTCAAACAATGGGGAGGAGGGGGGGGGATCGGATCAGGGGAGAGGGGCTTACACTTTAACAGGGGATCGCTTGAGTTCTAGGGGTGGCTCGGGATGCCACGAAAGGTTCGCCGCAGAATCAAAGCTCTCTCTGGGAAACGGGAAAACAAAGGACTAACTCGGGGGGCTATTTCTCAGGCAAGAGGTTTGAAAATCTTCAAACAAATAAACAGCTGAAACTTCACAAATATGTCGGCAGAGGATCAGGTCTTCCTTCTGGGTGATTCAGAATGGGATTCTCTCAAATGTCATCGGCGGGATACAGGGAAACACTGGCGAATACGTTTCCTCTTCGTCTGGTACTGGTTCAAACATCTGGAAGGGAAAGGTATGGATACTCACTATGGGGGGGGGCTGGTTTATGAACTTCGTGCGTGGAAAGATCTCTGGAAAGAGATTCAGAAGTCCAAACTAACGCAGACGGAGGGGCTTTTTCTCTCACAAAAGGCATTACAATAGATAGGGAATCGGCGAGGAAAGAAGGTCTGGGCGAATCGATCCTGAGACTATCATAGCATCATCCGGTAACGCAACGGGGCCGAGTTGTAGAGACTAGGAAATAGGGAAGGGGAGTATTCCTATACTGAGAGATCATTTGACATGAGGAAAAGGGGGGGGGAAGGAGGTGCAGTACTACGAGAAACAACGAGGCTCCGAAAGTCTGTCTGACTAAAAATCAAGATACACCTCAGGGCGAAGTTGCTCAAAAAGATCGGGGGGGCAGGCCAAGAGGGGGAATCTCATCCATAATTCCAGCTACCGGCAAAAGGAAAAAATGCTCGGGCCAAGGCAAGAACAAAGACTTTCGGAGAAGAAGAAGAAAGCAGGCGTCTTTCTTTCAGCACAAGGAGCGAACTCCTTTTTAGGGGATCAAAAAGGGAGATGCGACGATGGGTGGGAGGGGGACCTCGAGAGCAGAGAGGGGGAGAGAAGTTACGAGCTCATGGAGGCGAACCAGACGGTGGGGGGGAAAATTCCTCCTTTCCTAAAGCTCGCGCATGAGAGAAGTTCGATGGACTTGGCATGGATGATAAAGAAAAAAAAAGACGGGAATTCGCCGTCCAAACACCGGAAGTACGTGGACGCGAATTGTGTCTGATGAATTTTTCCATCTCGGGAAGTTAATGAAAAGTGGGTAAAACTCCAGCGGCAAGTTGCCTCCTATGTCCGTTTCAATAGGAAATAAAGCGGAAAAAAACGTGTTCCATCACGAGAGGGGGGAAGCTTGACGTGCTAGGTACCTGGGGTACTTTCTCAAGGCGTTTGGGAAGGGTCGGGGGGGAAGGGAAATAAGGCTTCGTATCGCCGAGCTGAAGCAGCGAAGGAGAAAAGAGGGGAGCCCGCAATGAGACGCACTTTTGGAGGAACGGAGCAGGGGACTGAGAGACTTGAATGTCTCCTCCGAAGGATATCCTTAGTCGATGGGGATGAAGAAAAAACAGCAAACTCCCGGCTAAACAGAAGAAGGGTGTTGGAAGGAAAAGATAGAGCCATACTACTACACGCACAGGAGCCGAGTCCCCCGGACTAAGGAAATTCTTTCCCAGCCAGATTAAACCTGAAGTGGGAGAGCCGCACCGACCTTGGCAGGAGCTCGGGGCTATTGAGTGAAAAGAAATGAAAAGACAAGGGAAAATCTGGGAGAGGGATGACTAATGAAGGGAAACGGAAACTCCTATCTTCTCCCAAGAAAATCTGAAAATTCACTTCAGGCGAAATCTCACTGGGGGAAAACTAAGGCCCTTTTGACCAGGGAAAAATCAGGGCCAGGAAAAACCGTACCTCAGAGCCATTGCGACAAACTTCGTGACATCCACGCGCATCGGCTGAGAAAAACCGTATTAGTAGAGAAAAAAATTATCTGTTCTGCGATGCTGGATCAGGGGAAGAAGGTGTCCGTGGCACGAGGTCGCTAGGGGAATAGAGGGGGAAAGGGTTAATTGGGACAGGCGACAAAATGGGGGGGTAAAGGGGGGGACTAAAGAGAAGGTCCAAAGGACAGGGATGAGCTTCTTATTATGTTTCTAGTCAATCTCTCCAGGAGTCATTGTCCTCAAGGAGGGGGTTCAATTTTCACGGACCTCGTAGGGGGGCTTGTTCGAAAAAAGGCGAGGAGACAAAGGGGGCTTGATGCGCAAGCTCTTCACTTCTTACAAAGGGGGGGACGAGGTGTTAACTCCTCTGTATCGATTCTTTTAACCCGGGGCGAGGGTTTGGTGTCTTTCTAGGGATGGGGAGGAAGAGGGGAGGCCGAGAAAGGTCTGACTAGAGGGGGGAGGGGCGCCGATTCAGCTAAGGGGATATACCGGAGGAGGATCCTCGCTGCATCGAAGGGTAATGACCGGCTACTCTCAGCAAAAGGCCTCAAAGTGGGGGTGGCGTCCGGATCGCCGGCGTGCAGCACTTGATTAAGTCGGTAAGCACTTCGCAGAGGGAGAGCCGGAATTTTCCAAGAAAGGGGGGAGTGAAACAAAAAAAGGGGGTACAGATGGGGCAACGCCAAGGAGGGAAACCGGAAAAGGGGGGGGGAACATTCTTGTGCCTAGCATCGCTGAAAAAGCTCTGAACGTTCTCCTGAAGGAAACAAGGTCATCCCCCTGCTAGAGGGATAAAAAGTATCGAAGACAAACGTCGCAGCAACGACGGAAAGTTTTTTCTGAGATAAGGGCATAGTGAAGAGGAAGAAGAGGGGCAATTAAAGCCTTAGAAGGGAGGTCAAGGAGGGAGGGAAATGCTGTGGGAACCCGGCTGCAGAAAGGCCTCAGCCGTAGAAAAAGAAGGGCTAGGAAACGGCTCCTATCAGCTGAGAGTGTAACACATAGGACGAAGGCCTTCTTTTTGAATCGAAATGGGAAACATGAAAAAAGGGGAGGGGGGCAAGACTAAAGTATAACGAACGGGTCGATAGAAGGGCACATTTCTTCTCCATTCCCTGGCTTGGACAAGGATCAAGCACCGGTCTTTCTAAGTTCTGGAGGCTTTCCCGAACCAGATGGGTGCCATCCCCAGCTTGAGGAAAAGGAGTTCCTGGAAGGGAAAAGGTCATAGGTGGATTGTCTTTCGTGCGCCAGACTTTCGGGCGCGGGGGGAAAAAATGTGGGGTGCAATTGAAAAGGACAAAGACAGAGGCAGTGTCTGGCAATTCGAGAATCTCCGGCTGCGCGTCGAAGCACGGGGACTGAGAAAGGAGAGAACGCGGCAGTAGAAGAAAGAAAAGGATAGGCTATATATATTGCTCGTCATGAGAGGGTCTTATTGAAGAAAGGTAAGGGGTCTCTCTGTCCTGAGGCAGGGGGCAAAACTAAAAACTAACTCGGGCTGAAATGAAAAAGGGAGTCGGTCGGGGGGGACGGAATCTCGTTGACCTAGGGCGGGGGGACAAGCAAAATTCACAAAAAAACTAGGTCTGAGAGCTTCTGGTTTCACGCATATTGGCAAGGGAAGTACGAATGGGAAACGTAGACTAAAGGTCCCGGTAGGCCGGGAAAGCGGGCAAATGCGCCCAGAATGAGAGGCCAGAAAAGGACGGGGGAGGGGCATGCGGAAGAAGTTTTTGGCATTGGAGGGGTTAGGTTGTTAGTGAAAGCGGGCCCACATCAAATGCCGGGAGACATAAAAACACAGATTCATGCCTCCTCAAGGGATTTAATGAGCGCTATGGGGGGGCGGCGGACTTCCTTAACGAGAATTCCCGAAGAGAAAAGGAGAGCCCATTTGAATCGTGACCTTACGTGGAAAAAAATGAGATCATTCCCGAAAGGTTGTGTTAAGAACTGACACCTGGGTGAGAAAAAATTCAGAGAAGGGATGCGGTTGGGGGGGCCGTCTGAGGGCTTCCCTCAGTCTTCTTTATCGAAGGGGAAAATGGCGGGTTGCCGCGAAGCGTCTTTTCGAGGCAGATCAGGGAGGGAGAGAGTAGGATTTAAAAACCATCGAGCTAAAAGGAGGACATCAAGCCCTAAAACAAGCCCAGGAGCCCATACTCAAGCCAAACCCAAAGACCGCTATAAAGGGAAAAATCCGAAAGAGGACGCTACACGATTAAAAAAAGGTGAATGACCGGAAAGGATGCAGTTTCAGACCACGGAACTTGACAAGAAAAAGGGTAAAAAGGGAGGGAAGGGGGGAACTACCAAATCCTCCTCTCTCGAACAAAAAAAAAGGGTTATGGGAGGAGATTGGCGCAGAAAAGGTTGTCTTCCACAGTAAAGAGAGGGAAGATTGGACGAGGGTAACGTGGTAAGTTAGAATCTTGCTTCGAAGGGCAAGACCGGGAGGTTCTTGCTTTCAGGACGCAGGGAGGGTTTTCCGGGAGCGCAGGGGCGGGGGGTTATGATCACGATGGGCCCGAAGGGGGAACCCGGTGAGAGGAAAAATAGGGGGAGGGGGAGATTATAGTTGGAAAATAGTCTTCACAACTTCACTCAGGGGAAGAAAAGTTTAACATCAGCAAGGACCGCAACAGTGCCCCTGCGTCAATAACAAAGAAAGGGGGCATCAGACAGAAAAGAATAGGCCAATCAAAAAAAAAAGTTGGATAGTTTCACTCCCCAGTGTCATTTATAGGTCTAACAAGGTGAGAGGTTCGAGATTATCTAACGGAAAAAAGAGGGGGGAACCATGGAAAGACGACTGGTCTCTGTTCTATTTGCTGCGGAAATTGAAATCCCCGCAGGAAAGAAAATCTAAAAGCTCAAAAAAAAGTAGGAACTTCGGGAGAACCGGAAAAGAGGGGGGGGGAGATAGTCGGAAGATGGTTACACTTACCACTCCACCCTGGCATCCACTGACAAAAGATGTTACCTTAAATAGTTGAGTTAACGGAGGAAACGCCATGAGAGGATGCGCAAGTTCCGCTTCAGAGGGACTCGTGAAATGGAGAAAAGTTATCGTCGGCAGGGTAGGAAAAATTGGAAATCTGGAAACAATTGATGCGGGGAGACTATGGTGGGGGGGTATCTTGCTTGGGCAAGGAGAACTAGGACAAAAAAGAAAGATTCAGACGCCAATTCCGGAAAAAAAAAAAAGGTTTTTTTTTTTTTTGGGACGGGATTTGCTAAAGGAAAACTGAACAGCCGCGGGGCGAAAGGGAAGAGGGATCGACTAAAGGGAGGACAAGCCTAGGATCCAGGAAGACCTAGAAGCCGTCAGGCAAGACCGCCTTATGATCAGATAAAAGGGGGAATAGAGGCCAAGGGGGAGCGGGAGAGAAAAAGATTCTGAGCGAGGGAAGAGGGGGGGGGCATTCGGGTAAAAAACTGGCTGGATCGACAGAACTGACAAAGAAGGGGGAAAATCGAGAATGCACAAACTAAAAGAAAACCCTAAATCCGAGAATGGTTAGAAAAGGAAACTCTTCGTCAGACTGGGGGCCTGAAAAAAGAGGGTTGATAGGGAAGAAATAAGGCCTCCAGAACAGGGGGGGAAAATCGGGTCCCAAAGGGGGAACATGGAAGAGATGAAAGCCGTACTCCGTGCTGGTTCGTGGAAGGAAACCAAAGGCGGTGGCAATTTCGCTTCCAGAGGAGGAGATTTTTGGAGAGAATAAAGCGATGTCTCGGAAGTTAAGGGAAAAAGTCAGAGTCACCAGAAAGAAAGGCGTGCTGATTACGCTTCAAAGACAAGGAGGACCGCTTCCTTCCCAATGTTTAAAAAAAAAAAAAAGGGGGGAAGGGGGAGATGCCTTCATCGTCTGAAAGAGTAAAGGAGAGACTCCGTCACAAACCTTGATAGTTCTCTACGCGGACTCGGGGGGGGGGATCCTCTCTATTTATGTGGGTACCATTTTGTGGGGCGAAGCCGGCGCAGTTGCCTAATCTTTCGAAGAGAGGGACGGTACCCGTGGGAAAAAGGCACAACGGGCTGTTACTGAGTTTCTTTTCAAATCGTAAAAGAAAGGGGTGAAATTCCTTTGAGCGGGGAGTACGTAGGGGACGTGCGTGGAAAACCTCTTTCCTGAATGCTGGACGTAGAGAGAGCAGAGAATCAGAAAGAAACAAAGTCGAAATAGGCCCTCCAAGGAGAAGAGAGGGGATGCTACATCAATTACGGGACGAAGCAGGAGGCTGGTCCGAGAAGAAAAGGCAGCGAGTCGATTACGGCTCATCCTAAAGGCCGAAAGGAAACATAAGGGGGAGATCACGGAAATCTAGCAAACTCACAATCGCAAGGGGAAAGGGACGAAATCCTGCGGTTCCAAGAAGAGAAATTAAAATTGGCAGGGGAAAAGAAAGAAAACGAAAATCATTGTAGCTCTTTGTCGAAAAGAAAGAAGAGGGAGGGGGGAAAATAATGACTATAAATGAAAATTGCATGAGGGGAAGGGGAGACTACTAAGTAGGAGAAACTCTACCGAAAATCCTACCAAGCGGAGGAATTCAGTCTTCCCAGAGTGAAACATGGAAATTGCCAAGACTTGCCCTTTTGAAACTTCCCAGGGAAAGGAAAATCGAAACCTAAAAGGAGAAAAAGAATGAAGACCGGGATCACCAGACCGCTCCATCTCCTTCAAAAAAAAAAACGGGTATAAAATATAATCGGTTCGCTCATTAGGTCAGTGAAGGGGGGGCGTAGGCGCGAGGTCAGGGGGGGTTGCAGAGGAGGGGGATTTCAAAGGGAGGCGAAGAGGGAATGAGAAGGACTAAGTAAAAGAAAAAAGGGAGGGGAGGAGGATCCTTAGTTTCAGAGTCATGAGTCAGGAGAAAAGGGGAAAAGGTGGGGGTCCGGTCTGTCTGGTATGTCTTGCAAAAAAGAGAGTATTGCTTTTCAGAAAAAAGGAGAGACTAAGGGGTCAAGGTAATTCTGAGCGAGGCGGTGAGGAGAAAAGCTTATGCAGGGGGATAGATCGGGAGATTAGGAGGGACTCGTAGGGGTGGCTGGTGTCGGTGGAGAAGTCTATAGTGAAAAGATCACCGATATTCGGTGAAGGGGGGATTCCAGAAGTAGGAATCCATTACGACTCGGGAAGGCGGACCTCGTATGACGCTAGAGGAGAGAGAAAAGTATTTATCGTCGCCGGGCATGAGGGTAAAGGGAAGTTGCTCTCTCTCTGAGTTAGGTTAGACGTCTAAAACTAGAAAAGGGGGAAAGCAAAGCGTCTCAACCCAGGAAGTCGGAGGAAGGGAAACTGAAACAGGAAAACAGAAATTGGGGTGGCTACTGTTCTTTCAGGAGGGGATCTGACTTCAAAGGATTTCTCTCAAACTGGAAAAAAGGATCAAGGCAACCCCTGGGGGGGCCATCAAATCAAATTCTATATGGGGGAGAAAAATGAGGGGACGCAAAAAATTCAGGCGTCGGTCACAGGAAAGGGTGAGGTAGTTCTCGAAGTGGGACCTCTTAAAGCTTGAGAATCGGCCCGAGCCCGTCTAACGAAAAAGGAGTATAAGGACCGAGGGGAATCTTCTTATTGTGCAAGGATCCAAGGATGAACGCCGTCCGCTACTCGGGAACTAGAAAGGGTTTAGGACGAAATGGTCCCGGGCTCGGAAACCAGACTGAATAAGTTCTGGGGGAAAACTGCCATGCAAGTCAGAAACTCCTTTTGGAGCAGAAAAAAAAAGATCCATTACCGCCTAAGGTGATCTAAATTTGCAGGTGTAGGCCATTTACGTGGGTGAAAAACGGGACCGAAGAAGTGTCAACAAAAGGGGGGGGAATGGAGGCTAAGGTCCCACAGCGGACACAAGAAACAAGAGATGTACGAAGGTCTGGTTTCCTGGCGAAACTACATGGGGTTGTTTAGTGATGTGTACTTCGGTGAAAGCAAACGAGATGCAGGCTTAACTAGGTGGGGGGGAGAGTAGGGTACATCAGGCAGGCAGGGTGCTAAGGGGGAAAAAAGGTAGAGAAGAGCAGATCTTTACGAGGGGATGCCTCTTAAAAGATAAGATCCTCGAAAAAAGGGGGCGGGAAAGATGATGGAGTGAAAGGGAGATTGATCTTGTGTGAAGAAGGTTACGAGTAGGATATCACTGGAGGAGCTATCCGTGGGGAGAAGGAACAAGTAATTAGAGTGGTCCTTCTTAAATTCGTTAAAAAAGGAGTAGGGGGGGGAAGAAAGAAAGGGCCCCACAAGCAAGGGGAGAAAAGTCACCATTTTTCAAAAAGAAAGGTTTTCGGCGCTCCTACTATGGAGGTATTCGCAAGTCCGGAAAAAATGAATCATCCCAAAAAAGGAAAGAGATATGGGAAGGAGGAAGCAAAAGAGGAAGAACTATTGGGTCTGGAGGTTGGGTTGTCATTCCTTGCATGTCAGGGTGGAAGCAAAAATGGGGGGCAAAGGCCGGTCAGACAAAGGAGGGGAAACATGAAGGGTAAGTCGCCAAGTTCGTACCTATAGAGGAGGTGGAAATTCTTTCAAACAGTCCTTTAATAATATCCCAATACCATGCAAGCCATCTCAAAATGGGAACGTGGGGGTAGACCTAGAAGTTTCGTATCACATGAGAGACCAACTAAGAGAAAAGTTTTTTGAGACCCGAAAAAATAGGGGGTGCGACAGTCGGACACGCTGCAGGGGTTGGCGAGGTATGAGTGGATGGGGAGGAACTCGCTGCTGTGAAGGAAAGGGGGGAAAAGTGGTTTTCCTGAAGCTTGGTCCGCAGGGGAAGGGAGGGACGTGATCTCGGCAGGCAGGTAAAAAACGCCAAAACGAAGTCATCCCAAAACACAAACGCCCGTGAGGAACCTCGGGATAAGAAACCACGAACAAAATAAAACATAGACACACGAAAAAACAAAACTCCTCCGAGGGAATTAAGCAATCAGACAAAAAAACGAGGGGCCGAAAAAAAGAAACCAGGAGAACCAAGATGTAAACTGTTATGAAAGAGAGTGAACTTTTCCGCTAACCACAGGACTGCTACGATATACAACAAAGTATTATTAAAATGGATGGGAAGGAGCACAATGTTATTCTGCAAAGTAAAGAGACTCCCAGGGGAAGGTGGGCGGGCAAGTAGCGGGACAGTCTCATGGCTTTCTTCAATTAAAAATTTGTTGGCTTGGCGGGGTGAAGGTGTCTCTTGAATCAATGTTTTACGGAAGGGGTTTTCTTTGTTGGTGAATGGAAGAGGGGCGTCTGGGATTGGGGGGATGGGTGAGTACCTCTAGCTGTAGATGGACGGATGGGAAAAAAAAGCAGAAAGCTACAGAACAGCGTAAAAAAAAGGACAACCCCCTTTCCAACAACGTAGACTATCCAAGAAAAAAAGGGGGAGACAAGAAAGAAGAAAGCAAATCAAAGAGGGGGGGGGAGAGATTTGAACGAAAAGTGTCAGGTTACTTAGAAAGGCGAGTAATTCCGTCATTGCGGGGGGGATCTAAATGCCAGCAAAAGAGGGGGCCTCTCTCTTGGGGGGATAGTAAAGTGTTTCAAAGGAAGAAGAAACTGACAGAGAAAAAAAAGAAAAAAAAAAAAAAAAAAAAAAATGTTAACAATTCAAAGGCCCCTAGCTGGGGCTGCAAAAAAGATCAAGAGGGGGAAAGATGGAGAGTCCCATACAACCTCGCCCAAGGAGATTTGGCCCTTCATGAAATCGCAAGCATGGTTGCTGCCGGAATTTCTGCGTCTGCTGAGCCAGGTTTGCCGAGGATGATCGGTGCGGGACCTGAGATAAGTTGGAACTTCTTTAGGGGGCTGGAAAAGGTGCACATCTTGGAAGGGGGGCTACCCCTTGGATGGTGAGAAAATCTGCTTACGGAGAGATCTCAACAACGATAAGACGACAATCCGAACTGGGGACATTACCTGTCAAAATTAAAAAAGGGCTTAAACAAAAGTGCGACTGAGGAATAAAATGGTTACAATACGGGAGGAGTACCATTAACCTATAATATCACGGGGGGGACAACTTTCACTTGGAACGAATTTGGATACGACTCCCCTAATACGAAAAGGATCAGGAACGCTAATATAAGACTGACGAGATAGATAAGTTGGGCATTCTAACGGCACCGGATGTTCTCTACTCGAAAAACATCTAAGCGGGCAGGGCTTGCTGCACGAACAAGGAAATCCGGAAGTAAAGAGCCATGGGAAAAAAGGAAACTTCGCGGGGGGTTTTGTTCTGCCCGGAAGGCAGAAATAAATTAGAAAAGGGGAAAAGGAAAGGCGTGCCCAGGGAACCATTAGGTAAGAGAACAGCTACTAGAAATATTGATATGGATTATATGTCTATAACCCTCGTATCGGACCGCATTTCATTAGCTTCACCCGTTAGGGTCGTGGTTGGTGTGGTGGTGTGATTTGGGTGGTTGTTTTAAGGGGCGGGGGGGGTTGGAGTGTTTGGGGGGGGGGGTCCCAATGGTTCGCGATGTTGGTTCTTGGTTGGGGGTTGTTTGGGTTGCGGTGGCTGCGTGGGGGGGTACTTTTTGTTGCACTTGATGGTTCGGTTGGGGGGTGTTTCAGGGATGGGACTTGGTTGGGGGGCGTGGTGTTTGGTGGGGGGGTGGGGGGAGCGATAGCCGAGGGTGATCTCATAAAATAGGATAATACTTAGTCCTTTAATACTCTAAAAGGGGGTGACGAGGGGACGTAGTCAGAGCGAACATATTCCCTGCTAATGGATAAGAATGTAGAAAGGTGCTCAGGCGGAGGGGAAGGAAGCGGGAGACTTAACTGCGACTAAGAAGAAAATCCTTCTTTCGGAGAAGGAAAACGGTTTAGTTAAAAGGGGTAGTGGATCCGCCAGATTGATTTATTGAAAAGGGGTTGGAAATTCTCCATCATGTGAAGAAAGGAGTAAAAAGGCATCAAGAGGCACCGCAACGACGTTACCAGAAAAGAGTTGCCGTCTTTTCCTTGGCAAATCAGGCAGTTGCCAAGGGAACCGGGATTAAGGGAAAAAATTGGGGACGGCTGAAAGATGCCTAGGGGATTAGGAAGAGAAAACGGGGAGAGACAAGCGAGCAGCAGCAGTCTTCTCCCAAGAAAACTCAAAGGGCGAGGGGAGAAAGGACGTCTGAGCTCCTAGGAGATAGAGATACTCTAGAGGGAGGAGAATGCAGCCGAACTTCTCACCAATCCTAGGTGGGGAGAAAAGGAAGCTCAATCCCCAATACATCGGGGGAAACTATCATTCTGGGGAAACATAAGAAGAAAGGAATAAAGCCTGGGAATTGGCAGCAGGCGAATAAGAAAACTTGGGAAGGACTCTTTGTCATAGCAAATCGAGTCTTGGAAAGAAAATAGGAAGGGGAAATTACAATGGCTAAGGAAATAAGAGAAATCATTGGACGACAAATCGCATTCTTCATTCAGGAGTGAGTAGAAACGTGATAGGGGGGACACTTCACGCTACTGAGGACTCTCCGCTCCTCACCATCCTCTTTGAAGAAGACGAGAAAAGAGGCTCCAACAACGGGGGGGAGAGAAAGGAATAGAGAAGAGGGCGAATGAGGGGAGTCAGAAGGGCGGGTCAGGAAAAGGGGGGGGGAGGAGTAGTTCTTCACGAGTTCAGACAGATGAAGTGAAAAAATGGGGCAGGGGGAGGGCATGGGGAGCATGACGACTTGGACGAGATGGCTTTGAAAAAACCTGAGAACCTTCACATTCTCTTAAGGAATGAATCGAACAGAAAGGGAGGGACAGGTAGTGCAGACCCGGCGGTGAGGTGAGGGGAAAGGGCTGCCACGGGGGCGGAAGAGGGAGAAAAAAGATTAGCGGCTGAAAAAGACGACAAGGCTCTCTCGAGGTAGGACTTGAAGAAGGGAGAGGGCGAGTGTCGAAACACGAGGAGGGGAGAGAATGAGGATAGACATATTAGAGGGTGGGCCGGGGTCACTTTCTTGCGAGGCTTCAAGGGGGTAGTATCCTTCTGCTTATCGAATATGGGAAGAGGACATGGGTAACGCTCCTCCAAAAACTTGTATTGGTCTCATTGAGGAGTAGGGGCTCGATCGGGGAAGGTCTCCAGGAAAGATTAGATACTAATCCGAAAAGCGCAAAGACGAAAAGTGCGAAGCAGAAAAAGGAAAGGGAAACCATTTAACTGGCACTCAAAAAGAAAACCGTAAAAACTTTAGGGGTGTAATTTTACATGCGCAATACCAGAGTACGTCACCTTGTCTAAGGAGCATGGACCAATTTAGGCCACCCTTCGAATTTCTCCAAATAAATAACTCTGCTCCTCAAACAAGTGCGGGAGACAAAAAAAAAATGTTTGCGTTGAGGGGCGAAAAAGTTAATCTCTAACGGGGAGGTTTTCATATGACCTGCCAAGAACTCGAACCAGGCAACTTCCTGGGATCATCTTTATAAGCGAAAATCATTCAAAAAAAAAAATAAGGCAATTTAAGCTCATGGAAAAAGGATGACAGAAGATAATCAGAGTGGAGGGGGGACCAGGTCACATAGGGAAGGACTCACCGCTTTGAAGAGATGAAGTCGAAAAGATCCGTGGATAGCCTCAACGAAAAGAACGGGCTCGAGTGGGGCATTTCTGAAGTAAAGGGGTACTGGGGGGAAAGGGGGAACCGGGTGGCACCTTGGGGGACTGAGCAAGGGGTAGGGACTTAGCTTTCCCCGCGGGTGGAAACATCGACTTGCCAAATGCTAGACGAAAAATCCGCGTGGAGGTGTCGGGAGGAGTTTTCCCGGCAGAAAGAAGTTCGACAGGCAGAGTCGAGTGGGGAAAAAGGAGAAAACCAGCATGGTTGACGAGCAGTATTCATTCGCAGATCGCGTAAGAGTAGAGAAGTGAGAAATTAGGGGGGGTAAAAACTAGACAACCGAGACGTTGCTTTCTAAAAAGATGAAGGACGTTATATGAGAAAAAGGATAGAGAGATGTCCTCATGGTAGTCGCGCAGGAAAAAGAAGGCGCAACTGGGTCTTTCGGGCAGATGAGACCAAATATTCGGAGTTAAGATGTGAACGGGATCGAGTAACGAAGGCCGCGGCACTCAACACAATTTTCATCCACCATCGCGGGAAAGAGTCATTTTTTTTAACAAGATTTGGAAAACAATGAAACGCCGGGGCCGGACGAGGAAAGAGGAAAAAGTCTTCGGTGATCAAAACAACATTCGCAAGAAAAAAACTTGAAAATACAACAGCAAGGAAGAAAGGAGTGAATGCCTGGGAAAAGGGGGGGGTTAAGGTGTATTCTTTCTCTTGGGGAAAGAGTTCAACTCTGTACATAACCCATCCAAGGGAAATTTATGTAAGCCTATTTGGGAGTAGGCTGGAAAAATTAAAGAGAGACCCTTCACAAAGGCCCGGCTCCGGAAAAGGTTGTTGAACATGCTTGAGAGGGCCTGAAGACACAAGGGGAATGACCACGAGAAAGGGGTTATCAGCATGAAGAAATGCAAGTTAGTAACAAGTCGAGCACCAGCTGTTAGTTGGGTCGCAGGGGGTGATTCTGTGATCTGATGTCTTCTGGTGAGAAGGAAAGGAAACTGGGGAGGGGGGTTTTGGAGGACAAGGAATTTATTCCTTTATCTGGTTCACGGAGGGGTCTCTTTGGAAAAACGAAGAACTAAAACAAAAGCCTTCATCCGAGATACACAGCAAAGAAAATGCATGCCTGCTTAGCAGACAAAAAAAAATACCGGAAGAAGGAACAGGCACGCAGAACGCTAATCGTCAAAAACAAGGTATGGTCCTCTAGCATTCTTGGCCGTGGGCCTCTACCCGGAAATGGGAAAACGGGCATGATGAAGGAGGTGAGTTTCCTCTACAAGTGCTGAGCCACTCAGAGACTTCAAAAACTAGTTAGAAAATATATAGGCTCAAGGTTAGTCAGGGCAAAGTCTGAGGGCAGACCAGTGAGGCTGTAACAAGGTCTGGGAAGGTCCCATCCGATTCTCTGACTTAACCGATGTTGAAGGAGGGAGTTTTGGCTCTTCTTCGGGGGTGGTTGGCAGGCTCGTTGGGTGAGGGGGGGGTTATTATCAAAAGGGGGAAGAAGGGGATGGGGGGTGACTTAAGTGTTCTGTTATCTTTGTAAATCCTAAACGAAAAAAAAACGGAACGGACAGCATTAATCAATTAGAAAACAAAAAAATTTTCACCGTGCTAGTCAGCAAGTTAAAAAGGAATAGCTGTAGCAAAAAACCCATCTTTACTCGTGGGTCAATACAAAGTGGTAAGGGGAGGATGCGGCCAAAAGTTTGAGAGTGGTCTCAAGAGAATCGAAGGCCTTGCTCCAAGGTACAACGGGGACCTGGGGCGAGGGGAGTGGAGTGTTCCCTTTGGTTGAAATGAACTCTCGCTCGGTTAAATAAATGGAGGGCACGGAGGATGGGCTTTTCGGCCCAAGGGTGGGACTTCCACTACACCATAGAGAAACCAAATACTATTTCCCGAAATGAGAGGGGCTTCACGCGGGAGGCCGCCTCAGCGTCGGTCCCTTTGTGCAGCGGAAGTGAAGGCCTTGGGGAAGACGGGGAAATACTTCGGACGGAGGGGCCTGCATCCTGAATAGATGCTAAGCAACGGGGTGTGAGGGGGTGGTGCCAGAGACAAGTAGCCGCAACGAGATCAGAAGTCCTTAACGCCAAGGACCTGGTCTTACCAGGCTACCAGGCCGGCAAAAAGGACGAGCTACTACCTAAAGGGCTCGTCCAGGAGAAAATTCGACGGTTTTCGAAGAAAAGGAAGGGGGGTACCTTACGGAGGGAAAAGGAGCAGAGGAGAAAAACTAACCGAAGAGCTAGGTTTGACATTCGAGGACTATGGAGGGTAGGATCGGAAAAAACATCGGAATAGCACAGAAAGTCTCACGAAACGAAATAAAGATCTGCATTTTAGGAAGAAGCCTTCAGAAGCTGCTGAAAAAACAAGGGGAAAAAAGGCTAAATTCTCAAGAAGGCACAGTGGGGCAAAGATACTTGGAAAGGGGAGAAAAACGCAGTCATCAAATTTATAAGAAGGGAAAATATCGTCAAATCACTGATAGGGGGAAGGAGGGGGTTAAGCCCTTAACTGGAAAAGTCAATTGCATTCAAACGATTCAAAAAGGGGAGAAATCGGCCTATGTGGTAGCAGAATACACGATAAGGGAAAGAAGGGAGAAAGGGGACTATCTCCAGGAAATTGGGGGGGGGGGGGGAAAATGTCTTACTATGGTCGGGGCATGATGTCTCTCCGAACATCAGCTAAACAATGCACATAGGGGAAGCTAGAGAGCGGATGACGAGGAAAAAGGTGGAAGAGTATGAGGAGAGAGAGGGTTGGGCAGAAAAACTGGAGGGGGGGGGGGGGAGGAGAAAACAAAAGAGGAGGTATGTTGATGCAGGGTAAGTACATAAAGGATGAAGAAGGATGGGGTTGCAAGAGGGGGGTGAAAGAGAGGGTGGGGAGGGGGGGAGAATTGGGAGGGGAAGGAGAGGGGAGGAGGGAGAGTAGTGGACTGTCGTAGGTGAGAGTATGGTGGGTGGTGGCAAGGGGTGTTATCGTGCAGTTCTATTCCTCAAGCGGTACTTGCTTAAAAAATCAACAAACGCACTCAACCCAGGTTTCTTGAAGATGAAGGGTTGGGATTTAGGGTGGGAGCCTCAGATGATTGGAAGGGGAAAGGTTTTCATGAGCAGGCAAATCTATAGGTCAGAAAGACATCGAAAAAAGACAGGTCATCCACTGCTGCTTTGGGAACGGGGGGGAGGGGCCGCTGGAACAGGTTCCGGAGAAAGTAGTCACTGTACTTGGGAACGAACGGTAGGCAAGCGGGGAAAGTCTCTCAATTCTAGGACGCAGCAAAACCCTTAGCACTAAAAGTGGGTATCTAAAGACGATGACTTCGATCTTCAAGGCTTCTCAGAAGAGAGCTATGTTCTTGGAGGGGGAAAGTTATAGAAAAAGATTCATCCAGCAATATTCCATCGTGGGACGAAGAAGTAAATACTCAGAATACCCTGAAACCGGGTCCCATCACAAAAAAAAAAAACAACCAAAAAAACAAACAAACGCTACTAGGCGAAGTTCACTCTCTCACCCGAAGGGAAGAGAGGAAGGACGGACCAAGCCAGGAACCAGGGGAAAAAACTTTGGGGTCAAAAAAAGGAACTCCGGGGAAACGGAACCCAAATCTTGAATTATTACACGAAAGAATGAAAAAGCAGAGGGAGGCGACTAAGTATGAGAATGAGTAATTTCATGACGAATGGCAACCGTGAAAGGCTGAATCACTGAAGCCGAAGAAGAGCAGAAAGACGCGCTTTACGACCAGCCCTGAGGTAAAGAGAAAAAAAAGACGAACTCGATCGAAAAAACACGAGGAAAAGAGAAAAGGGGAGGAAGAGAGCCTGATGGCGACGGAAAAGGGGGTGGGAGGGGGCGGAGGTGAGCGTTGAGAGGCAGGAAGGGGGAAAGGGGCCGAGGAAGGGGCAAGGGGAGAAGGAATCAAAGAGGGGCTGTAGTCGCAGCAGGAAGGGAGGTTTGCAGGAGGACAGTTGAAAGGAATTGAGAAGAAGTTCAGGTGCGGGGACATTTTCTGGAAAAAAACAGATGCTTTTCGAAAAAAAGCGAGCGGAAAATCGAGAATGATTAGGGCGCGTGAAGATCAGGGAACAGAAGATGATATTCGGCAGGGAAAGGCTTCGGTAGTGGGGACGATGGGGAAGGGATCGCCACCGAGGGGGGGTCGGGTGAGAAAACAGGGTGATTCAGCCTCTCAAATAGGGAGAGAGATGCGGATGAGCTCGTGCAAGCGCTTCTGGCGGGCGTCGAAGGCCAACGTGATTGTCAGGGGTGCAACCGCGAGCTCAGGAAGCCGTTCTTATCGAGGAGAACGAAAGCAATGAAGCGCGATCAAAAAGGGAGGCATGAACCGGAACTTTAACCTGTAAAAAGACACGCACTCAGCCTTGGGAAATGGAACCCAAACTGAGTTCCTCTAAGGAAATACCTCTTTCAAAACTTGCGAAGGAGAATGGAAAAAAACAAATACAATCAAAGATAGTGGTGAGAAAATCTCTCGAACTAACCCGTGAGGAGCTTCCTTAATGGGCTTCTGAGTGTAGGTAAAGGACATCACGTTTTCGCAAGCTTAATTCATCGGAAATGGAAATAAAAGGTCTGACGGAAGGGAAATCTATTGTGATTTGCCCACTCAATCAACGAAAGAGTACCTGAAATCATTTACTCGAGGCTGGGGAATGCTCTAGTGATGCAGCGCCTCTTGGGGGGGAGAAAAAAAAAAAACAGACTACTTCTTTGAAAGAAAAAAGACGGCCAGATAAAGGTTTCGCCCTCAAAGAAGAAGTCAGCAAAAGGTCGCGAGTGGGCACAATTTATTAGGGGTCCTTTGGGTAACCTGCCACAAGAAGGGGGGGAAAAACTGGTTTCTTATCTGAGTGGCTGGGAAAAGAGGGAGTGCTCGTGAGAAGGGGGCCTGCGGGAAAGAAAGGAGATTAATTGTGAGGGAAGTGGGCGGAAGAAAAAAAGTGAAAATGAGCTTTCTATGGGGTACTAGTAGGGAGCAAACCATCGTCCTTTTCGAAAAAGGTTCAATGTATTCGAGATCATCGACTTCGATCGTCCATACTGGAAGGAGAGTAGGACAGGGGGAGAAACTCGAGGAAGGGCCTAAAAAGATAGTCGGATGGGGAGTGGGAAGGATGGAAGAGCCATTTTCTCGAGAAGGTAATAATTTCGGAGCTGGGGTAACAGAGGGGGATATACCAAGCAACGTATTCTGCGGGACCAATATGAGGATGATCTATTTTAGATCGAGAGAATAAGAAAGAATCAAAAGCCATAGGAAAGGGAGCTTCCAGGTTGCCACAGAGGAAAAAGAAAACGGCAACGGGGGAGGGAAAAGGATGAGAAAGTCCCGGGAACGGGGTGAATCCTCGGAAATTATACTCAAGCAGGAAGGAAGGAGGCGCCAAACATTAAAAATTGTAGGAGCGGGAAAATTTGTGAAATGAAATTCTGCGGTGATGGCAATTGGACGAGGAAATCAAAAATTAGGTGACGAGGAGCGGAGACAGATATCTCGGATCGGGAGAAACGCCGGGGGAAGCGATCCCCGAGGAAAAAGGCGCAAAAAAAAAGGGGAGAGACCCTTTTGACCGGCGGAGACGCCTGAAGGCAGATCGGAATTATAACCAATGCGTAAAAGGACGAGAACTGGTTGGCCGCACCAAAACAAAATCTGACACGTTGGGGGATGGCCATTGCCAACAGGGGTTGAGTGGGGGATGCCGGCAAGGGAGTCTTCAGAGTAGGCGGGGATTAGAAGAAAGGGAAATGTCGTTTCAGCGAAAAGGGAGGGAGGGTATGCTTCTCGCAAGACGGGAATTGCGTGATCGGGGGGAGGGAGGACCCGAGGAAGCAAAAGGAAAGACCCCAAAGAAAACAGAACCTTCCCCCCTGGAGAAAAAATAAAAACCCCACAACCGACCCACAAGACTTATCCACGGAAAAGCCCCATCGACCAGGGAAAGAAAAAAGAATGACCAAGTCTTGACCTTCGCGATCAGGACCCCAGACTAACTTCCTCTTTAACAAGCAACTGGCCAAGGTACTGAGGGACCCTACACAAAGGATGACTCAGAGCTAAAAAAAAAAAAAAGGGGAAATAATATATATGAGGCGGATCCTGTTTTACGTCCAGGACGGTATCCCAAGTTCCGTGGGGCGTGGAAAGGAAGGGTATTGTCCAGACAAGACGGCTTACGACAGGCAAGGAAAGGAGGTTTTGAATGAGTAGGGGGGGAGGAGGCTGGCGTTTTTGGGGGGTACGGGGGAGGCCGGGGGGCTTTTTTTTATAAGCAAGACTGGCGGGTTTTTATAATCGGGGAGGTGAAATACGTGTTTCAAATAAGAACGAGTCACTCACAAAAAAAGTAAGCAGAAAAAGCCTTCGCGGAAAACCCGCGGGGTGCAAAGAATCAGCATAAGATGGGGGGGGGGGGGCGCCAAAGCAAGAATAATTCTGCAAGCAGAATCACCAAGGGGGTCGTTTGGGACACAACCCCAAAAAACTTGGAGGTAATGCAGGGCAAACAATTGGAGGAAAGTGTGTATCGAAAAGAAGATCGAATTCCTATACCAGCCCAATGGAGCTCCGGCGGCTGGTCGGAAAGTCCTCTTCAGGTACAGAAGAATCACAGAGAGAGAGCGGGAAATGCATTCTGAAAAACGATGTGGCTATTTAGATTTCCAAGTGTGGGAAATTCACAAAGACCCAAACCCCAGACCATCAAAGAACATGGTAACCGAGCATAAAAATTTGTCAAGGAAGGGGTAATGCAAAAGGTCAAGCTGTCTTCGCCAGGTGGGAATGGGCTTACGGGACAGACCAGGGGGCTATAATTTTGGAACGAAAAGGTTCCGGGGAACATCTGGAAAAAAGGGGGAAGGTAAGCAACAAGAGGGGAGGGTATGAATCGTGACGGGAAAGACAGGATCAACGAGAGTACGAACGGCCACTACACTCACGAAGGACATCTTTGTATAGCGCCCGGCGGCAGAGCACATGTAATGAACTAGAGAGAAAGAAAGACATCCTCTAGAAACAAAAAAAAAGAGACCTAGAGATCCGCCTTCAGATGGGGAGAAAGGAGGGTGTGCACATTCATAGAGGGGGGGGAACAGATGAAACGATCTAATACGATAGAAACGAATCTCAGGTGTCAAAAGTCGAAAAACTGTCTGTAGGGTTCGACAGAAAATACGAAAACAACCTCTTGAAAGGAGAATCTAAGTATGGGGAGTCCGAAAAACGAAAAGAAATTCGCGCCTTTGAGGGAGGAAACATTCGTCAATGGGGCTGAAATTAATGCTGCAAGAAAGAAGGAGGGACTCCGACAACGGGATGCAAAATAATTCGCCAGGGAAAGACACAAGGAACGAATAACTGCAAATCAAGAGAGAAACGATATTTATCGTGGAAAAAAACGGACTTTCCGCAGGGCAAGGGGATTACAACAGGGAAGGACTTCGGGGGCAGTTGGTTCGCGGAGAATCAAGAAAAAGGAAAAAGATCAGCCGCCTTTTGCAAGAACAGGGGATCCTGAGGGGCGGGGGCGAAAAAATAACTTCCTCGGCTGGATACGTGCGGGAAGGGGGGACTTTGCGGGGGGAGGAATGCGTGAGAAAAGAGGGGAAAAAAGGACAGACACTCACTGTCCTTGAAACGAACACGGGAGGGCGCCAGGGGATGGGAGACATCTCGAGTGGGGGGAGTGATGTAAACGTGGTGGGCAAGAGACCTAGCAATGTGAAAGAGGGGGTAAGTCACCGAAGGAAAAGACTGTGAACAGACAATCTGAGTTGAAAAGAGTGCCGAACGTTTTCCCAGGAAGGAGACAAGGGTGGTCACGGGGGTAGGGGCGCGGTAAGGACGGGAGTAGCCGAATCAGAAGGAGAAAAGCAGGCGGAGCTAGCAATAAAAAGGGGAGAAACACTCAAAATGGGGGAGGGGGTACCATCAATGAATAGAGAGCAGAGACTTCAGCCGGGGAGTAGAAGCAATTAGCTTAGAATCCAGAAAGGCAGATCAAACGAATCACAGAGGGTTGAGTAGTCACTAAATGAGTCCGCTAAAAACCCCCTAGAACTTCCAAGAAAGAAGAGAGAAGATGAGGCCCATAGAAAAAAAAGGAAGGAGGGGGGAGAGCCCAGACTTTGACAGAGGATCTCTTTGGGAAGAAACCTATTTCTTTAAAGGTAACTGACCCACGGAAAGAAGTACTATGGAAAATGAACGGGAAGAACCTCCATGCATGACGAGGGACGAAAGAAGTCAGACATTAGAAAAGGAGACCTGTATGCACTCCTTGACGCGGACGGAAGGGGGGAAAAGGGAATTGCACAACGAAGCAAGGGTACCTCCTCTAAAACAAGTACATACAAGAAAGGGAAGGATAAAGCATCTCTCATCTATCGCTCTCCACAAAAAAAAGATTAGAGAAAGAGGATAAAGGATCGATGAGCAACATGAGGGTAACAAAGAAGGTGGATTAAATGGCAGTAGGGGCTTCATCTGCAGGGGGGGGTGAAAGGAAAATCCGAAAAAAGCAGGAAATGAGACTAATTAAGAATGAGAGGGGAGGGAGTGCAGAGTAGGGGATAGTTGGATCAATAGATTAAGGAGGGAATGTCTTTCTCCAGAAGGCCAAGGGGGCGGTTTCATGGACTTGAAAACATCGGAGGTGTCGAAAGATCCGAGGCCAAGGGGATGCTAGGGCGAAAAATGTTAACGGGCGGGAGAAAGGAGGGAAATATTCTTCGAGGGGAGGGATTCGAGACAGGGGTTCTAGGTGGGGTCCCTTTGAGGAAGATGGAGATAGGGAGAGCCCGGGGGGGAAGGGGGAGTGGGTGATAAGTGGAATGTGCTAAAGGAATAGACTCGATACGAGGACAATGCGTGGGAAAAAGCGTAATCTAGCCTTGATGATCTCAAAAAAATTACCATAGAGGGGTGTCCGAGCTGCGATGGCTGAAATGAAAAGCCTGGTAGATCTTGCGAGCACGGAAGGAATCGCTAAAGAAAAAGGCCAGGACTAGCATAGACGACTTTAACAGGGGTGACGTCTGGCAATCAGAGGCCAACCTGAAGCCCTTTGAGGAACAGGGCGGGCGGGCGGAATCCTATTGACACGGTTCAGGGGCAAAAGGGGGATGCAAGGATCTTACAAACCCCTGGGCCGTTCAAAAGTCATGAATGTCTCAAAACATCATTCGCCTGTCAAGTGCGTAGAGGAAAAGGAAATTTAGGGGGGGAGGGAGTCGAAGTTCCAAGAAAAATGAATTCATCGAAATAAAAAAAGCCCGAAAGAAAAAAAAAGGGCAAAACACGCGGAAGAGGCCAGTTGATTTCCACACCGAGATCCGCCAGAAGGGAAGATAAAAGACAGCGAATGA
>Ga0179591_1211788_pt1 | contig 24561 bp, 29 predicted proteins | sample CZOMad2_1_08_16f_FD_182891 | JGI IMG/M metagenome (GOLD analysis project Ga0179591, IMG submission 182891) | Vadose zone soil fungal communities from Angelo Coast Range Reserve, California, USA - CZOMad2_1_08_16fungal (PacBio error correction) | ecosystem: Environmental > Terrestrial > Soil >...
CAGGAAAAGAGAGAGCGATGAACACAATTCAATTGAAACTATGGAGACCTCGTGGGGGGACAGGAAACAGGGGCCCTGCATTTGTAACAAGAACCTTAACTGAAGAAATTATCTTATGACAAGGTTTAGGAAAGCCGGAGAAACGAGGGAAAATCCAGCGGGAAAGCCGGCTATCCTCCGAGAAAAACGGGGCAGGGGGAACTCAGACAAACACGTTCGCTGGTCGCTTGAATTTGAAAAATCAGTAGGAAGAATTCGAGAAAGGAGATAGAAGTGTCGCTCGAGCACGATCTCTTCCATAGCTATAGAAGCCGCCCGTGAAGAGTAGTGAAGAATCGATATCCTGGGCTTGCGCAGTCCTCAGAAAAGGGGGGGAGGAAAGGAGGTTTTCCCGGGAGTTCTTTCGGAAAAGGGGAGGAAAAATAAGCCGACTAAGTAAGCGGAACGTCTGGAGAAAAAAAACAGGAAGAACCCTACTTTCCGCCATGTCGGGGAAAAAACCCCGCCAAAAAGTTGAGGAGAAAGAGGAGGTGGTTCGCTGAAAATAAAGCCCAATCTGGCTGGGGGGGAAAAGAAGAAAAGGGAACGAAGATCATGAAAACGTCTCGGGGAAAGAAGCGATGGACAGAGAAGTTCAGGCGGGGTTTTCCGTCCGGTTAGAAAGGTGGAGACGAGCAAAAGAGAAAGAAGGGGGAAGGAAGCCGCCTCACTGCAATAGTCTCCTTTAAAAAGGGGGAGCCACATAGGGGAGAACATCAGGGTAAAGGAAGAGAGGAAAAAGAAGTCAGCCAATACCTCGGGAAGGAAAAAGAGAAAAGCAAAAAAAATGAAATTTTGACCTTCAAAGGTGACAAGCGCTCCGGTTGTCGATAAAGAAGCCGGAAACAAAAAACCCAGAGGGAAGAAACACAAGAAAATCACAACTTATGCAGAAGGGGGGAAAGACGAGGGGGGGGGAGGGGAAAAATTACCTTGGTATGACGTTCCAGTCTCTGGCGGACGCAATCGAAAACAGGGACAAGGGAAGAAGAAAAGAAGGGCAAGGCGCCGAGTCGACGAGAATCCAAATCATGGGAAGCGCGGTTGGGAAGAAAGGGATCTCAACGGGAAGATTTGGACTTCTATTGCGAGAGCCGCAGGAGCGAAAGCGACTATCGGGGAAGGAAGAACGAAAACATCAGAAAGAAAATAAGCCGAAATCAAACCTTCTGGACCTGACGAAGGGGAAAGAAAAGCGGACGCACAAAAGAGAACATGTTGGACACCCATGATCAAAGGGGACGGGTTTCCTTCTTCAGAAGGGGGGGAAGAGAGATGGGTAAGACCTAGGAAGCAACATAACGGGTGAGTTTATTCATGTTGAAGAAGGAGGGGGAAAAAACCCTTGAGCAGAAAGTAGCATATCCATTCTAAGCTTGAGTAATCAAAGTTCCAGGGGGGGTGGGGAAGGAAGAGAAAGGAGAAAAGGAGAGAGAATCTACTTCAAATAGTTTCGCAATTGTCAAGGGACTCTACAGGAATGGGGGGGAAAAAAAAAAAAAAAAACAACGACAAGAACTTCTTGCGGCTAGTGACTGCGAAAAACAGAGGGAGGGGAGTAAAACGAGGAAAGAAAAAGGGAGAAAAAAGGGAACGCACAAAATTGTAAGTGGAACGGAGGGGGAACCAAAACTTTCTAGGCACGACCTCGAACTTCAGTGATATGAGAGAAAAAAGAAAAGCGTCTGACGGGAAAAGGGTTCCTACCCAGATCAGGTCCGCGTTGGGGGAAGATGAGGGAAGGAGAGAAATGAAGTGGATTCAAAGTTCTTGTTTTTTGGGGGGCAACATCAACATAATGCCATGGGGGGAAGAAAAAAGAGCCATCTCGAAGAAAGCTCTGAAGGGATGGAAATAAAAGCACCGCTGAGAGTCATGAAAAAGAGTGCTTAACGGTTGGAACACATTTCTTGTCGTCGTTCAAAACCGAGGCAAGCAGGGGAGAAAAAGAGGGGCACCACAGTGCGCGCAGCAAAACGAGGGGAGAGGAGGCACGAAGTTGGGATGCTAAGGGGAAAGGCTCTCCGTAAGGAATAGGGAAGGCAAGGTGAACGTGAGTTATTAGAGTGATGCAAGTCTGGAAAAGAATGGGGTACCGCGAGCGTAGCACCGACCTTAAGCAATTCAAAAAGGGGGGGGTGCGCCGTCTCTCTGCATCTGGATAAAAGGGACCCATAAAAGGGCATAGAAGAAAAGGGGAGATGGAAAACTCCAAAGGCCTTTTATCATTCATCTAAGGAAAAGTAAGGAAGAAGGCGGGGGAATGGTGGGTAGAGCGACGAGATTCATAACGAGAGTCATTGAGGACAGAAACAGTTGGTCGAACTTGCACCATCTACGGTCAAAACAGGCGAGGGCTTGGAAAGGAAAGAACCGAAAGGAGTTTCTGCTGGGAGGCTTCGTCTACGCAGTAGCCGTGTAGAAGAGAAAAGCTATTTAAGGAAAACTAGCGTAACCGGGCCGGCAAGGAGCTCAAAAAAGGTCCATAGGGAATGATCTTGTAGGAGGCTCAAGAAAGTTGAAAGCATTGCTGAAACGGAAAACAGAAGGGAAAAAAAAAAACAACGATGTCGACGAAAAAACATGAACTTGGTAGGCGAAGGATACGGTAGAACCAGGAGAAAAAAGACTATAACTGGATGGACACAATCTTCCCTTGACCAGGAGGTAAGGAGAGGAAAAATAGGGAGGTACCACTACATTTCGCTCTGTAATCAGGGAAGGACAGCATCGCGTTTAGCCCACAAGGCGGAGGAGGGCGCCGTCTTCATCACGAGAAACCCCAAAAAGAAGAGGGGGGAAATGGACGAAACCACAACCGCCGGGGTTGACGTAAACAATGAGTTCTGGGGAGGACTTCCGGAGAATGTAGGGGGACGACAAATAACTTCGAGGGACTATCTACCAGAAAGGGGAACTATTTGGGTAGATTTAGCAAGGGAGAGAAAAAAAGCGAACAAGAAAGGTTTAGCTACCACCCAAAATCCGGGGGACGACAGAACGGGGGGGGTTTTTTACGAGCGTGGGGTGTTGCCAGACGCTCATGCTAAAAGGCTGTGGAGCCATCGACAATAGACAAGGCGATTTACGTCGAAGAGAGGTGCAACAGGGAACGACCGGAAATGGATCAAAAGAGACGGCCGATATTGGCGAAAGAGCGAATCTCTGAAAAAAACGAAGCGAAGAAACGATGCGGATGCCTGTCATGAAAAGGAACCCCGCGGAAAGGGACTGGGTGGAAATTTCAAAACTGAAAACCGAAACAACCCGCAGAAGGGGAAAGTACGAGCCGACTACCACAAATTCAACGGCAATTTCCGTCCACTTACTGGAAGGGGGTGGGGGGGGTTGGGTGGGTTGGTTGGGGGGGGGGGGGGGTGGGGGGGGGGGGTTTTTTGGTGGTGGGGAGGGGCCAATTCTACAGTTCTACTGTTTGGAGAAGGAAGCATAGCGAGCATGGAGGTCTTTTGATCATAGGCGAAGCTAATGCGACACTCCAAGCGGTGGATACATTCAATAAGAAAAAGGAGGTCGACTTATACTAATCCCTTTCCTAGCTTGAAAAGGACAATATTGAGGAGACGAGACAAACTGAGAAGCCAAATATGATTTCCGCGATGAATAACGGAACCGAAATGGGAAAAAAGGGTGAACCGGCACAAAATTAAGCGGGCTGAAAGGAAAGCGACTGGGGTTGAAGAGAACAAAATAAATGTTGCAATGGGAAAGAATCATCTGGGGGCGGCTTTGCAGCAATTTCCCAGTACATATTTCTGGTCATACGGTGGGGAAACATGGAATATTGGCTGTGCCAAAAAATCCTGTGAACTCAAAACGCTTATGGAGGGGACAGGACTCAAAAAATTAAACAGCGTTACCGATCTGTAAAAACCTTGAACTAGAGAGGAGCGCTTGGATTGAAAAATATACACTTCATTCCAGGTAGATAGAAAGTTCGGGGGTTAAAACGATACGGCAAATGGGGGGAAAAAGGGCAGTCAACAATTTTCCTCCCCACTGGTCTCTCTTTGAAAAAGCAAAAAAAAGCTCAATCTCGATCAAGAGGTCGGGGGAGTGAATTCCAAAACTGCAGGTAAGGGAGAAACGAGAGAAAAATAGGGCCGCCGACGGTGGGTGCGGACTGTCGCTGGCAATGTCAAAACAAGCTGGATTTGAACAAAAAGAAGAAGGGGGAGGGAGGTAAGGCACCCGAGCGAGAATCAAAGAGTAATAACACACCGGGGAAAAAAGGCAAGATACTAGGAAAATCAAAAAAGAGAGCCAATTAGCGGCAGAAGGAAACCCGTATCTCTTGAGAAGAAAAGTACAAAAAGGGTGGGCAGAAGAATTGCGTCAGAGACACGCATTTAGGAATAAGGAGGAGAGGGGGTTCTGCCGAGGTAGAAATCTCAGGGTTATTTCCTCAATGCTCGCAAAAATACCATCGCTTGGCTAAGAGAAGGGAATATAAAAAAAAGAAGGAGATGAAGCAGAACGACTAATCTCACATAGAGGGAGGTCGAGTAGAGGAGGAGACTTGCGGCGGGAGGAACGAAAGTCCCTTATCTTATTTTTTGAGAGCGTATTGAACGATAGGTTCCTAAGAAGGGGTGAAAACAATAAGGCCGGACTTCCGGGAACTCTACGTTGTTCTTTTGGGTGGGAGATCAAAAGAGGGGTTAGAGAAAGGAGAGAGCTGTGCTCCACCGTCGGCTGGACGTTGACGGTAAAAAGGAATTTGAAAAGGAGGAGCAAAACCTGAGAGGAGAAAAACTACACACACACACGTTTACTAGTCCTCTCTCGGCAGTTACTCTCTGCCGCATATAATCTAAGGGTAAGAATGAAAGAAACTCATGCAGTGAGGCGGAAGGACTTTCATCCAATGGCGTCAGTTCTTTGCTTCGGAGAAAATGTCGAAGAAGCGGCAAAGTCTCTAAGTAAGAGTCGCAATGCAAGATGAGAGAGTCACTGATTAGATTCCCTGGGCGAAATTCTTCTGTGGACCGGGAAGAAAAGGAGGGTGGGCAGCGAACACTGAGTATATCTCAAGGGGAGAGAGGGGCTGGTAGAGCCCGGGCCGGACATTCTTTAACTTATGTTTGGGGGGGGGAAAGGAGAAAAGCAGAGATTTAGAGTGGAGGCTGCAGGATTGCGAAAGTAAATAAGAAAGAAACTCTGGACAAACTCACGAGGCAAGAAAACATTTCAAAAATCAGGAATTTCCAAGAAAAAGAGAAGAACCTCAGATGATCCAGGGGGAGCGCTGAGATACAGGAGGATAGGCTCACAAAGAGAGAAAAAGTGATCTCGACTCGGTGATCTACTGCTCGTGACAAATAAGCAGAAGGAGATGAAGAAAACAAAATCACCATGGGGACTCCAAAGATCGTTCTGGCTCGCAAATGGCGAGGGAAAGGACCATTAGTTCCCAAACGCGTCCAAAACCCGTTGGTCTCAGCCTGGAGAAGGTCTCCGGGTAAATGTAAAAAAGGGGTCAGGGGGAAAAAAACCGGGGCGGGCTCCATCGGGAACGGGACGATGGGATCTCCTCTCTGTCAGGGGGGGATAACCGAGAATAGGGATTGACCAAAGACCCTTCTGGGGCGACATCCTATGATTTGTCCCTCAGGTCGGAAAACGCCGAGGCGAGACGGAAGAAGGAGCAGGAGAGAAGAAAAAAGAAGCACGAAGCAGTTGAAGGGGTACCTGCAGACCAGGCGCGTACAAGGGCCAAAGGGGATCAAACCGAAGAAAAGAAAAGCCCCTTCAAACTGTGTATGGCCGGGAGCCCAAGGCAAGCAATGTCCAAAAAAAGCTGCGGAGAAGTGAACTGAAAAAAAGGGGGGGAAATTGACCGCGGGCACTGACCGGGTTGGGTAAATCACTGGGGAGGTCAGCTGGGATAACTCGCCAGATCAGACTCAAGGAGAGAGCAATTGGGGACAAGCTAGCCGTGACTGGAAAAACGTCACTTAACCAGAGGGAGAGACAGAGAAGAGGAACTCAGATGCGGGAAGAAAACTTTTACATTTCACTACGGAATAGAGGAAGACACGTGAAAAGTGGGGGGAAAACCTTTTTTCGAATCTCTTTTAGAGAAGACAAGTCCTCCAGTCCTGAAGAACGGGAAGGGGGGGGGAAAGCTTTCCCGTGGGGAAGAGTTTCTGTGCAAGGGGCCAGTTTGGCGAAGAGCGGCTGCTTAAACGGATGGGAATCGCGACGAAGAGGGGGACAAACATCTATGTCCACGCCCCCTAATTTGGACCGTTTAAGGGGAAAAGAAATACGCTGAATAAGGTGAACAAGAGACAAAGTCAGGGGAACGAGGGCATCTGTTTTTGTAGGCATGCAATACTGCAAAGGAGGTAACAGTGAAAACCTTCTCTCATATGAAAAAGGGGGGTTGACTGGACGAAGTCGTAGGAAAGGGGGGGAAAAAGCCAGCGTCGAGACCCGCCTGCAGAAGCGAACGAACCCTGGGGATCCTTTGAGGGAATCGAGAAAACCCGGGCAATGTGTACGCTTACATTGGTTCAAGAAGAATAAGAGAAAACGTACGCGATCAAGGGGAGAAAGAGGCAAGAGCGCGGAAAAGAAAGGGAACACGCGCCCGGGATGAATCTGAGAACGACTAGGATGAAATGGTCTGGCGCAGAGTCAAAAAAGAGGGGGAAATGTTGAAAGTTTGTCCGTGAGTTTGTTCCATGAGGCTTGAGGAGAAAAAAGAGGAAAAACCGAAAGAAAAAAGCGTCGGCGCTGAATGAAAGACCACAAAACTAAGCTGCAGACCTTCCAAAGGGCTGAGAACCGCCAACAAAGCCCAAGCGCAGTGTCGATATCACTCGTTGGAAAAAAAAGGAATCAGAAAAGGGTGAACGGTGAAAGACCCAAAATGCTCCACTGAATCGAAGATACAGTAAAGATAGAAACAGAAAAAGACCCGCTGAGACGGGCCGCAGGTGTTCAGGCCCGGTTATGGGAAAGCAAAAAGGAACCATGCCTGGGGAAAAGGGTCAGAAGGAAAGCACGCATGAAGTTCCGGGTCGGGAAAGACAAAAGAAACAGAGTTCAGTGGGTCCGCCGAGGAAATAAACAAATGAAAAAGAGAGGAGCCAAAATAAAACGGGAGAGGACGCGAATAGAACTGCAAGTCACAGTAATGGGGGCCAAAGTGGCCAGCGCGCCTGTGTAGATCAAACAATTTACATCCGGCAGAGGAACCAAGGGGACAAAAAAAAAGAAGAAAGGAGCCGTGCCTGTCAGACGGTACCGGTCGGGTCCGATGTTTCCAAATAAAGAGAACGCAAGTCTCGGGCCATACTCTCGCAAAAAACGAATCTAAAGGACAGGACATTATCAACAAGGAAGAGAGGGAGCAGAGAAAAGGAGCCTGGGAAGCAGGAAGTCAGGTTTTCTCGAGCCGGATCAAAGACCAATCTGATTTGCCTTTCATAGGGAGACGACCGCGCGCGGGGGCGAAGCAGAAGGGGGGGTGCGAAGAAGAAAGGCCCATCCATAACGAAAAATCAATCCCTCCATACCACACAGTATGGGAACCGACATGTAAAATTACCTCCAGGACGAGGGAAAACGGCGAGAGGGTGACCCCGGAAAACGCTTACGGTTTTGACTTGACGGCACGATAGTGCGGCAGCTCTTGTCAAACGACGTGCATAACCTGGGGCTTTTATTCATCGTTGACTCGCGCTCGGGGGTTACCATCATACAAAAAGGGAAGGACGGAGGGAAGCGGGAAGGAAGCCAAGGACTTTTGTTTGGGGAAAGAATTGCCAGCGGTGACTGAAAACAGGAGCAAGGGCAGACTGCTTGAAAAGGCCGGTCGTTTTCTCTCATCTGCACAGCATGTGAATAAACGAAAAACAAGAACGTCGGGAGAAACGAGTGATGCGACGTCGCAGCATGGATTTTTCAAATCGCAGGACAGGGGGGAAGTGGCGCAACCTTTAATTGGGCAGTGGATGTGGAGAAAACAAAATTGGACTATGACTAAACGCGCAGGTGTAAGTGAAGGGAAGAAAGCCGCGATCAGGGAGGAACGTTGCAATTTTGAGAACCATATCGACGTACCTCTGGTGTGGGGGGATCGAACGTGTGAAGGCATCACCGTCTTTTTGTGGGGGGCCACAGCACCAAGATGCCATGGTTTTTCGAAAGTTGACCAGCATCGAATCGGAAAGCGCTGCAATCGCAGCAACATAAAGGAAAAAAGACAAAGAAGTCACTTCCGGGTGGGAAACCGTCGTTTCGTCGTTCGCAAATGTAGGTGGGGCTAAACGGTTCACCCGGAACTTGACGATCACAGAGGAAAAGGAGGGAACAGCTAGGTTGGGATGCGGCAGGGTTGACTCGGGAACGTCAGAAATTGGCCTTCAAGATTCGGAAAGTAAGGAGTATAGTTACACGGAAAAAGAAAAGTGGGGGTACCGGAGCTTGAGCACCGGTCCGCAATTCAAGCTTTGCGTGTCCGGTTAACGCTGAGGAAAATCGGAGAAAACTTACCCATCAAGAAGCTCGACTGGGGGCGGGTGGCAAAGCAAGGTCAATGAAAGAGAGGGGGAAAAGTAGGGAAGAAACATGGAGTTTGAAATGGGGGGGGGTAAGGGCGACGAAGGAGAAAAACGGCGCGGCCAGATCATTTGTTCTCCCTTTCCCATTCTAAGTCGAAGACGGTTGTCAAACGGAGAAGGTGACAGGAAGCTAAGAAGGTGCCTATTCTGACCTTGAGGGACAAAAAGACCGGGATTATTCGCCCATCTCGGGAAAGAAAGCTTTCCTTCTTGCAAAGAAAATAGGAAGGGGCAAGGACAGGGAGAAAAAATACGGTAGGGAATGGGGAAGGGAATGAGATGTCCTCCAACCACTTGGGGACATGCTCGTGAGGTGAAAAAACGGAATCGAAAAGAAACGATGGAGAAAAAAAAAAGTATCTGTGTGATGGGGAGATAAACTACGGTGTCCACCAATGGGGGGGAGTAGGAATACATGTAACACAATCTTCTTCCCCGGATGGGCTAAGCGGAGTATCCACTCGAAGCTTGGGTCGAAACCACTAAAACGTAGAGCCGTTCAAACATCAACAAAGCCCTCTCCGTTTTCAGGGAGCAACACAAAGGCTGAGGGGAAAGGGAACCGGGGAAGAAAGAAGAAAGAAAACGAAGGGAGGAGGAAAAAGAGAATGAAGACGGCAAAAGAACTAAAAAGGGGTCGAAACCGAAAGACTTTTCTGACGTACGGAAGAGCGAAAAATGTAGTGGGACGACAAGGGAAAAAAGCTGAGAGAACAAATACGGGAAAACGATTTGGGAATCCTTTCTAGGGCGCGGGTAGCAAACTGGGCAGAATGGTTATAACCCCTCACAAGATCATTGGTTCAGACATACTGTTTTTGGGTTAGAGGAAGGGTCGGAAAGGAAAAAAGGCCGGGGGAGACCATCGACAAGAAAGTCGAAAGGGACTTCTCCGGTCGTACCGGCCATTCCCGGATCGGAGGCAAAAGGGGGCAGATTGGAGAATACAGCCAGGCTACTGCGCTAAAGGGGAAAGAATGCATGATGAATATACCGTTACCAATCCTCCTCTGAAAGTAGAACTTGGCTGGTAAAAAAAAAAGTAGAACGCAAGAAGAGAGGGAGGAACGTCGTCCGCCCTACCACCAGTCAACGCACTTTCGGCAAAAATGACGTGGAAAAAGGAGAGGGAGAGAGTCCTTGTACAAGCACTCAAGGAGCGAAGCCAGGTTTATTGGTAATTTGGGGGGGAAAGAGGGGACGAGAAAAAGCGAACACGCAAAGCGGGAAGTGAGTACTTTGCTCAAGCGAAGAGGCAAAAAAGGAGTGGGTCAATCTTCCTACCTCACTACTCACTCAAGGGACGAATATTGACCGGCCAAGAAAGTAGGAAACGAAAGGGGGGGACAAACATTGGAGAATCACCATATAGCTGGTACCTCGAGTCAATGAGGCGAGCAGGCATATTCCGAGAATTCGTTTTCAACCATTATCGGGCACGGGACGAAAAAGGTTGACAACCGGAACTAGTTAGTTGGGGAACAAAGCCGCGGGGAGCTATCAAAGAGCGGTCAGATTCGATTTCTGGATATGGGGGTTGATAGGAACAAAGGGAAGGGGTGCTGTGGCAAAAAAAAAGAAGGGAACTAACACATTTCGGAGACTGAAAAAAGAACGATCAACAGAGGTACTGCGATAGGGGTTCAGGAGAACGACTCAGATGAGACGCGAGGACTTTTATGGAAAGAGACCGGCAGCCCGCGGTCGTCCTATAAAGAAATGGAAGGAAAAAGATACGGAAAGGAAAAAAGGTTTTCTTCCCCTTTCACTCAAATTGTCGCTTGGAAAACCGACAGGAAAGGGGGGCAAACGAATAAAGTCGGAGGGAGCAAAGAATGATGGAGTTGACTTCAAAACTGGGGCGTGAGAGGAGAGAAAAAGAGGACTAAGTCAGAGAGGAGGTGTGTCTCCAATTCTCTTGCAGTTGGCAAAAAAAAGACTGCAGGGGAAAAAAAGATCTAAAATGATTGCGAAGAGGGAGATACTGGTTGAAACCCGAGATCAAAGACTGAAAGCGACCGGTGGGGGGCTGGACGCGGCAAAGCGCTCGAGACAATATCGGGCCGAAGTAAACAAAAGGGATCATGGGTGTAAAAACCAGAGACACGGGGGCGGGCGTCCTGGCGAAAGTTTAACACAAATGTACGGTGAATCGAGTTGGGATGAAGTGCTTCCTATGGGAGGGAAAATCTCGGTATTGAGATGAGAGGGCAAGAAAAGGTGAAAAAGAGGTCGCACCGCGCGGCGCGCTCAAGATGACAACTATAAACCTTGAGAGAAACGTAAAACGAGCTCCTCTCACAGGCTCTTGGGGATAGGGAGCATCGCGAAGGGGGAAAAAGTCCAGGCTTCGGGGTGGTTGGGGGGGTTGATAATTATTGCCAAAGAGACCGTTCTCCAGGTGAGACCTGTAACAAGAGGCAAGACTGAATGAATAGCAAAGGGGGGGAGAACGTGTGGCTGGGAGGGGGTGGGTGCTGCTCGATCAGAGTTTTGAAAAGGGGCGCTCCTCTGTTGGTATCTCAACCGGCGCGCTGGAAAACACCCAAAGGGAAGAGGGACCTTGAGAGGGAACTGTACGTTCATGCGGTTAGGGGGGGGGGGCATGACTTTTCAGGTACAGATCTATGAATCTTTCGGCCGCATACTGATCTAAGGGTCACAGCATAGGAGAACCGGAAAAAATAGGAGGAGGGACTTAAGAACCTTTTCATACGTAATGTTGCGGGCTCGGAGACAAATTTATCCACGAAGGACACCTGCACCGTATCTTCGAATCTTTCGCATGCCCCTGCGACTTTTCCTTGAGCGGAGAGGCCTGGGGGCCTCATTCTATGGGGTAGAAAAGGAAAGCTTGGAGTGAGTTAAGCGAACAACTCGAGTGATCGACGGAATTGGGAGGGTTGGGTCGAAACCCGGTTCAGGTAATTCCTGCCGCTAGGTTTGGGGGGGAAAGGGAAAGAAAAGGGGGAAAATGTCTTCGGATAGACGATTTCGCGCATCACTGCCGAAAGAAACTCAGGAATCAACGGCCCAAGAAACTTGAATCGTTGACTTGAAAAAAGGAACCATGAGATACGTTCGTGGACCTCAGCTGGCCCGGGCGAGTCTGGCGTATCGCTATGGGTCGAGAGAGACAAGAATAAAAGAGGGACGAGAACTCTACTGCCGTGACCCAATGAGACTAAAAATCGCCGGTTTTCTCGGAAGCTGAAGAGAAAAAAAAAGGAAACCGTTCTTCCGAGCGAAGGTCGTTATCGTAGCGCTTTGAGAAGCGAAAAGGTTAAAGTTGGGAAGGGGGAAGAAGAAAAAAACCCTTGTCCGAGGAGGAAGGTCTCCTGTATGGTCACGGGAGAATGAAGGCCTTGATTGCAAGGAGAAAAGGACAGGGAGCTCCATCTGTAAAACTTCTCTGTTCTCGCTCTCTCTGCGGCTAAAAAGAGGAAATCTTATGGAGGGGGCAAAGGGCAAGGAGGGGAACATCCGAGGGGGAAAAGGTTCGTACGCCTAGGGATCCGGAAGAGACTTGAGCAAAAGGGAAAAAATAGAGAAACAAGCTTTCCGGCAGAACCATGCGCGTACCAGGCAGGGAGGAATGGAAGTCAGAAAAAGAGATAGGTAAATGCATCGTAAAAATGATGGTACTGGCTGGCAAGTACCCCATCTGCAGAGCAAGGTAACCGCTGCGATCTACTGTTAGGAAGACCTGGGAATGAGGATAGGCAAGTTGAATGTTGGTAAGTCACGGCGTCGAGCTTGGACTCAATCCGATAGAGACAACAAAAAACGAGGAAAGACAAATGACATAGTCGGCAGAAGAAGACGTTGACGGAACAACACAGGCAACGTCAGAGGAGCCAGAGAAAGCGGGAAGCCTGAAGAAGGAGAGGGCTTGGGACATTGCTTGCATATGGGCTCCCGCAATCACCTTCACAGAAGGGGGCAAAATGAGGGGGGAGAAAGCAGGGGGAGCGACAACAAGGATACCCCTTCGGACGCGCCTGGTCGCCCATTTAGAGTTCAAAGCGTACCTTGGTTGTCGAGTGAGGGAAAGAGTTGGATAACTCGTCCGTATCTCCTCGGCGTACGAAGAAGGAAAAGAAGAGGCAAAAGGGGGGGGGGAAGGGGGAAAACGAAAGAGAAATCTTAGCCGAGAAGAAGCGAGAAAGAGTCAGGAAACCTATTGAACAGAGTGGTGTTAAACGAAATCAAGAAGGACAGCATTTAACGCAATAACGGAGAACTTCTCTCAGATTGAAAACGGGTTCCACGTAAGGCATTTGGTAAATTGAAAAGGGTACCCTCATGCCCAAAGCGTCATCCAGCCCCACTTAAAAAAGAAAACTTGTATAGTTGTCTCGCACAGCTGCAGCTAAAACAATTTCGCTTTGTAGGAGGGCAAAGACGAGGGGACGACTGTAGAAAGAACGGGAAGCGCTCTGGCTCTAATAAAGATATCTTCCTAGAGGGACTCAGCGCTAAGGAACTTATTATCCTCTCTCTCATGTGCTGTCTAAAATTACAAGATGAATGTGTGAGGGGCAGGAGTTGGGTACATGAGTTTATTGCAGAGGATGATTCCGAGGAAATCAGCCTCAAGAAAGCGTTCTGTCTCCTTTGATTTACTTAAACAAAAAAAAAGCAAAAGGAAAGGGAGGCGCCAGAAAACGACAAAGAGGCAGTGTCGATCTCACCTCATATGCGATGGAAAAAAAATCACGAGGTGAGGTGTAAAGAAGAATCCATACTAGAAAGGGATCTAATATCATGAACAGTCGCAAGGGAAAAGTCAGATTAAATCAAGAAAGAAAAGACCGCAGGGGTTCAGGCCGGGAAAGTGTCAGAGAGCAAATAAAGGAGAAATACCTGAGGTACTCATCCTCCTCACTCAAAGTTCAACTGTTCAGGAGAACTGAGGAAAAGGAATTATTATAGGGAGGAGCCTGTAACCAGAAAACTTCATCCAAACTAACTAGATGACGATCAAGGGAAAGGTCTAATGGGGAGGCAGGGAGACATAAACGTACCGGTGTCGAGGCCAAAGGAAGAAGAAAGAGGGAGATTCCAACCCAAGAAATGAAAAAAGCTCAAAAACATCCCAAAGTATCCGTGCCTGAGAACTAGTAGGAAGAGTGAAGCTCAAGAATGGGAGGACAAGGTGAAATACTATGTTAAATCCTATCAAAAGATCAACTGGTCAGATACAAGCCTCAAGTCAACGGAAATGAGAACGAAACAGGGAAGAGGGTGGATCAGAGAATTAAGATCCGACCTTCTTATTCGTTCCGTTAATATTGATCTCGCCAGGTATGCGCTGATAGAGGAAAAAATGAGGTTTGCTAAACAGGAATAACCCGTAAGAGTTCCATCCATTGAAGCATAAGGAGAAAACAATACACTAACGCGTGAGGAAACATCATGCGGAAATGAATAAAGGAGAAGCCAAGCTAGCATGGTGACACAACCTGATTAACAGAGAGAGGGGTTTCAAGGAGCCCTAGTGGGGGGGAGATGAGGAGTCCTACGGTAATAAATGGGGGAGGTTAAGGACATAGTTGTCGAAAAGGTCAACCTTAAGGCAGACATTCGCATATCAGGCGGAGAATGAAAGGAATTCAAGGAGGGTTGGTTGTGAAAAGAAAAGAGGGAGAAAACAAGGCGGAAGTGGCCTAATGACTGTTGTCGACCTTTTACTGGGGGAAGTAAGATGAACATTCAGTGGAGAAAGAACTTCTGGCTCAGCTATTTATTCGCACCCGGGAGCAAAAAGGAAAGCGAAAAAAAGGGGGGGAAAAAAAAAAAAAGGTTAACATGTGGCGTATCGGTGAAGAAAAAAAGGGCGAAAGGAAGAAACCGAGGGAGGGGACGTTGAATGACAAGCGCAGCAGCCAGGACGATCGGAGTCGGGCAAGGGGCAAACCCAGAAAAAGAGCCGGTGGGAGAGAGGGGTGCAAGTCCGAGAAAGGCGGTGAGGGTCAAACAGTTGGGGGGGGGAAGACACCAATATAAAGGAATCACAAACAGTATACCCGAAGATCGATCTGACGGGAAGGGAAGGGAAAATTCGTGATGAACATAGGAGGGTTTTTGAAGGTTGTGGAAAAAACGGTCTTGTCGCCCGGTCGCCCGATTCAGGGTTGAAAAAAGAGGGAAAACAAAAAACGGAACTACGCCGCTCGCAGGAGGCATCGCGGAAACACTCTCTATGTGGAGCTCATTTGGGAAAACGGGGCGCCACGTAGTCAATGAAGATGATTGGGACATCAAGAGTGCGAACGTGATTCAGGAGGAGGAAAGGGGGACCAGCCTTTTTGTCCGCGACTTGATGAACACCGTTCCTCACTTCCACCTCTGGGGGTGCGTGGTCAAGGAGCAGAGAGCTGAGAAAAAAGGAAACAAGAAAACGGGAGAGAGACTTGGATGGTCAGTTGACTCCAATCGCACCTGGGACATGTCCAAGAGGGAGAGAATGAAAAAAATCACCCTGGGGTTTGATAAGGAAAGTTCATACGATCTGCTTCGGCAAGAGCAAGGGTAGGAAGCCCAGGAAAGGGAGCTGCGAGTTCAAGGGATAGGCCGTCATAGAAGAGGGTATTAAGATTCAGCGAAATTGAACAGAGGGTGAGAAAAGCCTAGTCAGAAAAGCAGCCGTATAAAAACCGGTCACGATAGTCTCACGGGAAAAGAGAATGGAAGAGAGGGGGATAAAAAGGGTAGGGGGGAGAGTTATGTAAAAACGAACGAAGTAAAAAAAAAGTGTGCGGACCAAAAAAAAATGATAGTGTGCGGGGTAATAAACGACTGTTTCTCAGAAACCGTCTCCATAGAAATGAGTGAAAAAATCGTCAGGAATGGTAGAAGAAAGGAAAAAATCGAAGTAGTGGTCGAGCCACAGAACCGGACGAACTTGCTCAGACAAAAAGACGAGGGAGGTCGGGAAACAAAAGGCGTAGAGGAGTGAATTCTTCATCATAAAAAAAACAAAGGAAATATGAGACACTAATAGATGAGGGAAGAAGGAAGAAAAAGAGAAGGGGGGAAAGAGAGGGGCTGGTGCTGAGAAGAGGAGAGAAAGTTGGGAGCCGACCACGAAAGGACGAGGAAAAAAAGGGAATCTGACCAGGACGGGAAGAATGTGGAAAAGGAAATTTTCTATCGCCGTCTCACACCGGGTCTACACCGTAGTTTATCTAAAAACCAGCAAGAGAAAGAAGGTGGTACGGAGGAAATAGTTTGTGGGTTTTAAGTCGTGGCCGGGTGGAACAAAAATAGATGGTCACAAATGTATAGAGGAATCATGTCAGATGGACGTCGAGCGATAGGGAAAGAACAGGAAGTCGGAGCAAGAAAGAGTGTGTCCTATAGGGAGGAACTTCTCCGAAGGAGAGGAAAGGAAAGGAAAAAAGCGTCGATTCAGGCAGGACCCGGTTACACTAAACACCCTTATACTGGTCAAAGTTCAGACAAACTTATCGTCCGGAAGATAAGGGAGGAGAAGGAAGGACCACCATGTAAGGCACATGGAGTCCCTGACTTGGACAGAGGGAATGGATAAATCGATTTGGGAAAAATCCAATAAAGGAGCGAGGGCCTTTGAAGTTATGGAAAAGAAAAGAGAACTCATCAGAGGACCAAAGCTTTTCATTTCGAAGGGGGAGAAAAAGATAGCGAACAAAAAGGAGGCCGACTTGCCTAACTCGACACTAACTCACGTGGTCCAGGAGGGTGCCGCAAGTTCATTACGAGAGACCTGCAACATTGATTCCTCCAAATATAGGACTTTCAAAGAGACCGAAGAGCGAGCATAGTACGGGGTGAAACTAGTTTATAACCACCAAGGAAGAGATAAAACATGACAGAAACGAAAGGTGCACCAAACGAATAAAAGATGTTGAATGTGAAGAAGCATCGTGTCTGCGATGCATCGAGGGCCGGGGAAGGAGTAAGTGGGAGTGCGAAACATGGGCATATGGTGCTGTGGCAAAAAAAAGTACCGGGGGATCACAGGGAAGGTATGAGAAACGTGAAAACAAAATCAAAGCGTGTCCTCTAGGGGACGAAATTTGAACTACTCAGCTAGCGACGGGCTTGGGGGGAAAGATAAAATTCAGAGCACCGAGGCGGTAAATAGAAGGGCGGGGGGAGGAAGAACGATCCGCAGGGTTAAAAGTTGCTTCCCAGTTGCACTCCCCCCTGGGCAGCTACAATCAAGAGAGAAGGAGACAGCGGAAAGGAAGGGAGGGTTGATTCAAATGCCTGTCAATGAGAGAAAAGGAAAAAGGGACAGAAAACTCAAGGAGACAGAGAGAATGGGGTCGCACTGCCGGTCAAAAACCAATCCTTCTCTTCAACTCCGAGTCCTTAGATGCGAAGTCGCTAGGAGGAAAAAAAAAAAGGAGGAGGGCAAAAGTAAAAGGACACCGAGGTGAGGAGAACGTCCGGTCAAAAGAGCCGCCAAATAATGGCCAGGAAACCCTCATCGCTTGCTCATGGGTTCAAATAAGGTCTCGCCGAAGTGGGAGGGAGGTTAACCGCAAATAGGTGTAGCCGAACGGGTGGTAGGCTGGGAGATGGAACAGGGGCCTTCGGGGGGGGACGATCGTAGTTATCATTATCTGCAAAACGTCCAGGAGTCTCTTTCGACAGGCGCGGAAGAGAGGGAAAACGAAGAAAGCGTAATGAAGGCCAGCGAGAAACGACGAACTCCAAGGAGAGTTGTAGTGATAGGTGCGAAGATGGCGGCTTTTACTGTGACGTCCTGAAGTCTGGGGGCGGGAGGGATAACAAAACCGGTCCTAACCAGGGGGAAAGTTTGGTGATCAAAGGGAAAAAGAGGCCGATTCCAGAGAACGGCGACGTTGTGCTGGCTGGTTTTTTGCTGCCGAAAGCGGGGTGGTTGCCGGGGATAATAGAATAGGGGATAACCACAGCCGCGCTGGAACGATGTAAAGGTTAAGGTGAAAAAGTGAGAGTTCGAACTTAGAGAAAGCGGATTGCGGACCTGTTTTGTTACTCCGCTATGCAACGTGACCGAGGGGAGGAAAGTAGAAAGGGTGCCGAATTCTCTCGACCGGAAACTAATTGAGGAGGAGGGGGCGGAAGAACCGGGAAAAAGAAGGGAAGGGCGTGACCGGTGGAAAAGTCAACAAATGTACCAAGGATAAAAAAACACCGCGGGAAACGGATCGGAGGGGAGTGAGGAAAGGAAAGTTTCCTATCTGACGAGTCCATGCAGGAAGGAGTTCTGGGGGGGAGAACGGCCAGAGGGGGGCTTGATTTCCGCCTGAACACTCTAGGAGATCGTCCTTCTCTGGGCTGTTGTGAGAAAACGCAGAAAGGCCGCGGGCCCTTATGTTTTGGGGAAGTGAAGAAGAGCAACTAAGATTTTCTTCGTCAGCAAAAGATTGCTCTCAGAACTCCGAAAGAACCAGGGGGGGGAAAAAAACCAAAGTCAAAGTGGCGTGGATTGACATCAAAACCATGGATATCGAGGTTGAAGAAAGGGGACACGGAGCTCTTCGTGCGGGCTTAGTAAAGGAATAGACGCCCCTTAAAGAATTCCCCGGGATCGGGCGACGGGGAGAAGAAAACCCAAATGAAGCGACCACTAACCCGCGCTTGCATCGGCGAGAAAAAGGGTGAAAAAGGGGTGAATTGAGAAGGAAAGGGGGGAAAAAGGGTGATGGGGAAGGGGGAAAATAAGGACTGCTCAAAGGGTTTCGTCCGCTCGAAACTTCGGGATCGCGCTTGTCGAGACTCCAGTTTCCATACGGAAACGAAGAAACCGTTGTCCTCTGAGATACGTTCTCCGGGTTGGAAAGTGGGAAGATAAAGGGAAGGTCTTGCAAGGGATAAAACCGGATGCTCCCTACTGGTTAAATGGGGAAAAATTGATCTCTCGACGACTGAATGAAGGAGGAGTTCCTCCACGGGCAATTCGGGGAACATCAGAAGGATGTTTCCACAGATCGTACGAAGGGAAGCCGGAAGCGAATTAACAACGTCATGGGGCAATAAAATCTGGAAAAAAGATTGCAGGTACCGGGCCGAACATTAAGGGAAACCGCCGGGAGCCGTTGAGGGTCAAGGGGGAAAAGAGATCCGAACCTGCATCGTAACCCTGCTTGGACATTAGCAAAGGGAAGCACCCAGACTTCCCTATCACTTTCAACCTGAGAAGCCCAGGACAAAACGAACAAGGTTGGAAGAGGAGTTGCAGAAACCGTTGTGTACGTCAGCGTCAAGCTGAAAAAAAAAGAGAAATACTAGAAATCAAAAAAAAGGAGGAGATAAAATAGAGATATTCATGAGGAAAAAGCGCGACCAAAGGTACCACCTGACCAAAGTGCAAAGCTTTCCTAGAAAAAGATCGCCTGTCAAAGGAAAGGGGAGAAAGAGAATCAAACGGTTGGACATTGGGCTACAGTGAAGAATTGGGGGGGGGGACAGAAAAAAGGAAAGAAAGCATGGGTCAACGATGCATGTTTTCTATAGGGTCGACGACGACAAGAACCAAGACGGAGCCTGGTCGGGAAGTTATAAGATGAAAGTGGATTCGGATTTTCGTGCCATTCCCGGGTGGCTAGCTCAGACGCTCAGGGGAAAGGTTATAGGAATCAGGGGGACGAAAGAGGGAAAACTCATCTTATGGAAAAACGCCCCCCGAATTTGGCCGTGGGGGAGGGAAAAGAAATAAACAGGAGAGGTTCAGGGAAAGATAGGAGAAAAAGAGTTCAAAGGGAAAAATTGATATCGGTGTTGTAGCTTGCAATAAAAAATGGCCTGTAACCTGGTGGGGGGACAAGGGGAAAAGAAAGGAAAAGGGACCTCAGAGAACGGTTGCTGTGGGGAACGAGTCTGGGAGGGAAGAAGGAATTTTCCGCGAAAATCGTCGCCCCGCCTTAGTATAGTTACGAACCCATAAGGAAGGGGAGACAAAGGCCACCCAAAATGGAAAGCTGGTCGCTTGAATTTGGGCCTACAAGGGAGGACGGAAGGAAGAAGCACTTTTGGCCGGCGCCTAAATTAAGATAAAAAAAAAATATCTATAAGAAGTCTCGAAAATTTCTCAATCTAGAAGCCGACGTATCCTGGCTGGAAGTCCGATTGAAAAAAAGGGGGAGTTGAAATGAGTCTTTGGGGCCATGATTGAGTCGGAGTGAAGACGGGAAAGAAAAAAGAATAAAGAAAGTCGGAGCTGTAACGGGTTCCCAAGAAGTCATGCATACTTCAGTACCAGTTCTGAGGGAAACAAAAAGAAAAACAAAAGGCAGTGCGAGCTAACGTGGGTGTTCCTGAAATCAAGGACAGCTTGGGACTTTGAGAAAGAAAAAAGACCAAAGGTATCGAAGGGTAACGCGCAGTTTAAGATGGAAGATTCCCCTGGCATAGACTTTTCCGAGCGGGGGGAAAGGGAGTAAGGTGGGAGAAGAGAAGAACGAGAAATCCCAGTATGGAAAAAGGGGAGAAGGCCCGAACAAAAGGCAAAAAGGTTCATATATGAATAAAGATGCTTTCCGGTGCGGAAGAACCGAGGGAAAAAGAAGAGTACAGACAGTGCCATAACCGCGATTAAAGAGAGCTACCGGCTAGGACAATTAGGGGCCTCACAAAAAGAACAGGGCCAGCAAGGATCACAGAGTATCAGACGGATCGGCAAAAAAGGGAAGCAGCACCCCACCGACAGACAACGTGCCGTGCCTTATCATGAAGTCTGCCGATGGGAAGGAGAATGACCTGTAGGACGGGCCGTCTCTGGGAAAGAAGAAGGGGCAACAACATAAGCTCATTTGAAAGCATGGACAAAACGAAAGCGCGGATGCGGAATAAACGAGAATGGGGGACAGAGGGAGGGTCACGACTGAAAACGGAATGCGACCTTGGCCTCTTCGGTTGACTGGGGGGAATAGGTGACAAGCAACCGCTCGGCGAAAGATAGAATGGATTGTGTAGGGAAAAGGGACAGAAATACTCGTAAGGTCCCATCCAGAACGGAAAATCACGAATGAATGACAACCAGCGAATGGACACCATCAAAATGAAAATAAACCCAAGGACTAAAAGCCCACCTGAAAGGTTAAACACATTAAAGGCTCTTACGGGTTTCACCTTCTTCCAGATAGTGTGAAAGAGAGGGGGTAACGTTAACGAAAATAAAAGGGGCTGTGAGGAGAGTTTCATCAAAAACGGTTGAAAAACCGTAATAGACTAAAGACCGCTATCAGGAGATCAGTGGAGGGAAAGAGGGTGTTTGTGACATTGCCGAGCGAAGGGCGAACAAGGAAAAGTGGCTAAGGAGAAGGTACGGGGCCGTGAAAACTGGGGCGCTCATAGAAAGTACATTTTTTAATAAACTCCAGAACTGTGGGGAAGAAAGATGGGGGAAAAAGGAACGTAGAGAAGGATTTTCAAAGGGAGAGAACAGGGATAAGGGGGGAAAAAAAGGGAAAGGGTGTACATTTGGCTCGGCGTTTCGAAAGAACCGTGCTCGTCCTACCGCGGTAAGGAAAGTGATAGTTCAATCAAAAAGAGAGTGGGTCAATTTCCGACCATCGACGGAAAAGGGGGGGGGGTGGGGAAAAGGATGGGGAATCCAGAAAGTTAGTTGAAACTTCTTTGTTTGGGGACAACGCCAAAAGAAGGAAATGGTTCCGGTCAAACAGTATGCCAGCAATCGAATCGGAAAAGAGCTGAAGGGACGAACGATGAAGTTTTCAAGGCAACATAGTCACTTAATTTGAAAAAAGAGGGTGCAAGGCGGTCCAGGGGACGCCAGATTCCAGGGTGGTCTAAATAGTTCACCCCGGAACTATTACGAGCGCGCCGAGGCCTGAGGGACTATATGGGGGAGATGCAATGTTGCTCGGGGAAAACGTCACTGAAAAGCATACCTTCACTAGTCGTAACGTGGAGGGAGGGGAGAAGTGGGGGAAGTGAGAAACAAGTTTTGTGCCGCGAAGAAAAGCAAAGGCAGAAGGACACCGAGTTAGTGTCGATTCGCTTGGGGACCTGCCACGGTAGAAAAGGCACAAACTAGCGACTGGGGGCGTTGTACTCAAAGTACAGTGAAGAAGTAAAGGAGGTAAAATCCTGAACACAGACCTTTTAAATTTTGGTTAGTCTTACGACTGTTCCAGAAACGATCCTCAGTCAGGGAAAGAGAACAGGGTCGAAAGGAAACCAAAGGAGAAGTTCCGCTGATGATTGGTCCCGGGAACGCAATGAAGGAACGGGGAGAAAAGCAGAGCGCATCAGTTAGCAAGGAGGTAGACAACGAGGAAAAAGGTCTGAAACTCAAGATATTGCCTTGGCCGGGCAAAGGGGTCTCAGTCCAGGCGCAGATCTGGTCGTAGGGGTCGACATCAAAGGGGGGTGTGGGAACAGTTCGCTGTTCTGGAAAGTCAAACGACTAAAAAAAAAAAAACACTGAAAGCGCCGGGAAAAAAGATAGGGGGGCTGGGGGTAAGGAACTACGGTGGTCTCCCCAGGTGAGACTGCAAGAGATGGGGCAAGAATCGGGTCTTCCCGGTATGAAATGAAAATCAAGGAGGGGGGGGCGGCACAAACTAAAAGGGGACGCTCTTAAAGTTCGTAAGCAAAAGCCATCGAGTCTCCAAAAACGGCGAGTGATCCAGAAGAAGAACAACAACAAAGGGGACGGAATAAGGATTGGTAACAAGAAAGAAGGAAGGAAAAAAAAAGAGGAAAAGAAGGTTGTATGAAAAATCTTTGCTTGAATAGAATACTAAATGGTTGGCTCCTGCCACGACCGGAGGGGGGCTGATGATACCATGACGTGAAGCATTGTGGGGACATGGGTAGAAGGGGGAGACAAGGGGGCGGAACACCGTATATCTCACAACAAGATCATTTTGATGCGACTCGGGTTGGGGGGAACGAAGGGAAGTTGTTCCAGAAAGCTCAATGGACACAGGGGTATAGAACAATAGGACCAGAAAAGATGCAGTTGACGTCGAGATCGAATCTGGCCAAAAAGCCGATCGGAGGAAAAGAAAGAGAGCGAAGGAAGAAGGCTCCCGGCCTGAAGGCGCGAAGCGACGAACGCTTAGGAAGGAGGGGAAAGGAAAGGGAAAGCCGAGCGCAGTACTGGCCCTTTCCCAAATGTTAGACGGGCGCACAGGATAGGTACGCCAGAATCTACAACATTCAACACAAATTCGTCCCTGAACGTGGGAAAAGGGGAAAGGACGAAGCAGGGGAGAACGTTGATACAAAAACGAAAGGTCTCTGAGGCCGGGTAGGGGTATGTTTAGGAGCCCAGCGGCACACGCAAAGCGGGGGGCGGACGGTGCGAAGCTCGAGGAAAAAACAGATTTCATACAGGAGAATCTACTAAATACAAGGGCCAGAATAGGAAGGAAGTGCATTGACGACACCGAGCCAAGGGGAGCATAAATAGGGAGGGCGAAAGGAGGAAAAACGCGCGGCGCCATGGGGGTTCCTTTTGAAATCGTGTAGCAAACCCTTAATAGGAGAAAAGCGAAAAAAAAACAAGGGGGGAAAAAAAGACGAATAGGGGAAAGTTGAACGAAGGTCATCGTTGGCGGACGATAAAGGAGGTCCGATTGGTTCGAGATTTTCTGCACAGGAACCATGGGGCATAATGGTGAGGTCAAAAAAAATGAACGTTAAATAAAACGAGTTCTTTAGGGACTAAAAACCTAGCAAACCGAGGTACGCGTGGTTTCCGGAATTGGAAAAACTACAGAAACTAGAGTAGCAGAGGGTGTAAAATAGCAAGGGGAAGGGGCAACCGGCCGTGAAGGGAATACTAATTCCGGGGATAACCTTAAAAAATGGTAAAAAAAGGGGAGAACCGTGGAAGTCCCCCCTGTTCGCGAGTTGAATCCCTGCGCTACGGCGCATCAAGCGCGGAGAAGGACTGTGGGAAAAAAAGTCCGGGGGGGGAAAAATGAGAGAAATAACAGTACAACTAGAATTATCAATCTGAGAGGGTTTTGAAAAAGACCTGGCAGAATAAAAAGAGAGTCAAGCTAGCCTGTATGCTTGTCGGCTGATGAATGGTGAAAAAAGGCTTAGATGAAGGAGTAAAGAAAAAAGGGAGGGTCAAGATACGGCTAAAATCCAGGAAGATGAAGCTAACCAGAGCCAACCAAGCATGGGATCATGGGTGTACCAAAGGAGAGCCGTGGTAGCGGACGGAGGGATTGGAAAGGAACATGTAGCCGCGTGTTAGGGGGAGTTTCTTACGTTCTGATGATGAGGATATCAATGATAGCAAAAATCCCTGAGGGGAGGGAGGGGAGCAGAGGGACGAGTAAAAAGAGAGAAGAAAACGCAAAGAAAGCCGGTCAAGAGATGAAAAAACCGATCAATCTCCAAGCTATGGGAGAAGGGGAGGCAACTTGAGGAGGGATAACTGACTGTCAAATGAAGCTTCTGTTTTGGCACAGAAGGGATTGGGGGGAAAAAAGGACCGTGCCTCCCAGATGTTTCAGAATGTAACAATCGGCCTAAGTCCTTATTCATTCAACGGAGGGTGTGCGGTTGATGGGGGCCTCGAAGAGGGTTTGGACGGTCATGAAGATGGGATAGACGGGAAATAAGGGGCCTCTTTCCTAGAATTTACCTTCTCGGAAGCATTAGAAGGGTGAAAAAAAGAGGAGGGGGGCGACATGGTGTACTAACTCAAGGCCGTGCACGGGGAGAAGAAGAAGTCCCCGGTGACAACTCTCTAACCATACAGAAAGTCGTGCGGTCTGGCCTAGAAATGTGCATCAAGGGACATTGGCAGACCGGTCTTTGCTCGTGAACCAAATTTATACAGGAAGGGAAAAGGAGGCAAGGCTGAGAAGGGAAAATACCATAAGGGTTGTTTTTTGTTGGGGAAGAGCTTACGATTCCAATGGGGCGAAGTCGTAAAGGTGAGGGAAAGGAAACTTGGAATTGG
>Ga0179591_1339353_pt1 | contig 24560 bp, 24 predicted proteins | sample CZOMad2_1_08_16f_FD_182891 | JGI IMG/M metagenome (GOLD analysis project Ga0179591, IMG submission 182891) | Vadose zone soil fungal communities from Angelo Coast Range Reserve, California, USA - CZOMad2_1_08_16fungal (PacBio error correction) | ecosystem: Environmental > Terrestrial > Soil >...
GGGAATTCTGCCTTCGCGAAGGAACGGAAAGGGGATCAAAAAAATCAAGGGAGAGCCTTGCTAAAAGTGTCGGAAAGGGAAAAATTTTATTTTCGGAGCAAGGGGAACCTGAGTCTTGAAAAACAGAAGTGAAAAATCGGCCCAAAGAAGGAGGGTGAAGAAAAGAAAGAAGAAGGTTGGGGCAGAAACGAAAGTCGGACCGCCCACGTCGTTTACCGTGAATGGTTACTTCAACTTCCTTGACGAGCTTGAAAGACGGGTGACTTTCAAGGAGAGGGGAAAGGGAAAGGGGCGTCGGGGGGCTAGGAGGGGGAAGAAGAAGTTTTGCTAGTCTGCCCCAACCAAAATCCTGGGACCGTACTCCCGGTCGTGCGGAAGTTGGCAAGAATTTAAAAAAGGGGTTACTGGGAGTAAGATGAGGGGTCTTGTCACAAGAATTTTGGGCCGCCGGAACTCGCCAATGGCGACACGTGAAAGACCAGATAAAAACGAGAACGAAAAGTCATACTTAAGATCTCAAACTCTAGGACGCCGGAAGGAAATAAGATGATCCGAATCTAAAATACAAGAGTAAGTTGCATCGTGACAGAAAGCAGGGGCAACGAACGGACAACTCCGTTCGACGCCCAGCGGGTTGAAAAAAGATTTGGGGGAAAGTTGACAAGAGGGCGGGAGAATCTTCCCTCTTGCAGGACCGAACAGTTGGTCCGAATTCCGCTCGATCCCCAGAGTTTGGGGGGGGACTAGCCGGAAAAATTGCAGGTTACGGGAGAGGGGGGGGGGAACACCCAGGAACTGGAAAAGGCTTTCCCGCAAACTTTGGGGGCCCAGCCACGAAGAACCTCTTTACGGTCTAACTCGGAGGAGATGAGGCTAATTGAAGGGGAAGGGAACATAGAGGGGAAGGGAATACGGCGTATGGGGGCAATTCGTAGCCGAGGAAGGGAATGAAAAAAGGGGGAGAACCTTAGGAGCTGTCAGCGTCACTTGTTTAAACTCAGTCAACATCTTCCCCTCGGAAAAAAAGTTCTCAACGAGTCGAAAAAATCAATAGTTTGGGGGCAGAAATTATCACGAAGCGACTAGAATGTCGACCGACTACAAAAAAAAAATTACAACAAGGAGGGAAGGGAGGAGGCCTACAGAGAAACACGCCAGGAACTGGTCCTTGAAATTCATTGCAATAAAAGAAGAAAGGACGAATGTTTGTAACCACTACCAGCGAAAGAAAAAGTTAAGAGGGTGGCTGGAGGCTTCGGGCCGAAGCTGTCGAGGGTCTTCAGCGTGCGTAAGGCAAAAGCTGATTGGGGAGGAGAAGAAGACTAGAACCGTCGCCGTCGTCGGAAGAGAACTCTACCATTGCCCAAAAAAAAGGGAACCCCGAACGATCAGTCACCCTAGTGTCTCACACGCAGACTGAGAAAAGGGAAAAGCACTGTCTTCTGTCCCTAAAAAGGGAAAAGGAGTGGGAAAACGAACGCATGGCAGTGCGCGAGAATGGCGAAAAGGGAAATCACTAAAAAGATTACAAGGGAGAACTAGAAATTCCCCGTCAGGAGGGATCGTCTTAATGAAAAAAATTAAGAAAAGGGAATGACATCCGCTGGACCCTTGGAAGGCCTGGGGAAAAAGAAAAGAGGAAATTCTTTCAAGACTCGAAAAAAGAAGGGTCGTACTATCAACTTGAATGATAAGTAAGTATCATGGGGGGATCAGAGCAAAAAAGAACGATGTGGGCACGGCCGCTCAAGCAGACATGCCGAGAAGTTAAGAGAAAAAATTGCAAGAACATCCAAGAACTCCTTGGAATACTCCAGACGAAAAAAAACGTGAATCTCCAGGGAAAAAGGCTAGACAGCACCGGCAGGTTAAATTGCTGCAATTAATGAAGGCAAGAGCTGATAAAAGAAGAAAGAGGGATAGAGGAACGAAAAAGGGTCGTAACTCGAACTTTGTTCAAGGAAGGGACAAGTCCGCACACCGAGGGCCAAGAACCGTCCATTTGTTGACACCAAGATCCAGCGATTTGAGCCTCCTCGGGGACATGAGAGGCGAAAGAAACAACGAAGAACTGTGGGGCGGTGAATCCGAGGAAATCGTGGGGAGGCATTTACGACAACAAATAATTCAAACAGAGACAGCCAGAAGGCCTTAACCGAAAAAGAAGAGAAGTCAAAAGAAAAGGGCTTCTTGAGAAGGAGCGCTCGTAAACTAAGGGTTCGTTCTAAGCGCATTTTAGGTGGCAGAGAAGTGTTCCTGGCCTCTTGGAAAAGACGGGATAAAAAGTGGCGCCGAAAACGCGTGGGACAAGGACCAGAGAGATCCCCAGCCGTTCTCTTACCAAGTAACCAAAGACAGACGCTGGGAAGGAAAACGAAGAAGAAGAAACAGAGTTGGGGGGTGCGTCACAAAAAAGATCGTCGGCTGAATACCTCAGACGATGCTTAAAGCACTATTCGACACCAATCACAGAAAGAAAATTCAGCCCAGCCAGATTTCCAAGTGTCGAAATAAAAGAGCCATGTACAATCTTGGCCACAGGAGGAGAAGGGGGTCTTTTTGTAAGCGGCGCACATGGAAAAAGGGCAAGCAATGCCAAGTTTTACCAATCTCCTCTCGCAGAAAAACGAACCCGCTCCAAGAAAGTACCGGCAAATCGGGGGAAAGGGGGGTAACAACAATCAGGCCGACTTCCGCACACTGCGCGAGAGCGTCAAAAGGGTGTTATACAAAAACAAAAAGCAGAGCCATAGGAAACAGGAAGACCGATCGGAAGGAAGAAAATGGAACTCTCAAAACTCTAAGGCCACAAATTTCACTGACCGGCATAAAGGAGATAAGAAACTCGGAAAAGGGGGACGGGGAACGAGAAAAATAAAGACAAGGGTAGAGGAAGGGAAGGGTAATGGGGATGGCCTACTATGGCCATGCGTCCATCGGTTGGGCGAAGGATATTTGTAGAGCAAGGGAAAGAAGAAGAGAGTAAGTGATGGCATGTGGGACAGTCCCCGCGGGAATATCAAACCTTCCATCGCAAAAACGGTTCGAGGAGAACCGATGTGGAAAAAATACACTTCACACCGCATTTGCGGGTAAGAGCAAATCGCCGGAGAATTGGAAAAAAGACCTCTGCAAATCATGCAGGCGGAGAGAACCAGGATCTCTCACAACAAACCGGAGGGAATCCTGGTATCAACAATGGGGAAGGAGCTGGGGGTCGAGCTGTCAGGAGAAGGAGAGGAAAGTTACAGGGGAAAGAGGGGAAAGGGGAGGAGGGAAGGGTCGAAAGCTTGTCGTGTGAGGCGTCAGGCAGAAACAGAATGTGTCCTTTTCTATAGGACGGTGCGCGCGGGAAAGTAAGAAAGAGGGCAGGAGCAATGGTTATTAACACGTGTCTTCCAGCAGGCAGCAACAGTTCGCCTGCAGAATAAACCCATTAAGAGGGCGGGAAATTTAGCTGGGACGCCAGATAGCGGGTGGCCGGAGGACATTTGGCGTCCCTCTTAATGGGGCATGGAAGGCGGTCACTAAGAGCGTTTGGGGGGGTGAAAGGAGAGAGGGTGAGAGAAAATGTCTCTGCTAAGCCGACAGCGGTGTTCACACGATTGGGTTCAATTTTGAGCGTATGACGTCGGGGACGCGTTCTCAAGAAAAGAAGGGGGAAGGGCAGAGTTGAAAGGGGAGTTGCACGGGATGACATCGAGTTGCTACGGAGTAGGGTTGGTCGTAACGGTGCTGGTAACTTGCGCTTCAACGACAATAAGGGAAAAGGAAAGAACTAGAGGAGTCGGAAGGCTCATTTGTATATTCCCACGGGACTCTTTCTAATCCTGAATGTTGAGGAGTAAAAGAGGGGGCAGGGTATTCGAGGGTGTGTGATAGGTCGGAGATGAAACGTCTAAGCCGGACATCGTACGATAAGAATAAGACGAACAACGTGAGGAAGGTCAGAGAGTTTCCAAGTTGTTCACTGGTCCAAGAAACGATGGGGGGGGGTCGAGAGAATGAGTGACGGCTGGGAGGTGTACACTTTTTACGTCTTAACGGAAGTTAAAGCCTCCACCACAAGAACGGCTAGAAGACTAAGAAATTAGGAATGAGAGGGGGTTAAGATAGGTATCTCATATTACAGCGACAGAGACTCTCAATTCGCTCAGACTTTTACCTAGGGGACGAAAAGAAAGGATGTTGGGGAACTTCCACGGTCCGGTACCTGGATTAGGGATAAGTAAATGGGGGATGTCAACGAAAATCTTGGGTCCTTCTATAATGTGAGACGGCGTGGGGAACCCCTCCGCATTTTGTGATAAAAGGCGCGTATCGTGAATATAGAAGGAAGGAAAGGGGAACGGTCAAGAAAGTGGAAGAAAGAGAGTGCGGTAGAATTTCATGAAGGGTCGATGCGTATCAAAAAATGTTGCCGGCCAACTAAGAGATCCGGTGCTGGGCAATAGAAGAGGGAGCAGGTAAAGTCGCCTTGCCCTAATTCGTCACCTCGCACCATCGGAGGATCGGTCGAATCCGAGAAACCAAACTGGAAGGGGGGAAGAGTGGGATGCCAACTAGGGAGTAGGAGTCCATTGCCTTAATAGGGCTTGAGCGCCACGTTGTATACGAAACTGTGGGAGGAATTTCAGTAGTCGGAGAGGCGAACGCAAGGCAAGAAGAGTAAGTTGGGAGAGCCTTTGGGACAAGCGGCATCAGAGGAGGAAAGAAGGGACCAAAAACGGGTTTGTGGAGGGCAGGAGGGCCGGAAATGCTTTCATTTCAAGGTAGAAGCCGCAGGGGGGATCCCTTGGAATTGGGGGAAAAAAGAAAGCGGAATGTGTGCAAACAACACTGAGGACCTCCTGCGAGGAATAACGAAGAAGAGGTGTTATTCGGCCCGGCCGATCCAGGGGAGGGGAGGATCGAGGCAGAAGGAGGAATATGCGGGCGCGAAATCTTAGGGGACTTCACGTGCCATAACATGGGGGGAAAGTACGAAAGGGAAAGAAAAGTGGAGCAGGGAGGCCAGGCGCGGGGAGAACACGATTCAAAAAGAAAATTTTTTATTCTGGTCAGGGCTTGGTAGTGGGGGGGGGCCAAAACCGGTCCGATCCTCGGGGAATGGCCGAAAGAGGACGTTCTTTGAATGGTGCCAGGGTAATTGAAGGTTTTGTAGGCAGGGAGAGAGGAGTGAGGAGGGGAAAAAGGGAGGAAGGGAGCGGACCCCTTCTAGCCAAAAAAATTATTACTTTTAATTGTAGAAGAATGCGGGACCAGGAGACTCAGAGCGTGGGGGGGAAACATACTAAAGTCGGAGCCTCTACGTGCTGGCTCTAACATCTGAAAGAAAGACTGTATCCTAAAGGGGAAAATTACATAAGCATCTGATGTGGCAATTAACGGATTAAGCAATTCGGGGAAAAGAGTACCAGGGGAGGAATCAGGGAAGGAGGGGGAAGTATTATGGGTCAGGGCCGGCACTGAGTAGTTTGTCCGTCCATTCCGAGCAGGTCAAAAAAAAGAAAAAAAAAGGGTGCAGGATAGAAAAAAGGAAAGGGGGGAAACGCGGCTGGGACCGGCGTTGCCATCTAGCATCCTACAAAAAAAAAAGCCAAATGTTGACTAGAGTTCCAAAGAGTGACAAGAAAAAATAGGGGAAGGTCCAATGCTGGAGGTCACGGATTAAATGTTGAGGGGGGAAAAGCGGTCGGCGGGGCACTTAAGGAAGAGAGCGGGGGCGCAGCAGGGGGAGAGTGAGGGAAGGAAAAGTCCTCAATCTCGGCATTCAGGGGGAGGAGTCGGGGAAGGGGGAGAAAGCACGTTCCAGATGTCGACTCAATTGCTCCACATTCTCAAAAAGAGACTTCTATGACCGGTCCAAGTGAAAAGGAAAGAAAACGCGGGAGGGCAATCCAGTGAAAAGTCACGAGATGCGCCTTCACCTGGGAATTGGGGCGATGCTAACCGGACTTAGGGAGATGATGGGATCCAGGAAAGGACCCATCGTTAAATCTGGAAAAGGGGGGAAGGATTAGAAAAGCTAGACAAGTTTAACAAAAAATCTCAGGGAACCGAACCTTGAGTCTACTTCGGAGGCAAAAAAGAAGGCAGAGGGGGGGAAAGGGAGGAAGACAGAGATGGAATTTTGTACGCGTATTCATTCAGGATTCAAAAGAAAGGAAGACCATTAAGCACTACAATTAGGCAATTGAAGGGGGAAGTAAAAAAGAAGCCAGAGAGGGAAGCATCTCACACAGGTTGGGAAAGAGATATTTCATCCGAAGAAATCAAGGTTTGAAGTGCGAAAGGAAGTAGGTACCCTAGGGAGGGGGGGGAAGTGAAGGGAATATCGCGAAAAAAAATAATCATTCAAAGTGAGTTGCGACGATCAGGCGGGCATCCTAATGATTCGCCGAGGAACAAGGGTGGAGTAGGCTTGTGTAGTTGGTGAAACCTCAGTATCGGAGGATGGTCAAGGAGGGGAGTGTATTTTTCCCAAAAGTTCAACTGGGTTGTTGGCCGCCTAATGGTTCAGACGAATTGAATGCTGGCAACAACCTCCCTCGAACGGGACCTTGCGGCGAAGTCAGGAAGGGAAAGGTGAAGTGGGGGAAAAAGGGAGGGAGGGTGAAACGCAGGGTTCTACAAGTGTGTTCCATTCGAAATTTTTAAGGGGGGGTGGGGTGCTGAAACAATAATGTGTTAAACTGAGGAACCCTGAAGACGAAAAATGAGACTGGGGAGGGAAAGACCAAGAAATGACTAACTTAACTTGGTACCTCAAACCTAGGGGTCGCCTCGGCACGCATGAAGGTAGAAAAGGAAAGAGGAAAGACCAAAAAAAAGAGGGGAAAATTCATCAAGCAGGGCGCTCAAAATCGTCCTAGGGAAAGCAGCATGGGTAACGTTTTGACAAAGAGGTGGGGAGCGCAATACGTCACGCGTCAAACCTGGGAGAAGATTCATAGCCAAAAAAAATGTTTGTCCGGAAAAATGGGGGAGGGGGGGTAGGAATTTGAGAAAAAAAATGTCTTGACTCACTGGAGATCACACCACTCAAGAACGGCAAAAACCAATAATAACCATCTCGATCTCCTGCAGAGGACATCCAAGTGGAAGGGGGGCAGGGGGATTCGCGGCCCATCACGGCTCTTAGTCAAATGCGACTGTAGAGGGTAAGAAAAGAACAGGTGGGAAGATGGGCTCTTTTTCTGCTTGTCAAAAGTCGATATTGTCCCTCATACTGGCTGCAACACGGCTAAGTCAAAAGTGGAGCGTTGCAGCGAAAAAGGTCACGATCACGCGCCGAGACAAGAAAATTCTGACGGAAAAAAGAAGGGAACCAACGCCAGAAAAAAAGGGGGGAAGATTGGACTTCATTGCGTCGGCAGCTGAAAATTCACCGAAACCGACCAGAAAAAAAATTCGAATCGGGTCAGTCACGCGCAGGACGGGGGAAGGTAGAAAGGTGAGGAGGAGGGTACAGCGAAAAGGGGGGGGCCTCAGAAGAACCGTAGCCCGGTCAAAGGACAAGAAAATGAAAAAAACACCCGGCGAAAGGAGAAAAAGTAACTCGGAGTAGGGTCAAAAAGCAAGAAGCATTCACCCTCAGAATTGAGTGGGCCGATGGAAGGAATTGAGGCATGGAGGGGAAAAAGCACTCGACCCGGCGGCTTAAGAGAACAAATCACTGACAAAAAAGTGAAAACACCAGAGAAGACCCAGGCATCTAAATCAATCTGGTAAAGATGGGGGACAGACCGGCCAGGGTGCCATTAGCTAATTCCCAAATTCAAAGACTCAGCAAGCAAAGAGAAATTCAATGAAATGGCTTCGAAAGGAAGACGGAAGAATGTGGGGGACCGTGACCAAAGCCCATGACGTACTGTCTACCACAATCCTGGCCCGAGACTGTGTTACGGAACGAAAAAGGGAGATAAAAAAGAGTTGAGGAAACGACGATCCCTAAAGACGACAAATTCCAATAAGCTTCTCCCGGGGGAGAAATCGCAGAAAAAGCTTCTATCCCTACCCGGCTACAAAGAAAAGAAACCGGTTCTTCAGGAAGGGAAGGAATAGACTGCCGATCGGCCGCGACTGTCGCCCGGGGAGTAACAACAGAAACACATCTGATGGTGTTCCTCGCCGACGAAAAAAGAGGAAGGGGAAAAAAAAAGGGGACAGTGGCTTCACTAAAAAAATTCGAAAACAGCCGAACGCAACTAAGCCACGAGCCGAAGCGGCGCCGTTCCAAAGAAGGAAAGACAAGACAAATGGAATAAGGGGGAAGAGAGAAGACCAGACGAGGAAAAAAGGAGGAAGGAGTCCAACCGTTTTTTTTCTAATTGGAACGTTCAAGGTGCTTTTGTCCAAAGTTTTATAAACGCGCCACGGGGAGCAAAACTTTACTCTAAAAGGGACGTCAAAAAAGGCGATCGAAGAAGGGGGAACGGACAACCGTAGGACGGACAAACAGAAATCTCAAACTTTAAAAGGGCTGCTTCAGTCGGCTTCGCGAGAAAGAGAAGAGATGCTGAAGAAAAACGAACTATCAATAGAAGAAGGCCAAGACCTGCAAGGCCGTATTTCAGGAGTGGGTAGGCTCTCAAAAAAAAGACAAACGTCGGCCAAGAACGGAGAGGGGGGGAGGAGGAGGGAGGTTTAATTATCCATGGCCAGCTGCAAACTGCAAAGGGTACCTCTCCTCGGGGGATTAACAACTCAAAAAAACAAAAAAAATCACGTAACGCGCAAATATTTTAAGGGGGTTGGAAGAAGAGGAAAAAAGCACGGAGCGGAATCCACTGCGCGAGATCCGAAGTTCTTTAGAAGTCTTACAACATAAGTAAAGGAAGAAGAGACGGTCCACTTCGAAACTCAGAAAGGGAAAAAAAACGATGCAAAGATTCAGACATTCCTATTAAGAAACGGCAAAAGGTTAAAATACCATAAAGTCTGAAACCTGCAAACGGAGGAAGTGGGGGAACTGTCCGAGCCGGGCGGTAATGGGTCGATCGAGGGGGGGCAAGCATGTTGGTTCCCAGCTCAATTGGGGCTGGATAGGGGTGGGAACAAAAAAAGGAAAAGGGAGATCTTCGAATCCTGTGAGTAACACGGAATCAACTTCAAGACGCACACTCCATTGAAAAAGGAAAAACCGCAACGAACAAGCTTCGGGACAAGGACATCGCATGGGAGAAGGGGAAAAGCGCAAGGAGAAGGGGGGAGACCAGGGGACCTCTACGTTGTCTTTACAGAGAATATCACTTAGGAATAAGGGTTCGGAGCCCGCCAATGGGACCCCGAGCAAGATGTAAGGCTTCAAGGGGAGAAGGCGATTTGGCAACGTTAAAAAACGCCAAAATGAGTTGTTCAAGCTTGTCGTTGCCAGATTTTGAAGAATCAAGACCAGGGGGGATAAAAAGGGTCCTTGGTGCATGGGGATGGAGGACGCCGGAAGTCCCATGAGGGGCATGCTCTTTGGTAAAGTGTAGGGAACAAATACGAGCCCAAATTGGGTGAAGCGGGACACCACGCCGGCCATCGGTCGATGGAAGGAAAGAACAGGAACGCGGGGACCTTGGAGAGCAACTCGGCGGTGTCACCCAGATTGGAAGGGGGGATTAGAGGGCGTCCGAGGGAATCAACTGGAAGCACTTTGGGAAAGGAGAATCGTTGAGACGGGGGGGAAGAGGAGTCACTCACAAGGCGTCCTTTTTGTCAAGGAAACTGGGAGACGTAAAAGAATTTTACGGATCAGCGGCAGTTATGAGCGAAAAACCTGATAAGGAGTCACTCCCAAACGGGCCAATGAGGGATTTTTGGCGCGGCGTGTACGAAAGCTAGAGAGAAAGGGGTGGGCGTAACGTCGGAGAGCTTGCAGATTTGACACTGGAACAGGAAGAAAGGCCTTACCGGCCAATAGCGAATGAGTCGTAAAGCCGTTTTTATTGTGTATAGCTAGTCCACACTCGGAACAGCGCAAAGTGAGAGGGAGAAGATGGGTTATGCGATGGTTAAGGGCGGTTTGCATATCTGAAGGGAGGTCAGAATCCGAGGACGAAGCGAGAGCGAACGACGGAAAGCGGGGGGGCCGGACCGGACTCGAAGGGGTCAAACTAGCTAAATCTACGCGGAGGGTCGTGATGGTCAGAGTGGGGGCTTCTCACCGTGGGAAAGTATAAAGGAGGAAAGAAGAAACCGGGGAGAAAAAACGTTAACAAAAAAAGGCTGGTGAAACGCACTCCTCCAGTCTGAGGGGGAAAAGTGGAGTCTCTCTAAAAAAGACCAGCGAAAAAAGTTCTCTAAACAGAGTGTGGAGCCGGACAGGGGGAAGTAAGCGGGCATTTTGAATGACGTGGCGAGTGGCAGACGGTAGTCTGGAACTGAAAAAAGAATTTCTGGACCCTTCGGAATGTTACGCGGCGAAACAGACCCAAGGCGAGGTGAAGTTTAGCCGGCTTCACGGAGAATAAACTTAAGAAGGATCTTGGCTGTCTTGTAGCCGGCTGGGGGACCGGAGGAAAAGGAATGAATTACTAGAGGGGGAAGGAAGGAATGTATTTGGAACCTAAGCCTTTTAAGTCCTTGTGGGAAGTCGAGGTCACTAGTCCGTTTCGGAAAGCGTACCTCAGTCGTAAACACAAGGAGGAGAGCAAGGAGGAGGGGGGGGGGCGTCGGGCTCCGACTCCGATAAAGTTGCGATTTGGGGACACGCCCGTCCCCAGCGGGCGATGGGGAACGTAGCCATGGAGAAGTTCGAGAGAGGTAGGCAGGCCTTGAGGGACAAAAGGGTTGAGCATTTCAACATTCACGCTGGAACGACGCAACTGCACCGCGGCCGGGTTACACAGGCCTGAAACTATTAAAGCGAGCGTCGATGTGCACCTGGCGGGAGGGGAGTGGGGGAGTGCCGTCAGCATTCGAGGCCTTGGACGGTGGAAACTGGGAGTTGGGCACGGCTTTCTAGGACAGACAGTCTCAAGGGAATATTTTGCCATGAGTCAGACCAGAGAATGTCCCCGGGAAGAGCGGAAAGAAAGAAACGGGGGAGGGGAAGCGGTTATCCGGCCTATGAGAAGAAGAAAGTGCTTGAAGGGTTCTTCTCAAGGTAGTTAGGAATTTCTTGATGCGCATGGCGGAGGAAATCGTCGAAGGGGGGAAATGAGAACGGAAAAATGTTCCTCATAGCGATTTAACTACTTGATACAAAGAGAACGGGGGATGGCAAGGGACCGGACAAACGATTCCGGAGTGTTCGGGGGGGGTGGCTGGGGGTAGTTCCAACATTTTTAAGTTCAGGGAGGACCTAAGGGGGGTTGGCGTGAAGAGGGCAAATGTTTAGGGGAATGCGTTTGGGGGTGATTAATTGAGTTGGGTCGTAAAAGTTCTGACGGGAAAAAATTTCAACGAAGTACGGAACGACTTACGAGAAGGAATTTTAGGGAGTTGAGAGCGTGTAGAAAGGGAGACATAGCGTTGGCCCAAAAGCCGAACTAAGATCGAATCCTAATACGTTCGAAGGAGGGGCAGCGAAACGCGGAGGCTGTTGAAAAAATACTTCCTTGTCGAAGTACGTCGGATGAGACGGAGGGTGGGGGGCATCAGAACTGAAGGAAAGGTGTTTTGTATTTCTACCGGGACAATGTGGGGGGGTCAGTGGGAAGTAAGAACGGAAATGTGTGTCACATCAAGAAAAAATTTTTGTTCCAGGGGGAAAAAGATGGGAAATCTGAGAGGGATAACACCTGGTAAATAACTCTAAGCTCGAGGACCCAATCTTAAAACGGACCAAATTTTTGAAAGATGAGTTCAAGTCCACAGAAACTGGTAGGTAGAGGAGGTGGGTGCACTCGGCCTAAAGAGGTGAATTGAAACTGAGGCACTAGGCGTCGTAAAAGAAGAGGAAGAAGTTGGACTGACGGGTAAGAGACAAGTGGACCGGAAAAGGAGGAAGAGAGGCTTTAGGGGGAAATTGGCTATCGCCCTTTTCCGAAGGGACAGTTGCAAAAAAAAAATAAGCACGACTTCGAAAGGGACCTTCCAATGGAAATCACAAAGGGGCGTGCAAAAGTCGACAAGGAACTAAGGTGAACAACCCGTCAAACGCCCCATTGAGGAGAGGGCTATTTGCTCTTTGGGGGAGAAAATGCGAAGTCGCGGAGACCCTTGAGGGAACAGACGCTCACAAAGAGTTGGCAAATCTGAGAGACATACTGGCCTGATTCTAGAAAAGGGCAAAACAGTAAACATAACTTCAACGTCACACCGACCGGCGGCACTACAGAAGGGGAGAAAAAAGACGCTTCTTGACAACTCTATCTGAGTGTAATGGTTATCTAAATTAGACCCGCCAAAAGGGGACAGGAGCAATTGACATTAGCCATTTCGTTGAGATCAGGTAGATAACCATCAAAGCGGCGATTCAATGCGCTGCTCAAAAAAATGAAAAAGAGGGAGGGATTGGAAAACTTCGCGAGGGTGTACTCAAAAGAAAAATCCGAATTAGGGGAGGGGAGGATTGGACTAGGAGTTCCCAATTTGAAATTCAGAAGAAAACTGGTCAAGGCCCTGTTGGGGCAAGGGAAATGGCCGGCGGCGGAGATCCCTCTCGATCGCCGAAAGGGGGGAGAGGGATCTTGGGAGGGGGTCCTTTTGTGTTAGACGCATGTCGGGGGATTGATGGGGGGTTCAAGAGTGTTATTGGCGTGCGGGGAAGGGGAACGCCCATTAGCCTAGTGAGGCTGCCCCAGAAAACGCCAATAAAGAAAGGGGGCCTGAGGAAGGGGGAGGATTGACCGGGGGTCTGTTAATTTGACTGACGAAGTGCACTGCGTTGAAGGAAGTAGGTTTCAAAACGGAAGGTCAATGCGGTAAAGTCAGATTTGGAGTGCATGCAAAAAATGTGTTACGGGTGCCAGAACGCGCCAGTCGGGCAGTCATTGGAACGCCTACTCATAGATCCAAAACGAAGGGTCCCGAAGACATTACCGTCAAAACTGCCACCGTCGACAAACCGAGAGAAAGGAAGAAAGAACGTAAAAACTGACGGAGAACTGCCTCCAGGCGCCCCTCGACAAAATGGACCGGGAGTCAAAATTGGGTCGGTTTTGCAATAAGTGGGGTAAGGAAGGAGGTCTCCTAAGGAGGGAGAAAGAACCGGTGGGCCGAGAAAGATCCAGCTTTTTCCTATTAAGTGGGAGGGGAAAGACACACTGAGGCGGAATGGAAGACAGACCGAAACCAAAAGAAGGGAAAAAAACAGTCAAACAGCTCAGGATCTCCGTACAGCACTATCAATTCAGGGGACAGAGGAAGGCAGGCATAACTTCGCTGATTGGCCAAAGGTTTAGAGGTTTATGAATAAGGGGGCGATTGGGGTTTCGAGATTGGGCCACTCAAGAGGGGAAAACGAGTGAGAGCAAAGTCAAAGTCAATAAAGGGCTTCGGAGTAGGTCGAAGCAAAGGTCGAAAAGAGACCACAATGACAATAAAATCTCAGTTACCCAAAAACGCTAATCAACCAACTCCCTATAACATGTAAAGGTGAAGGCAGTCATTTAGGAGCAGCTACCGAAAAGTGGAACCACCTAACAGAGAAAAAAAAAAGGAAAACGGAGAGGGGATCCTTTAAAATCAGATCGTGAAGCGAAATCAACTGGGAAGTCAATGGCGAAGAACAAAAAAATAAGAAAAGGGGAGAAAAATTCCTGCGAATCGGACAGGCCAAACGCTGGGAAGCCTAAAACTCTCATTCTGTCGGAGTCCGACGCTCAGGAACAGGCGTGGTAAGCGAACGGGCAAAAGCAAGCGAGCAGGATCAGGAAAAAACAAAAGACGAGTCTAAAGGGTCAACGGGAACTCTCAGAAATACAGTGAGGAAGGGCCAGAAACTGGACGCTGACACGCTTGGTCAAGACTGGAGCGCGAAATGGGGGGGGGAAAATTTTCTTTCAGAGAATCGATGGTAGCCAACAATCAATCGAAAGAGAGAATCATTAGAAGGGAGAGGAAGTGAAGAGCCGATTTGGGGAAAGGGCAAGGACCAACTTCGGACATGGGGGAAAAGTTGAGCTGAAAAAACCGGGGAACTCAAATAATGGTTTACGAAAAAAAAATGGACGCGAAAACCGAGGCCCTCATCGACCAAGACGGAGGAAAGGCAGGGGGGATAGGGGAAAAGAACAAAAAACAATAGGCAAACCCTGTCTACTTTATCTCGAAAGAACAGAGGACATGTCAGCAATTAGGAAGTCATTCGACGGGAGGAGGGAAGAGGACTGGAAAAGGGGGTATAACAAATGAGAGGAGCCGGAGTGGTTTTCCCAGAGAACATTCTCCCAAAATTGTGCGGGAAAGACTACAGTACTTATCAACCTAATAAAATACCGGCCTGGGAGGAAAAAGGCCCAGAACAGAAATACCGAAAAGTCGAAACTGACGACTTAAGAGCTAGAAGAAAGAAGTGAGGATTAGTGAGGGCTACTAGCAGGTTTTATTTGGGAAAGCACGTTTTGTGTGCCCGTAAAAAGAGGTTAAAAGTAATTGGGTCAAAAATGTTGAGCTCACGCGAGGAGTTCGCGTTCTTCCCCGGGAAGACTCAAGAAGTCCCAGACAACGGGTTCGCGTACTGCTTAGAGGTTAGTCTTAGGGAAGTACTTCTATGAAAAAGAATATACTAAGAGACACCCTCTAATTCAGTTCAACTACAAAAGAATGAGTTAAAGGACAGAGTCGCCGAGTGGGTAACACTAAAAAAGAACTTAGGAAAGGAAAAAAGGGAGAAGTGCTGGGTCGGTTTAAGAGCGGGAGGAAAATCTGCAAACTCTCTCCGATTGGAACTCAAAAAAAAATGATCCCCCCCCCCACCACCCAGCCAACCCAAGACCACAAAACCCCACCAGGGCCCCCACCACCCCCACCCCACCCAGCGGCCCCAGCCACCAACCCCCCCCCGGAACCGAAAGAAGAAGAAGGAGAGAACTAACGAAGGGGAAACAAGGTCAAGACGTCCCCCAGGGGTATGGTCAGAACCCTAAACGTCATACATGCGAGAGATCGTCTAAGTTTCTGGGGGACAAAGCTAACGCGCAGCTGTGAGGAGGAAGAAAAAAAGAGAGGGAGAGAAACTACAGCAAGGTAACATTTCAAGTAAAGAAAAGTCACTACTAAGGACGCTCATAAACAGGCATCAAGGGCAAGGAAAAATATCATCGAACCAGCAAAAGGGAAAGTTGTGGGTAAGAAAGGGACCGCGTCTTAATGTCCTCATAACTATGTCCCTCCTTTTGGAGGAAAAAAGGGGAACTGATTGTAGCAGTAAAGATAGCCTCAAGAAAGGGAAATATGTGGCTCCCGCCCATCAGGGGGAAACAGGAAAAGGCCTATCTTGGAGACACTCGGGAACTTCCAATACTCAAAGGGAAAGGAAAGCGAAAGAGAAAGGGCCCACTGCCAGACCTCGCCAAGCTATGGTTCGGCTACCATCAGACTAAACAAAACAAAAAGTATGGGGAGAGAATTGGGATCGAAATTGACCCCCATACTTTTCTTGAGAGGGAACGGCTAGGGCCGCGTGAAAGAAGCACAAATGCGGGATGTCCTTGGGGTTGAGGAAGCTTGGGGTCCGGGAAGTTCAGTCTGTCAGGCCGACCACCTAAGGGTTTTCCGGGAAGACATGGGGCTGCGCTTTACTTAATAAAAGGAGGGTCCTATCTTTTTAACCGTGAAAGTTCAAAAAATACCGTACACCAATGACAAAGCTGGCCAGATTAAAGCGGTCGAAGCCCCATCGGAGACTTCCCTGGAAGGGCAAAAAAACTCAGGGAGAAGTGGGCCTGAAAGAGCTTTACGTGGTATCAGTAAAAAGCTCCGGGGAGGAAGCTTGAGTCTGTAAGTTGTGAACTTTAGAGGTCATGAGCGACATTGTAGTGATTTCCGCCCTAAAAGTCAGGACGGTGGGACAGTCTGGCTCGGGGGAAAGGGCAGAGTTGGGGATGACGGAGCGCTTCTCTTAATATGTAAAGGGCGCGTTTACCGGAGGGGGGCGCGGACGGTTCGCATCGAGGGCGCATAGGTATTGGAAATAGTGAAAGAAGAGGGGCATTGCAAGTGCGTCGCCAAGAAAAAAAGAAAGAAAGGAAGGGACGATCGTGAAAAGAGTGTGTCGGTGGAATAACACCGACGACAACTCGGGGGGCGAAAAGTGGGTAAAGAAAATTGTTGAAAAGAAAGATGTGCGTTCAGTAGGGGAAATTCTCCGGGGGGAAGAAGGGGCTGGCCACATGAAGAGACTGAAACAACTGGAGAGGAATCCTGCCTTCACTTAAGTTAAGTTGGGGGAAAAATAATCGACGGCGACGCAAAGGAGCAGAAGGACGTCGTAGGCCGGTAGAACCTTTTCTGACAAGGGTAAAGGTGTCGAAAAAAATACACGGGCAAGCAAATAAACAAACGGCGGAGGGACGCAAGAGGAAATCTATTTTGAGAAGATAACACACGACGTCTTCGGCTTTTTTGGGACAAGCTAGGGCTTCGGGGGGGACCGTCCGCCCTGTTAGAATGACCGCGGGGGGTACGTTAGGGAGGGGCAGACCGCCCTGTTTAAGTTCTCGGGGACTATCAAAAAAGAGGATTCTTGGATTTGTGGGAATCCTCAGGGGGCGCATCAGACGAGGAAGGAAAATTCAGTAGGAAATATCTTCTTGGAGGGAGGGGACTGTAGACACAGATTGGGGGAGGAGGGGGAGAGGATTCCGAGTCAGCAAAGGTGAAGTAATACTCAAGGATTGGGAGAGGAGGCAGAACTAGGGTCGGGTTCGGTCAAGACTTTCAGGAAAACGTACCACCATTATTCTGAGGCGGAATGCGAGAAAGCTCCGGAGGCTAAACACGACGGTACTTTTGTTTCAGCTGGGAATCAACGGAGGGGCGAGTGAACGTATAAGCCTGACGCTAGTCGAAAATTACAAACTGGGGGACCAAAAATGTGGGGGAAATAGTTTCATCTCATGAGAAAGCAAGGGGGCACTCCGGGGTCAGGAGGAACCCACAGAGGGGAAAAGAGGTCAGCAGAATCGGAAACTGCGGAATTTGTTTCTCTGAAAGAAAGATGCCAATGGGAGTGGACTTGTGCTCAACTTCAAAAGTCAGGATGAGATGGATGGCCCACGCTACAATGGAAGGAGTATAAAACCTTTCCCTGGGCGGGGGACTGATCGGACGAGCTTTTGGGGGCCCGGGGGACTATAACTAGTTCCAGCCGAATAGTAAGAAGGTACATTGAGGGAAGGGTCGAAACTAGGAGGGGGACTTACGACGTGAATTGCAAGAGGAGATTTTCAGCTGTACGACTTGAAAGGAACGAACAACTTGGAGGAGGACTCCAACTCTTCTAAGGGTAAAAAAAGCTTTGGGGGTCCCAGGAAGGATAAACAGACTCAGGGGCAGGGAAGAAAGAGAAGACAATTGCTTGAGCGTTGGGGGGGAACCTTTAAAGTTTAAGGGGAAAGGGGGGGAGGGGACAATAGTCGGTCTATGAGTTAACGCTAAAAGGAGGACCAAACGGATGTTATATCGTTAGAGAACGTGATGGACAGGAGATCGAAAAATGGCCCCAAAGAGAAGAACGGGAAAAGAAAAGAAGAAAAGGAGGGTTTGAACAGGAGGTCGAAATAGTAGCCTAAAGGAGGAATAAGACGTCCGGGAACAGATGACACAGCCGGGCGACGATAGCCAATGCGCATGATCGGAGTGTAATCAAGGAAAGTGGGTATTGTCTAGTGCAACTTGTTTTGGGAGCTCCCTTAAGAAGAAGGGTCACATTCCCAGAAGCTTTTTTCCCGGGATCGAAAGAGGGGATCGGAGAGGAAGCTGCAAAAAAGGGTTTCATAGGAATATGGGCAAAACACCAAAGGGGACTATTAGGGAAGAAAAAACTTCGTAAAGATTGGCGCCTCAAAAAATGATGAGGTCACAGCAAGTGATTTCATTCAGCATCTAGCATTTCGCAAGCGCGTGATTTCTTTGGGAAGGGAAACGTCCTACAGGAAGGGGAGCAGAAGGAGTATGGGGTTCAAGAGAACCAGAAGGGGGAAAAAAGCGCGGAAGGGAAAAAGATGTAAAAAAAAAAGAAGCCCAGAGGGCAAGAATTAAAAGAACAGAGTGGCTGCAAATTCGCAGAGAAAAATGCACGACACGGGAAGAAAGCGGAAAAAGTGACCCCGGGGGAAGGGGGCATATAAGGGGGGAAACCTAGCGAAAACTACGGCAGCCCCTGGGAAATAACGAAGAAAAAAGGAAAAAGATCTGAAAGCAACGGAGACGACTAGCGATGAAAGGGGGTGTTCAAAAAAGACAGGAGAAGAGGTACCCTAATGGGACAGAGGAGCGGATTCCTTCAAGAAGAAAAAACGACCGAAGGGCGGAGAGGGAAGACGATGATTCGTCAAAAAAAGCCGAAAAATATGGGGGAAGGGGGGGAAAAAAGGTAACAGAAAAAAGAAAGCAAAGCTTGAAGTAAAAAGACTCTAACGTCGGAGGCAAGTAACAACAAAGAAGGGGAGAAGAGAGAGGGCAACGCGCACTTCGGGGTCAGAAGAGAAAAGAGAAACCGTCAAGTAAAAATTGCTAATTGTAAATGGTCAAACGAGTTTCTTGATTCAAGAGAGGAGAGCGAAAAAACGTCCAAACCGAAGGGAGGGAGTGGAAATCGAATGCCGTCGGGCGGTCAATGGAGGGAGAATCGCAACAACACAGGCCTTATTGAGGGGTGACGGGTTGAAAAGGCCTGGAATACAGAGTGGTGGGCGTTTTCCTTGAAAGAGAAGGGGGGCAACGGAAGGGGGATCGGGTAGGGGAATGGACCAGTGCTATGGTGATGAGGTCCCAACAAAGAAAGCCGCTCCAGAGCAGGGACCTGGCGAATTTCAGTAACGCGTGGCGAAGGTTTGTGACGAGGAGGGTGCTTTCGGCACGGGGTAGTCTCAAATTGGTTAGGCAAAGAAGTTTTACAGAGCCCAGGCAGAACAGCGCCAATATGGGGAGGCAGGGAACCTCAAAAGGAGAAAGATGATGGAGGAAAACGCGAACTGCAAACGACTCCTCAGCCAATTAAGAATGAAAAGGAAATAGGCAAGAACAAACGCATAAAATAGAAGTTAGGAATAGGGGAAAAAGGCGGGTTGAATCAACCAACTTGTAAGTAAATGGGGTCCGGTGGGAGATGGGTTGGCGCGAAGTCTTCACCTCCCATGCAATCAGAAACCCCGGAACATATTCAGGAGAGATCACATGGGGAACGGAAAATTGGGGGACTTTGATTTGGGGGGGGGGAGGGGGGGGTAATGGGTGACACACATGTACGGCGGAATGGCTCCGAAGGAAAGAAGAATAAACCAAAGGGTAACCAGGGCAATAGCTTCGATACTCAGAGGGGGGTATCAGCGAAATTTGAGTCACGTAGAGAAAAAGGAAAAAAGTCAGGCATAAAAAAAAAAACTCTGACAAAGGGTTATACTGGGGAGGACCATCAAACCGTAGGATGCTTTAAGGATCGTAGATAGGGGAAACAACGCGTCGATCTCCCTCCCGGTATTCTCCACATCAAAAAGGATCTAAGAGAGGGAAGGCATTGGAAAACGCTCATCTATACAAAAAAAATTACAAAATGCACCAACTACAAGCGGGCACGGAAAAGAATTGGCGTCAAGTCTACCGGAAGGAGGGGGAAACAAAGACAGAGGAAAAAAGAACCTGATACTGGGTTAAGGCTTCGAAGCAAATGGAGAAGGTTTTCAAAAACGTCTAAACGAAAGCTTTTTCGGGGCATCAAGTGCTGCCTAAACCAGACGGAACGGGGTTGACCAATACAGTCTCCACAAGCAAAAGTAACGAGTCTCCAAAAAAGAGGACGATCAGTTCAACTTCCCGCAGGGGAAAGGGACAGGCCATGGTGCAACCTTTAAATGATGGTCATTAAACAAAGAGGAGCAATGCTCCTGCAGAGAAAAAAAATGCACACCTGCGAAAACGTCGCCGGACGCAACGAGGAAACGAAAGTCCATATGCGAGCATGCGACCCTCTTAAAAAAGAAGGGGAAAGAAAAAGAAGGGGGGGAGGGGTGAATTTCTAAAGCTATCCTCAAAGGATGCCCTCAACCGCGACCAGATCTAGAACAATGGGCTAATAAATCGGCCCGATGGGGGAACTCGCTAACAAGTAAACGAGGGCGCACGGCAAAGAATTGAGCTCCGCCGCTAGTACTGGGGGTGAAAGAAAAAAAATATGGACCGAAAGGACGAGCCAAGCATCAAGCGAAAAGAAATTCAAGAAAAAGGATGAGGGTAAGAAAGATAATAGACCCGAACGCATGGCTTCTCTAGGGAAGACGGGGGGATACAAAAGCACCCAGAAAATGTCGTCAATTAAGGGAACAGTCAGGGGGGAATGAAGGATTCCGAGACTGACATGATCACCTCATCCATCCTTTGAGGCAAACGGGGAAAACATCCATCGAAGGGCAAGACACGACCTGAGGGAAACTACAGAGTCAGAAGGGATTAAAGGAGGACAAAAGGACTCCGAAAGAACGGATACTGGGCAATAACAAAGAATCTGCCTGGAAGGTAAACGGCGTGAAGAGAAAAGCTCGTGAAACTTAAAAAAGCGGAGTTCGGGGGGACGGAAGGAAAGGGTTTGGTCTTTTGGAACTTGATTGGTGACTCCGACACTAGGAGAGGCGGAGACAAATAAACCAGACATCACGCCGGACTGAAAAGGGCAAGGAAAAAAAAGGGGACGGTCGATGGTTGTTCTGCTGAGAGAACGATACGGAGAAGTCCGGAAGGGCTGCAAAAAAGTTGACCGACCAACGGCAACGAACCACCTTTCTGGGACAACTCGCAAAAAGTTCCTTTAGGAGCCTACGAGGACGGAACTAGATAAAAAGTTTGTCGGGTGCGCGCCAAAGGAGGGAAAGAATTCAGAAGTTTGGAGAAAGGCTAGATAGGCTAAGACCTGAAACCTCCAGTAAAGACCTGCAATATTTGCTGGGTTGGGACAGTCGAAATACGCCGCTAGTTCCGTAAAGGTTCTTTAAGCAAAGAGACAGGTCGCTGGAACAAACATACAACGGAGAAAGGGGGAGGTGAAATAATGCACTATCCTGGGAAACAAAAACGATGACGGGAAAGAAGGGAAAGGACAGGGATCCCCTTATATACAAACTACTCCTGCCAAATCTGCTGATGTTGAAAAACTCAAGGCACAACGGCGGCGTAATGGGGGTGGTCCAGGACCGATGAAACCATACTGGGGTTTCGCCCTAGGGGGCTCGCTATTGGTCAAAGCACGTTAAAGCTACCCTTGGACAGGGGGGGGGGGGGGAAGGCCACCCGCAGCCAAGATCTGACCTGACTCTCACGGGAAAGCACCCTGAAAGGGGCGGGATTCAGCGTCGAAAGGGATCACTCGGGGGATACCCGGACACCTTGTTCTTTGGGAACACTGGCGCCAAGGGACGCTCAAAAATCGCCATTAGGCGGTCGAAAAACCAGAAGAAAAACAACAAAACTGAAATTGGAGGATATAAGATCCGTTTAAAAAATTGACAGAGAGGTGGCGGACAAGGTCAGTCGTTCCCCAAAATGGAAATGGAAAAGGGCCTTGTCGTGAAAATCTTTGGAAATCAGACAAAGCGACAAAGAACTCAGGAGAAAGCGCATTACCCACGATCATCGCCGAGGCCGGGGACACGTGCTTACGCCAAGAAAACAATGTCAATCTTAAAAAAAAACATCCGAAACCGTCCGAATGAAATCCCAATTACGCCAGGGCAGCGAAAGAATCCTCAAACAGGAGAAGGGAATCCCCACTTAATTATCGTCACGAAGTGATGAGCGTCGGATCGTCCTTAAGCGGTCATTGATCAAAATGGGGGGGGCTGGAGAGTTTGAGCTGTCTCTTCTTAAACTCCAGCCGCCTTTTTGTGCATGAGCGATGCACGGCTTAAGCTTCGGACGAGGAAGAGGAAAGGGGATTACGAGGAAGGGGAGCGTCTCAAACGCAGAGAGCTTTTGATGGGGGAAGTGTCGCATTGGGGGAGAGAGATAGATATTGGAAGAAACGTCGGAAGAGGCAGTTTGGGCACCTGTGAAAAAGGATTAAGGAGAGAAAACCGGGGGGGGGAAAAAGTCTTGGGAAATTTGTGAGAGGCATACCTCGCCCTCGTCCTGGGGCGAGGAAAGGAAATCCGTGCGTGTCTTCCGATGGTGGAGGAAGTATTGGAGGTTGCACAGCGGATCTATCGTCGAACCTCTGCCGACGGATCAGAAAGAAAGGGAGACGTACGGCGTTGGCCGGCCGGTACGAAAAAGAGGTTGGAAAGCCCTGGGGAACGCGAGGCTTGTGATGTTCAAAAAGTTGCTCTAAAAGGTGGCACGTTTATACAATTGGGGGGGGGTCGGAAAGACCGGCAGGGGGAAAGCCAGACAAAATACGGGGAGAAGACTCAAACGAAACAGACCGTTACTCTCTAGAGTACAAAACGAGACATGAGCTTCGCGTTGTGTCGAGGGGAAAAGCGCCGGGAGAGCATCTGCGGAGGGGGGCGGAATCTCCTGGGCTAAAACTCGGCGATTGGGTAGTTAGCGGGAGAGAGCAAAAACACGTCGTTGTTCTGACTTCGCAAATGCGGCGGCGACAGAGACCTCGGAAGTGGGTGGAGAATTAGGCTAGACTTATCGGCAGATAGTCAGAACCGAGACGTAAAAATTGACGAACAGGTCGAGGCTTCTGGCCGGGAGGGGAGACCGGAGAGAATCGGGAGAAGAATAAACTGTCTTACCGCAGAACAGGGTCTGCCAAAGACGGGGGCCTTTCTAGTTTGAGGGCACGTCGGGTGTCGGGGCGATAGCAGAATAGGAGGAAACCAGGAATTCCGATGGGGGGAAAGGGAGTCGAATCTCCAGGTAAAACCAGAACTTAGTCTCAAGCAATAAATAGACGTGAAAAGGGAAGACTGATATTAGAGATCTGGTCGCGGACACGTTGGGGTAAGGAAACAGAAATGGGAGGGAGGGGATATTGCGCCAATTTGCCACTCTCCCAAAGGAACTTTACCAGATTCTGAGGAATAGAATCTTGTATACCTGGTTTTTGGGGCTGCCGGAGAAAGGGAAAACATGAATGGAATGGAGGGGGGAGCTTTGCAGCTTGAAAATGTGTCCGCCAGAATTGCCATAGGTTCGTAAAAGGCCTGCCAAGGAAAGATTAGAAAAACTGATCGACGAAACTGGTTCTATTCAGGGGGAGGGCGGCTGGTAGAGAGCTGCCGGGAGAAATTAAATGTCGGGAGAGGGAGAAAGCGACATAGGCGTCGGGAAACCAATGGAGAAGTCTGTAAAGACATTCTGACACTTGAACGGCCTAAACCAAAATCGAAGGTTTTCGTTCTGGTCGGCGTGGGGGGGGGGGTGGAAAAAAAAGTTGAAGGAGAGACAAAGGGGGCCCGGGCAATGTCTGTTCTTTTGTCCGGCGGGGGTAGGACGAATTTTTTCTTGGAGAAGCGAGGGGGGAAGTTCAAAAGAAGAGGGAGGGGAACTGACGAGGGGATCCGAGTGAATCTTTTCTAATCACCGCTAAAAGATTGGACACAGCGAACGGGAGCGCCAAGCCGGACCTACATGGAGGCTGCTGGAAGAAAAAGAAAACACTCGAAAAGTGACAAAAGCTATCATTGACTAAGTACGCATTAAACAGGCCGGAAGAGAGAAAGAGTATTAGTGTCACCGGGGGAAAAAAAGGGGTGAGGGTGTGAAAAGGAGGACTTTCCGGAGTCATTGTCCCAAATGTGGTTAAAACCGAACGAGGAATCGGGGGCGGGAAGGAGCTGCCGAAACAAGGGGGGGAAGGAAGGGGAAAAAGAGACCCGTGCTCAGAAAGGGCACAGCAAGTTTGATCCCACCCCCCCGGGAGATTGGAGCAGGCAAAGGGGGGGATTGAGGAAAGAAAGAACGACTTTAGAGGGGACGTGGGTGCTACTTTTACCACGAACGAATCTCTGGCGAGTTTTTTAAGCAAGTTCTCGTGCCTTAAAAAAAAAGGCTCAGGCCAAAAAAAAGAAGTGAGGGTTCAGACGGACCAAAGACGGAGCATTGAGACACGTTACAGGAGGCAATACACTAAATTCGACCAGGAAAAAGAACCGAAGAGTGCAATGTCAAGAGAAAAAAAAAACCGGGGGGGGGGCGCCGTCAGGGCAGGGGGAAGTGTTACTCAAAAAAAATTCCCACCACACCAAAAGTTCTTGCCAAGGTATATAAAGACCCTCCACTGGAAAAAACTGAAAAGACGGTCCTACTCGTCGATCTTAATGGGGAAGAAAAAAGGAAAAAGCAAGCTCAAGAAACGGACCAGGAACGACTTCGAAGAGGAAAAGGACTGCTCGTAGCATTTTCCCTCCAGGGCAAGCTTTGGAACCTATAGGAGGGACAAGTGCGGGAATTTCCACAAAGGGGAAATTACACTTGGAAAAAGAGGAAGAAATGGAAATGGGGACTGTCGAGAGTAACAT
>Ga0179591_1196673_pt1 | contig 24558 bp, 15 predicted proteins | sample CZOMad2_1_08_16f_FD_182891 | JGI IMG/M metagenome (GOLD analysis project Ga0179591, IMG submission 182891) | Vadose zone soil fungal communities from Angelo Coast Range Reserve, California, USA - CZOMad2_1_08_16fungal (PacBio error correction) | ecosystem: Environmental > Terrestrial > Soil >...
AAATCCTTGGAAGATCGATCCTGAAAAAACAACACGGAGGGGATAAGAATCATAAAGCAGAGAACTCATTCACGGAATAGTTCATGAGTCACGCGAAAATTTGTCAGCATAGATTGGACATAAATAAGAGCCATCATACCCGCGGAACGAACGATCGGCAAACTCATTGTCTTCAATCAAAACGCGGCGAGGGCTATTAGAAAGAAAAGGGTTGGTCGCGAGGTGTCTGGGCTTCTCTTGAAGTTGGGTACTCCTTGAAGGAAACGCCGGCGCCTGAATTAATTTTAAACGAACCGGGGTATTGAAACTTATCAGTGAGCGCACGGGCAGGTTGTGAGCTTACCTATTGGGCCTGGTACAGAAACGCACCTCCGTATCAGACTCGCGAAAAAAGAAACCCTACATAACAACAGAAATGCAGGAGACGAATGGGGCTACGCGAACCGCTGATATGATTGAAAAAAAAGCAGAGAAAAGTCTAGAGCGAAAAGCGGGGGGGGGAGGTGGGGGCTACTTCGTCCTTCAACCTCACTAAGCAACTTACTGGTGGAGAAGCAAAAAGGTCGAAAGCCCTGGGCCGCAGAAAAACGCCCGGTAGCGGCTTCTGGCCAAACCAGAGACGTAATAAGAAAGTCCCGGGCTGTCGTAGCGGCCGAATAAGAAAAATCAGGAATCCGGATTCGGAGAGTGAAGGAGCGTATCGTCTGAGAATGAGGAGAAAGGAAATGGAAATCATGGTGGCACGGAGCTTAGGAAAAGCGTAATGCTCGGTACGAAAAAAAGAGTCAACCGAAACGAAAGACCAAATCTCACCTAATTAACTAATTGCTCCAATTCCGAACATCACGGGGGGGATCAGGCATCTCCTGCTCAGCAGAAAAAAAATCATGAAAAGCTGACCAAGTTCAGAAAATGTTCAAACAAACCGGCAGAAAACCTAAAGACAAAAGAACGGCGCTTTCGCGGTAGGGACGACATAAACATCGCCCATCCTGGGTAATATGTGCGGATGGACAGAATACCAAGGAGAATAACATGGACTAAACTTAGACCGCGACTGGACCAGAAAATAAACACCTCCAATAGAACTCTGAGTAACGAGGCGACCTGAAGATTAAAAATTTGGAAGACCTGGCCGACATCGAGGTTGGAAAGTAAAGTCAATGCCCACAATGTAATCGAGAGAAGATAAAGCTTCGACCAAAATGACCCCTCTGGAACCTTTACACGCTACTACTAGGAAAAGCTAAACTCATCTTAAAGGGGAGGGAAGGGATCAAACAAGTTCTGAAACGCCAAGAAGATCTATGAAGGGCAGCGGGGTGATGCGTTCCGCGCCAAGGTAGTAACCTAAGAGCCGTCACGTCGCCTCCAAAGACTCCCACCTTACGAATCGGGGAAGACAGATAGTGCGGTGGAGAAGACAACTTATCGGAAAGGTGCTCATCGTCGCCTACGGCCCGGGCGCAGATCGGCGTCGAGAGGAAGTAGCCTAGTGGCGTTAAAGCGAGACGGCTCCATAACTCTACGAACGCCCAGGATCCGCCCCGCAGGGTGAAAGCGTGGGCAAAATAGCTCTCGCAAGCTGATCCCAGTGGGGAAGTATTATGGAGGGACGCGTTCCAGATCAGGAGAAAAGAAAAAAATAGGGAAACGTCCCTCGCGAGAACTAGTAGCAGGGGAGGGGGGGAGGCTGTAAACGCTTCGAACGAGACTGAGCTGACAGCGGAGGGGCGCGGTTCCGTATCAGGGAAGTAAAACGGTCAAGGGGGAGACTTTCACCGGAAAAGCTCGATCTTCGACGGGGCGGCGTCCGAAGGGCGAGGTACCAACGGGGAAAAGTGAGAAAAGCATGATCGAAACTCTCGACGACCAAGCTTTCCATGACTGTAAAGACGGATCTGCTCAAAAGAATTGTGGCAGCAAAAGTGTCGCTACGTGCGGCTTTACGCGAAATGATCCAGCCACCCCTCCTCGCTACTAGAGGGAAGTGAGGTGGGAAAAACATGCTCTTTAGGCATTGGTGACCAGAGCGCGGGGTCGGGGATTCTCCAGACAGGCGGTTTGAGGACTAGAACGAAAGAACTACGCAAGCAAGGGGGCGCTATGTCGGATAATAAAAAGGCAACTGGGGGGCCAATCAACGGAAATCAAATTATTCCTGGTGCTAGTATCAAGGGAAAAGCATAGTCGAGGCGGAGCAACGGGGAAAGAGACCCCAATAAGTGTCGCGGGGGAGGGAGGAGGTGAAAAAAATTGAAGCTGTGCCGTCATTCGTCGAGAAAAGATCTTCCGACAACAAGAGAGGGACTGAGAAGCAGAGAGGTAAATTAACAAGAGGGCGTCTGAAAAACAGAAGCGATAGGAATCCGCTGGATGTGTAAAAACGTTCCCGGAAAGATGAGCAGTGAGAAGAAGTAGAGCAGATAGGCCACTGGAGGTAAGAGAACAAAAGAAATGGGGAAACCTTCCATCAGTTAAAAAAAAAAGCCACTCACCTAAGGATCAATGATATACTACCAGTCCAAGAAAGGACAAGAAACAAAATCCTTTAAGCAAAACTCTTTATTTGCTAGTGTAGCTGAAAGTCGAGCCATGTTATTTCTGAAGGACAATTTGAGGAGAAAAAGTTTTGGATCAAGGAGAGAGGAGATACGGGGAGGGGGGAAGTAATCTTCTTAGGGCTTAAGACATTCCTTCTAGATTTGAACTATATGAAAGAAAACACTCGTCTATATCCTCAAACTCGGGGAGGAAAAAAAGAAAGTATAGATCTTCCGGTTTAAATAGCGTGTTGACTGATAAGAAAGGAGTGCACCAGGGAACTACTCCTGCACGACCTTCCGATCGAAGGAAAGAAAAAGGAGAAAGAAGCCTCGACTGACTTCACCAACACCAGTCGGCCTCTCTATATGAAAATACCGACCCCTTTTTTTTCCACCGCTTTAGGGGATCTTGGGAAGTGGAAGTCGTGAAAAAGGCAGAAGGAAGTTTTCGTACTAGGGAGTGAATTTCGCTCCTTCTTCTAACGGGGATGCAAAACAAAGGCTCTTTTCTTAAAAAGTGGGTGAAGAGATATTACCGGGTTTGAAGGATAAGGAGTCAAATTCAAAAGAGTTAGAAAAAAGGGACCTCTCCTTCGCATGCCAGCGTATCGGAAAACAGGTAAAGATCTCTAATAGGAGACTTAAGCTGTCATCTCTTAGAGATCAACTGACTAGCTATTGTAAAGAGTTTCTTAGCGGTCGAGGAATACTTCAAATATCAACTGGGTCAACAGCTCGTGAAGACGAGAGAAGAAGTTCTACGATGTCTCAAGTTGGGGGGTCAGTTGTAAGCATTCAGAAAAGAATCTTCTATATCGAGAACGTAGCTGGGACGGCGGTAAAACGTTGACTAAGTGGGGAGGCAATGGCGGAGTAACTCCTAAGAAGATGACTCCAGAGTTTAAGCATGGAAGGAGTGGTACGCAAGATCTGTTCAAAGGCTTTTGAAAAGGACTCGCTGTGACTTCTCGGTACAAAAGGCGCTACAACAACAACACTGCTCACAAAGAGCTTCTTCTGCGCAGTATAATTTTAGTTCACGGTTACAGACGGGGGGGGACTGAGAAGTACTGCGAATTAGGATAACCCTTCCACCACCACTTAAGAGAAAACTAGGAGGACGTAGTCGGGACAGCAGGTCTCCGTAGAAGAGTAACATCTTTGGGAGACGTTCACGATGAAGACAGAGGTGAAGACAGAAAACCTGTTGACCGCCCTCTATCGTGGGGCCTTCAGATAGTAATCGAAACAGATGAAAAAATCCAGGACCCTCTCAAGAGTCAGGGTTTCAGCCGATCCTGAGAGCGGGGCAAACGAAGGCCCTCGGACGCGGGTAGCTTTACTGTTAAAAACGCTAGAAGAATCTGGTCTCCTGAAACTCTTAAGAGCTTCTAAAATTGAGATCTCGGAACGCTCAAGCCTATAGACGACTCACAATTCCAACGGGTTAAAGTGGTTGCTCATAAAGGCCGGCGAAGGAAGGGTTCTATCGGGAATGGCATACTCTCGAAAGAAAATCTCGCTCAGGAGATCTAATAAGAATCTGTCACAAAACAGGAACGAGAGCTATTATTGATCACGAACCTAGGCCCCAGTTGGCTATCCAAGACAAAAACAGCCAGAAGAGGGAGGGTAGTAGCTGATAGGCAGGTGTTCTTTGACTGGCGGAGATAGGGGCAGGGGTAGAGATTTGGCTACTTGGACTTTCTGACCTCCCGTCAAACTAGTCGTTCCTAGCCGCGTGGTAGAGTCTTCTTAATTGCATTCTTTTGCAACGTACCTTTGTATTTCTGAGGCGCGACGTCAGAAACGGCGGAGGTCAAAGAAAGGAGAACGCATATCCTAGGGTCCCTATCCTTTTGGTCCTTGGTGCGTACTACTTTCGCCTAGACATTGTGGCAAAGGGAAGGGGAAACCGAGGAACGAACACGGTGATGCCCTGAGGTCATGTGGCAGGAGAAGAAGTTGCAAGGACGAAGAATTGTAGGTGAGTGGAAGTTCTTGTGGGGCACCTCTCTGAGAAGTCGGGGGGTAGGTGGGGGAAGCTTTCAAACGGACCCATCGGGGGGAGCCAAAGAACTTCGTCTGTGAGGGGGCGGTCTGGTAAAATGAGGCCTGAGAACGTAGAAGCTACGGGAAACAGGGCTTAGGGGGTTTTCTTCTTGGGATCGCTGCAGTTGGGACATGATCGCTCTGAACTCATTGCAGTGATTGAGAGCAGCTTCCGGGAAAAGGAATGGCAGCGATCACAAGCGCCGTACCGGAGTGTCTTGGAAGTGGATCGCCTAAGTACTTACTTCGGGGAGGGGGGGTAAGAGTGGGGAGTCGGGCGTAATGTAATAGGGCTTATCTTCGTCAATTATGTCATTGAGAGGGGACGTCCCTCAGTGGAACCCTCATACCAAGGGTCCTTTAGTCTAGATTTTCCATATCGGCGAGACTAAGCCTCCATGTCACGAAGCTCTTTGTCACGGACAGGAGGGCGGGGGAAGGAGCTGGAGCAAGGCGCTGTAAGACAGGCCTTCAACGGCTTCTTTGGGGGGGGCCACGTAGATATGATTGCCGCTCATTTAGGGAAAAGGGGGGGAAAAGGCGTCTTCGTGAGGTTTGAAGACCCTGAACTACACAAGAAGGGGCATCTGGAGACGACGAGCCTCATCCCCACGATGCGACGCAAAAAGAAAACGGGAGATGAGAAGATACAAGGTCACTTGTCGAGGCTGCCGGCCGGATGTTTACTTTCTTTTTCCTGATTGAGGATAAAGAGGAGGTTCGCATCAAACTGGAGGAAGGATACATTGTCCAAACGGGCGCTCTATAGAATCGACCAGTCGAGCAACTTAGACGGGCGCAAAGTGGGAATAATAGTCTTACCCCAAAACTCTAAGCCCTTATCTCAGCAAATGTGACGAAGAGCACGCATCAAGCAAAGGGAAGGGCTAAGAGGAAAAGAAGTCTTGTACCTCTCAAAAAGACGCAGAGAATGTAGTCCTGCCTATATTAGCACAGCCTCTTGAGCCGAAGAAGAAGCTCGGTTCTAGAGACGAACAACACTCTTCTTCGAAAAGAGATAAGATCGAGAACCTTACGGGAGAGGTCAATCTCAAGGAAGGGTGGAGAACTAGAGGAAGACTACATTCGAGCGCGCGCGTCAGCGAGCAAAGTCTTCAATAATCCTCGGCACTCCGAGCTGAGTGATATCTCCAAAGATCTAAGGTTTTGGGAGGGGCGAGTCTACTTGGCTAGGCTAGGGGGGAAAGGGGGGGGGAAGCCTGAGTACCAGGGCCGTCCAAATTGCTCTGAAACCTGGCGTTTAGATCTTGAGCGCAACCGTAGGCCAAGGGCGAAGCTTTTCCTGAAATAAACTCCGAATGTAGCAAAAACCTAAAAGCCCAACCAAAGAGAAGTAGGGGAAGACGCAAACTTTCTAACAATCGCCGCCGAAGGGCATGACGGGCGAGCTTCGGATGGGAAAAAAAAAGAAAAAAGCGGTTCGTAGAGAAAAGTAGGGGAAGTCACCGACTAAGTTCGACGAAGGGTATAGAAGGGGCGGCCAAGAGAGCTCGTGGGAACAGGGAAGGAAGAGGGTCAAAAAAGCTAAAAAACGAAAAAAACAGGTTCAAAAAGGTGGTCATGTAGGCGATCGTCGCAGGTCGTCCAAGTCAAAATCAGATCGGACAGTACAGTAAATTCTCTTACTAAAGAGAAAGAATCACCGACAAGAAGGAAGAAAGAAGTACGACCCAAGGACAAGAGGAGGGATCATCAAACACTACGCGATCGGTCAAGGCGCATCAGGTCATAAGAGGCTCTCACGCGAAATATCACGGCAATGCGTCCCCGAAGTAATACGCAAAGGGAAAGATCACCGGGACGCTAAAAATTACAAGGAAGGACCGGGACGGTCAGAAAAAAAGGGGAAACCAACATCCTGGGTCAAGCGAAGCGGACCAAGATGGAAAGCGAAGCGAACTGACGAACGTCGCCGCTGCAAGAATATCTAAAACACCGAATAAAGAGTAAATACAAAGACAAGTTCATGAAATGAAAATATCAAAAACAGACTCTTTCAGACGGCGAATAGGGGCCTCAGAAGGCCGAGGAAACATTGTTAAGCGAGGCGGCAACGGAATTACTACCGACGATAACACATTGGAACTAAAAAGGGGAAAAAAATGAGCGACGAATGAAATGCGGAAATCCGGACGATTAATGCGTTAAAACAAGAATTCGGCAAAATCACCGCAGAAGGATCACAAGGGGTTCACCTTTGAGGACTTTCCGTACCAAGGATAGCCTGGCCGCGAAAGGGATAGAGCCTAAAACGAACTACTAACACAGTAAAGAACAAAAAACTGCTCTCTCAAGCTCGTCTTCGGGAAGATCGCAGAGAGGGAAAATGCTCATCACTATCTATATCCCTGCTAAAACCGAGGCTATCCGGATAGTTCGTCTTCAGATGGATGCAGGAGCAAGGAGAAGTGCCTCGATAGTATATTGACGAAAAACTCATTGCAAATTCTGTGGATCGAAACAGTGAACTAGAATTATACGTGGGTCGGCTCGAAAATACCAATTGGGGAATCTCAAAGATCTCCGATAGGCGAATCTGCTCGGTGAAGTAACGGTCTAATAAATCAGCTGTCATTCATTATCCAGGCTTACGGCTGTCATCATGAAAGCTATGGAGGTAGGAGATTTGAAGCCGTGGGCCTGTACAAGTTCGATTGAGAAACTGACGCAACGCCGAGAGGAGGATGGGGGGGTGGGGGTTTTGGGTGGGGGGTGGGGTGGGGGGGGGGGGGGGGGTTGTGTTGGGTGTTTGGGGGGGGTGTGGGGGGGGGGGGGGGGGGGTTGTGGGGGGGGTTGGGTTGGGGGTGGTTGTTGGTTGTGTTGGGACAAGGGTGTAGTAGTCGTGCGAGAGGAGGAAAGCGTGACATCTCTAGAAACATATTTGCGAAAGGTTGGTGTCAAAAACTAAGTATGACGCTGAGGACTCTGCTCCTATGGTGAATGGCTCGTCCCTACGCCTCGTCGTCTTTAACGAGCATAACTTGAATTCCATAGGTGACATTACAGAAACCAGTCGACGACGTAGGCTCGCTCGAGGTGGAGGGGGAGAGTTTCACTTATAGCATGTTGTTATAAACCCAGATCTATCGTGAGGTAAATAGACTACTTTCACGACGATAAAAATTCTTGAGGGAAGGGTGTCTGTCATCGAAGATGGAAATAAGCCAGGGGGCGAAGGAGGGATGACTGATATTCGAGGATAACTGGAGCACTACTTGGGAGGGCAGTACGAAGGATACGGTGCTAGGGGGAAAGGAGTTCTTTCGAGTATCTCTACTACTATTTTCAAGAGATTGAAGGCTTCGACCAAGCTGAAACTTAAACACAACATCAATATTACCAGGTTGCTCGTCTGCTCATATAAAGGGGGGGGGGGGGGGGGGGGGGGGACTTTCATAGGGGACTATGAAAGGGCGATCAATGCGATTCATTCCGACCTCGAGCTCATGCGTCGTCGGGCTGCTCCGACGCTAGATAATGTACCCGAGTGAGGATGTTGCTTTCGCAAGAGTTAGACATCAAGGCGTTCGACAGAAGGGGGGGGGGAGTCCATCGAAGGGAGAGGATTAACAATGAGAAGGCGGGATCATAGAAACACAGGTAATTTCCTAAAACTAAAGTCTTATGCGAAAAACGAGGCGAACTGAAATGGACAAAAAAGATATAGAAAGAGGAGCCTTGTATCAAATCATCATACTCTACGCACACTCAAAGAAAGACTGCTGAATCTCTGTGTTCAAAGAAAAAGGGTATTTACCTAGGTGATGAAGACTATGCAATAAAAGAGGAGACTTAGGGGGAGGGGGAGGATCAGGGTCTTTGTTGTCGAGATGAAAGCTTTTTCAGATGGGGTCTTCTCAGACTATCAACGATAAACTTAGGGCAAAAGCCTTTCGGCAAGGGCTATACGAGAAAAAGTGCTCCATTTGATACTGAAGAGGAGAATCGTCTCAACAATAGGTTATGGGACAGATATTATATTCTCAAGTGGGAGAAAAAAAAAAGCTCTGCTTTTAAGATGCGAGGGGGAGAAAATACTTTTACGAAAGTCGCCATCTGGAATGGTAAGGAAGTAATGAACTGCCACCTCAAGGAAGAGAGAAGGAAGAGGACTCGGTCAAAAAAGAAATCGGGAAAGGACCGAAACCTCCCAAAAAAGTGGCGACAGCAGATCGAATGCCTCAGTCTTACTCGAACGTGCGTTGGCAAGGCTGTCGATGAATCTTAAGGGAAGTTGGACTAGAGTAGATTCTGAGAGAAGGGCATATACCTGAATAGACAGATGGGGCTGGGGGAGTGATCTCAGGGCTAGTACTCAGAGCTACGCCAGTCTGGTGAGTGGGGTAAAATAAAAAAGAAAAAAATTAGACGGAGAGGTGCCGGGGATAGAGGCGAAGGAGAGTCAATACCTGAACGCCTTTCAGCACGAGAGTCGCAGAGAAAGTTCGGCAGCATTCTCTAGAGGGGAGGAGCATCCCCTCTCTGGAGGAGGATGAAGAACTATTGAATAACCACAAAAGACAAGTCGGGGTGGGGAGACGATTTAAAATGGGCAACTGAAGCGTTCCTCAAAAACAGCTTCCTACGCCATAGGCTCGGCAGAGAGCTGCTATTCTTCAGGTTTTAAAGCTCTTTTCATCTCTTAGGGGGTGAGGGATACACTGCGGAGAGTGAGGAGACTGGAAGAGCACTTAATTTTAGAAGTGCACGTCAAAATCTCTACGGGTCTAATTGTCGTTATAACTTAATAAAAATACAAGCCTCTTCAAACTACCTCCTGCTGAACAAAGGGACTGTGCATCGTGTCTCCGGCAGGAAAAAATTCTGGCGGACTGGGCTTGAGAAGAAATCAAGAATAAAAATGCTGGACTCTCCAGTACTTCCCAGGATCCAGCTAACTTTCGGAAAAGAAGAAGGAAAGTGCTCCTGCTCTATAAAGAACCAGAGGCATCAAGAGTGCTTCGAGTTGTTAGGGCGACTAAGTGGCGAGGGGTTGGAGACAGGGAATACTAGGCTTGGTCTGGCTTAAAGCAAAAAATACGTCAGTACTACGTCAGCTGAGACTGGTCCATCTAGCAAAAAGAAGAGAGGAGGAACTCATCGGGAAAGAAATGTAAAACAGCACTCGTAATCAATAATTGACACGGTCAAAAGCTCTGAACGCGGGAGGACAACTCCGAAAAACTCTGATAAAGTTGAAACTGAGGAGAGATTCGAGGTTGCACCTATTTAAAGAAACGGGATTAAAGACTAGAAAAGGTTATCTCAGGGAGGAGCAGACGGGAAGATCGGAGCAATAAGCTATGGAAGCTCTGTCAGGAGAGGGGTTCTCCGCAAATACCTATTGAGACTCCAAGTCAAGTGACTTATGGGGGGGAAATATTACAATTCAAACGGGAGGAATAAGATTCCTCAGGGGAAGAGATTCGCTTTTACCTGCCCTCGAAGCCCGAAGAGTCAAGGCCGAAACGAGACGACTCAAGAATCTCATGTCAACACTAAATATCTGTTCATGGCAAAAAATAGGGATTACCTAAAGCCAGGAATGGATACTTTCGGGGGGAGGGAAGTAGTCTTCGCGTTTCACAAAACTCTAATCGGCGAGATCTTTATCTACTGAGATCCGTGGGTAATACGACTGGTCCTTAAGAAAGTGAGAACGAAGAGAGAAGTCTTCTAGCAAAAGAGAAGAATAGGTCGGGTATAAAAAAAACTTCGGACCGAATTCCGTGACCATTGTAACGGTGTTACACTCGAGAGGACAAAAACCAATATGACTCTGAAGGAACTTGGAAGGACGAAAGAAGACGCTTGCTATCAACTGAGGGTCGGAGGGCAGGTGTCCGTACCTGGGGGGGGGTCGGGTTGAGACGCCTCAGCGTCGAGAGACTGTAGAAAGGTCGACGAGTATCCTGGGTGCCTATTTCAGACGGGGAGAGGGGGAATCACAGAGAAGTGAGCATTAGGTCTCCTGACGGTGGCTTATGCTCCTAATGGTCAAATCGGTAAAAGAAAACGTCGCAGGATGCCTCCCTCTGGGACCTCAGATGAGGCTCCTTCAGTTTACCTATCTCGACGTTCTAAGGTGAGGGGAGGTGGGGAAGAGGGGAGGAGAATATTCTTAGGGCGTTCGGGATGATTAGACTTGTGCACAACACAATAACATCGCTGTCAGGGGGGACCAGTATTTTGCGGTGGAAAACGGCTGAACTGCGGAACCAGGCAGTGACACTTGAGAAAACAGGATAGGGGCGTTCGGCAAGGGAGAGGGCAATGGGTGTTCAAAGGCAATAGGTGGTCTCATAAACAGGGAGGGCACGTGGCCTCACCTGGGAAGGGTGACATAGCAGGAGGGAGGCATGGATCACCATAGCAGACGAACGATCAGTCATAACTTGTGAGGTGGAAGGTACCGCAGAGGAAGTACAGCATCCGGAGGGGGTCAGGAAGCGTCGGTGAAGGGGGAAAAAAGCTGGGGGATATTCAGACGTCGTCAGTCGAAGCTCACCCTAGTAAGTCCACGGAACGTGACACTCCTATCAATCGGGAGAGCCGTGGGAAGCTCGGAGCCAGGCGAAAAAAATAAAACACTCTCTCTCTGTACACCTTCAAAAAAAAGTTACGTCAACGATAGGCTGTCTCGGGAAAAAGGCCTAAATCTACTTCAAATCAGAGGAGAGGAATACGAGCTGCCGACGCCTGAACGGCATATATCCTATTTTTCGTACTTAACCACGGGGGGAACGACGTCATGATGACGAACTTCATCATGGTGCCGAGAGGTTACAGTAGGCACGGGAGGGACTGTTTCGGACAAAGCGCTGGGGCACGGGGCACCGCTAATAAATATTCAAAAAATCGGCACATTGGGGGGGAAAAAGAAACACTAAAACTCAAAAAAACTCACAGAATTGACCAAGACTACATACGAGGAGGAAGGATACTATTGGACGAAGAGGCATAGGATTAAGGTCACTTCAGTGTTTGGACCGGTCATTGCTGCTCTCTGCTTGAGTAAAAGAAGGATTTAACGGGGTCTTGGGGAAAAGATGTCAGCCGAAGTTTATCTCTCGCGAAAGGGGAGCCTACAGTCAGGAGGACACTACTTGTACTAGACAGAGTGGACGAGCGTACTCACTTCACAGTGGATACCCCGCCCTCAAATCACGACTGGGGGGGGTGGATCAAGGAGATGTTCACCGAGGGAGAGCTAGTTGAGAATTCTTTTCAGCATGTACAATTCTCGGGGAAGCACTAGGAATAGCATTGCCTACATGGGAAACACTTTCTTATGATAACTCAGAGTAAGGGGTTCGAAACGGGGATACACCAGAGAGGGAGACCCATTTCAGTAGGAGGAGAGGGATACGAAGACTAGTCAAGGGGGAGGTCGAGAGAAAAAGAACGGAGGAGGAGGGATAAAAAAATTCCTACTATCCATCTCTGTCTCATTGGGAGTTAAAGTTCAGCAAAAGAGGGGGCAGAAAATAGGAAGAAAAGAAATCTCATAAGAGTGACTGCGTCCCACGCGAAAACTTTCTCAATGTTCAGGAGTTCATCAGGGAAGTTCACGAGGGGCTGGCTTTCTATGGGAGAAAAGTATGTTGAGTTTACATCTACGGTGGCTGAGGGTGGGTGGTGGGGGGGGGGGGGGGGGCGGGGGGGGTGGGGGGGGGTGGGGGGGGGGGGGGGGGGGAGGGGGGGAGGGGTGTTCCGCTTCACCTCCCGGGTGTTTTGGGGGGTGTGGCGGGTGGCGCTGTGTGTTTTTTGGGTGTCTCGCTCCGTGACTTTTGTGCGTAGGACTCCCGGCGAAAGAGAATAGGTACTGGCGTTCTTCTACTGTCACAAGAGGATATCACACCAGTAAAGACAAAGGGGGAAAAAGGTGAGAGCACAGTGCGGTCAAATGAACCCCATACACAGTAATTCATGGTCAGCGATATAGCAGTTCAAGCTACTTTCTCCTACAATTTACCGACCTCCACAAAGCGATTAACTAAAGTACAGTCGTCTACATCGTTTATCACTCCGACTCCTGCAAGGCGTTCCTATGCTTTACCGACCGGGCGATAAGGCGACAAATACGTCCTCTACAGGTGTGTAATGCCACTCTTTTCATAACTGGCGATATTATCAGCGTATGTCCTCACAGAAGCGAGCTGTCCGATACTATCTCGCATTATGCGAGTTCACGTTCTGGATTCTTGCGGGATATGATCCCTGAGTATTCTTGAGTCCCATGAGTCTTTGGAGCGTGGCCGCTTTCGTGTTTTGTGTGGGAAGCACAGAAGTATGCCCCAGTCGGGTGGGCGCTCTTATCATTGGCTTTTACATGCTTCTGGAGGCCCCTTGGTGTTAATACCGTCTGAAGCTGAAGTTGCTGATCTCACACTGGGGCCTAGGTGGTGTGCGATTTTTGTGCTGCCACAGGCATAAAAAGGCAGCTGGGGGCTTGTGATAGTGGCCCGGGAGTAGTGTTCCGAGGGGACGTGGTGGATGTTTGTCCGGATCCCCCGAGTGTTAACGTTTGGACACGCGCTGTTCCTAAGGTGCAGCGGCCATGATTTTCCTACCGAGTGGCATCCTACACCCCTCATCGGTTGAAGATTACGCCTCTGAGTCCTTCTTTCATGGTCCACTTGGGGGGGCGTAGTCAGTTAGATTCACGTCGTCTTTTGTCTGCGGAGGTTTTGGATTAGTATGCATCAGGGGCTGAGAACGGATAGTTGAGAGGGCTTTGTAACTGAGCCAAATCTGCTGGCAGGGCTTTGAAGGTTAGTGGCCGAACGGCCGTCTGCTTCTCGGCTGGTGCGGGCTCGATCATTCGTGTGATGGCCTTCTAGTAGGGGTACGGGGTATTGTCATTTGGTGGTTTTGGCTCAAGTCTGTGCGCCTTCTTTAGACGAGATTCCTCTCACAAACGCCCCTTGAGGGGGCTGTGCGGTTTGCAGTGGATTTTAGGGGTGCGTGCACCTCGTTGATTGAACGTATACTAATTCCACCGTTGGTTACAAGCGGATGGACAGGAGGATGGAGGACTTGCTGGGGGATCGCAACTAGGAATGGGAGAATAGCGATCGGCAATGGTTGGCGGGATTAAAGGTAACAGCGCCTCCGGTTCGCGGTTATCCCGAGGCACCACTAATCCCTTTGTAACGTGGGGATAAATTAACGGGGGGGAGCGTTCACGCGCCTCGTGGCACAAGTCTCTGCAGGTTGCTAATTTTGTCCACCCAATTTGTAGGAGAAGGTCTTCAAGAGGCAGTGATTGGACGTGCTCTTTGTCTCAGGTGTCGCCGTCGGGGGCTTCGAGTGCTCTCTTCTTGGATTCCAACTCTGATCTGGAATCGTGATTGGTCTTTTTTGTACACTTCACAAGGTGTGGGTTTTGCGCTGCGTTGGAGAGGGTCTAAGTGTGGTATACAGGGACCAGAGGGATCGGCTTTAGCACTATTAAGAAGACTCCGATGGTGAGGGTTCAACTTTTCGTGTGCCTTTTTGTATTGAGCGTGATTGTGGGCTAGGATTGTGCCCTGTAACTTTCAACTTTATTCAGTTATCCAGCTTCTCGCACTGGAATGATCTGTGGGTCGACGGTGGAGTAGGGGCTTTCCGGTGCGACCTTTATTGAGCTTGTTTAGTTAAGTCACTCTGCGTCGGTGACTCGGGGGTTATTTGCCTTTCAGGTCAACGACTGTACGTTATAGTTTTTATGCCCGGCTGAGATGCCTCGATTCTCCCAATTGTGGGTCATTTCGTACAGGTTGATCTTTGTTTGGGGCGTCTCGTCGCGTTTTCAATAGTGGTGGGACGCTGTGGGTTTAGGGAAGGACATCCGCTGCTATTCCAGCCTTCCGCCGTATTTTACGTTCGTGAGGTGGGGCTGGCTAGTGTTCCGTCTGGGCGTCTGGTCGGGATATAAGTACTCGACTTAGTACGGAGTTACATTGGGTAAGGGCAGGGGTTAGCGCACTTCGTTGGGGGGTCGGGGGACCAAAGTGGCGTACTTTCCTATTTCTCGCGGTTTCGGTGCTTTGGAGTGTGATGGCTTCGACAGCTGACCTATAAGGTGTACGCGTCAATCTGTGAGTGGCGCTCCTGGAGCTGGGAGTACAAGGATGGTGAAACATTTTCACTCCCGATGATTCGGCTGTCGGCGGAGGTGTAATCATTAGTGCTAACGATCGTCGTAGTGGCGTGTGGGATTCGGGGGGCGTTGGCACTTGTGCTGTGCCCGACGTGGGCCCGGTCTTGGGTGGCTCCCAGGAGGGTTACTTATGGTTGGTGGTTGTTTCGGCTTATCTTCAAATGCGTCTGGTGTTGGGTTTCGACGGTTTGAGCCGGTAGGTCATTTGGTTGTTGAATTTTCTTTTCACTCAGACCCCGGTGAGTACCGTGTTGTCACTTTTGGGGTGCTCGCGCGGAATATGTGCGTTAGGCGCTACGGCACCCGTTTGCGGTGGGGTTCTACTTCGGAGGCGGGTCTCAAAGACGCCTGGTCCGCTGGAGTGGGGGCTTCTTGCTGCTTAGGGAGACGTTCATCCACAGTATTCTGCTAGACACCGTCGGGGAACATCTATGATGGGGGCGGTGCCGGCGATCCTATATTTCTTGTCGGCGGTCGACGAGCACTACTATTTAATGTAATCTCCGTGTTAAGGGCACTTTTTCTTGAGTGACGGTGTGTGTGGTTAGGGTTCTGGGGCTCCACAGTCGAAGAATATGGTGTTAGGGGATAGGGGACGGTAGGACTGCCTCCTAGTGGAGGGAAGGTCCTTGTTGACTCTGCATGCCGTAGCAGTGTGTTGAGGGCGTAGTAGCCTTCTATAGCTTCTCGGTAAACTAACTCTGAAACTGCTCGATAGATGCTGTTCTTGGGGGGCTGAGCTCCCATAGCCCATTGGAAATTAGGGTTTGTCTTGGATACCTTTGGCTGGATCAATTATATCTAACGTTTTCTCAAGCATATACAAATACACTAAGGAAAAAAATAAGAGGTCTAGGGGGATGGGCATAGAACTCGATTCATTGAGTCCGACCTCGATCGATCGTCGGAGTATGGCAGGGTCATGTTGGCGAGGATCTCGGAGGGACCTTTCGAAGAGCTCAGGTTGATAGGAGGAGAAAAAGGGCTTAAACAGAAATAAAAGAGTCGCTCACCGATGAGGAAGGGCATTCCATACATCACATATCTTACAGGCCAACATAAAAAAAAGAAGTTCCCTGAGGGAGCAGCAACCACAAAAGAGCTAGCAACGGGACATCATAACAGGGGGGGACCGGTGCGAGTGAAGGAGAGATAACTCGAATGAGAGAGGATATCAATATCTGCAGTGAAGTAGAATGCAACAGACTCATCATAAAATGTACGGCAAGAAAAGGACTAGCGATTAGTCGCCAATAATAATGGGGACGGGATGCCTCGGAGGAGACAATTCCATAGTTATACGGAAAGATCATTCTGGAGGCAGCAGCATCCAAGCTTAATGATCAGTAATATTAGACCATCGAATCTAGCTAAATTACGAAAGGCTCCACAAAGAGCTACGCATATGCACGCGCCCTACTGAAATACTTCATAAAGACATGTCTAGCGAGTGCCTGGAGAGAGAGACACGGAAAAGAAAAACGCTTATTGCCTACATACTATAGGAAGGAAGGCGACAAACTGTACAGCATCAGATGCACTAACTTTAAAAAGAAAGGGAAGAGAGAGTTGCCTAAGGTCCCGAACAGACAAGGAGTCAAAAGCGGGAGTTCAAAGTCTTCAACCGGGAAGATGTAATAAAGGGGGGGGGGGGTGCATTGCACGGCACGAAGAGTCTGGAGCAGGTCCAAAAAGATCTTCGCCCTACAATTTACTAGGCGTCCCGACCTTCAGGGAGGATCAGATCGGCTACCAACGGGAGGTGGCCGCGTCAGAAGAACGCTCACTCCTGGCAAATAAATATGACAAAAAATGAAGGCTCAGGCGTAGAGAAAAGACGGGGGAGGGAAGAAGCCAACTCATACGGACCGGGAAACATATAAGTCTGACAAAATATGGTAGAAAGAACCATACGAAATCGTGTCTAAGAAACTTTCAGGGGGGGGCGAAGAAAACAAGGTAACTGTCTGGTCAGAACTGATTCGACGGGTAAGGAGAGAACTTCTTTGTACTCTGCAGGGGACAAACCATGGTGGGTGGACAGAAAGTCCGCGGTAGGGGGATCTCACTCGCGTCAAAAAGGTCAATATCACATTCTGCCTTATTACGAAGTCGGGGATATAGGGTTCCTATCATTCTGAAAGGGGGAGGAAAGGAGAAGACACCTACGATGGAGAAGCGGAGAGCACCTTCGGCATATTCGTGAGAGGAGAGGTTCTCCTTCATGTAACAATTATCTATGGAATTGCTCATCAGGGAAGGCTGTTTGTCGCTCGATACCAAGGGGGACAAGGAGGAAGCCTCTAGGGCTCTGGGCTTCTAAAAGAGTCTGCTAGAGCAAGATTCAAGAGGAAAAGGAGAGAAAAAAGGAACATGAGAGTGAAAAGAGAAGAGATTCTATCTCTTACATTCCTGAGCGATGGATACGGAGGGAGGTTTCTCAGTCTACATGCTCTGCCCAACATAGAGAGGTAGGGCGTAAGAGGGGCATTATGAACAGCGGGGACGAATGCTTTCCCTCTGGTCCAAAGTCTACTATCAGAGCAAGAGAAGGGACTACTTAGACAGTACGATTTCTACTCTGTTGACGGAGGGGGAGAGATTCTATGTCCTTCTTGAAGGGGGGGGTCAATTCAGCGCGAGGGGGATCAGCCCGCAACTTCATGGGAATCCCCAAGTGGCTAAAAAACACTTACTTCTGGCTTAAGGCGCAGGAAGGTCCTAGAAGGTTTTGCGAGGGAGACTGGGGAGAACTTATAAGGCGGAGAGGATGTAGGCGCGTTTTCTATATGATTCTTCAGCTATAATTGATCCCTAGCTTTTGCGGGGGCCACGGCTTGCTTAGCTCATCAGCTCAAAAATATATACAAACGCACACTCTAATCCGATTATTAGGACTGAAAAAAAGAAACAATAGGCCGACAGATATCTCTCTAGAGGAGCCGAAAGGTCATTGCGCTGTCGAGGTGGGGGGGGGAATATCAGGTGGGGGGGGGACAACGGTGGGAAGCTGGGGGAGACTTGGACGGCTGCTACAGCACCACGAACTATAGAACAAGAGAATGTGAGATAGAGGACCTTGGGACTGAACTTTAACGTCTGGAGGGGAGGACCTGAGGGGAAGAAACCCAAGCTAAATCTACGAGGGGACCGCTCATAAGGAAAGGAAGGGTCTTAGAGGACTCGAGGAGGCGCTCATAGGAGGAAAGGTACTACATCAGGAGTCGGAAGGGGGAGGGGAGAACCACACGTTGATCTTTTATATCAAAGAAAGGACTCTGCTAAGAACTCATACTAAAAAGGCCTCCTATACCGCTAGAACCTGAGCTACTAAACTGTTCAGAACTATCTAAAATCCTTCACTGGAACTGAGAGGGGAAGAAGGAAAGCAAGACAGATCCTCCGACCTCTTCTTGGGCAACCCTGTTATATCTTTCGATGTGGGAATCTTAGAAGGACGCTCATGTGGAGGGGCTCAGTCAAGGAGGGATTCTAAAAGTCGGTGGCATAAGAGCCTCGTCCGCTGGGGGCGGCCGAAAGCTTATCTCTAGCGCAGGGAGGGAATATGCTACTGAAGAGAAAGTGATCCAAGAAAAAGAGGCGGTCTTATCTCTCAGAACAAACAAATAAGTAAGGGATAAAGTACCGGCGGGAAAAGATCTGTGAATCCCTTCACTGTCTTCTGCGTACGAGGGGGGGGGTACAACCACTGAAGGACCGGATTCCGGCGACAGGAGAAGGAAAGTACGTCAGAGAGCGAATCGTACACACAGTCAGGAGAAGAAGCTCTAGAAGGGAAAAACTAGCCTCCCTCCCCCATATGTGTTACTTCAAGGGGAAGAGAGAGTAAAAAGTCTCAACTCCCACCCGGGGTGGGTCCAACGCGAGTCGAAAAGTATCTGTCATTACGGGCAGTCTAGTGACTTACATTTCACTCTCTCCTCTGGAGGTCATATGGGCTTGAGGGGGGGAGGAGACAGAGGCTTCTTTTTCCTTTCTTTCAAATAGGACTGAAAAGGTCAGTAGCGGACCTATATAGAAAAAGGATAGAGGGGGAACTATCAGTGCGTTCCGAAAAAAAAAGGAAGGATTGGGGGTGGAGTGTGTGGGGGGGGTATCTACAACTTCTACATCACGCTGAGAGGACGCTGCGCCGAAACTTACGACGAAATACAGAGACGAGGACAGCCTCCGAGGCGCGCTGAAGGCTCGGGTATTCCTCTGAGTCCTCGTAGCGGACTACCATGACAGAAAAAAGGAATGTTGACCACAAGGCATTCAGGAAGAGGGGGGAGCGCAACAGTCGGCCGAGGGAAGACGGCGTCCAATGGGGGAGGGTGTCGTCGACAGCGCCGGCGCGAGATAGCACATCGAAGACTCAGTCAGGAGGAGCAGCCTCTGCTACTTCAGGAAACAACTCCGATGCACGCGCCGGCTGCATCGGTGCACGCATATAGCAGGACAACCGTCAAGTATCAGTGGAAGGTGAATGAGACCGTACACTCTTCTTGTTCGAACGAGAACGGAACGGAAAAAGTCGGACAACTGATTCTAAAGACGGATGCGGAGCCAAGTTTCGACCTAATAAAGGGAGGGGGGGCGCCAGCTCCAGGAGGGCCTGCATTCACTAAATTGGATCTAAGCCAAGACGAAAACCAGGAGGCAAGGGTCTAAAACGATAGAGAAGGGGAGCGAAGGTAGTAGCGTATGTAATCCTCTTAGATGGTCTTACATTTCGTCTGCCTTGGCGCACGGGGGGCATCACAGTCTGCTGCGCCTATCACTACAATACGAACCTCCTCACAGACGTGACATGAAAAGAAGAATGGTTCGGTGTGGGGGGGAATCCAAGGGGACCACAAAAGGAGTCTCAGAGGGAACAGAACCAAACAATATCTTCAGATCTTTGGAAGGAATCAAAACGAACAAAGAGGAGGAAAAATCGAGGAGAGGCGTCTGTCAAAGCTTCTCGTAAAAATGGGAAGGGGGGGACAACGTCAAAAAACTCTGATCTCGTCTCTTCATTGACGTCTCTCAGGGAGAGTTTCGAGGGAGGGGGGACGCGAACATGATCGATCCACTAGGGGGGGGGACTGCTTTTCTCTACATATCTAAAATGCTACGAACGAACGGATCGAGGGAGGACTGGGGACACTATCCCTGAACCAAAGACTGGCGCCTATAAATAAGATAATTAAGCGAAGGGGCAGGGAGAATGTCGGGGAGATTGATTACGGAAACTCGCGAGAAAGGGGTCGAGGATCGGATTCAGGAGGAGCCGCTTACCTCATCATAACTAACAAGGAGGAAACATCGACTCTTACAGTGTCATATGCTGGTTCTCTTTACAGTATGGAAGGAAGGGATTATGGAAAGAAGATCCCACGATGAAGGATCTATCAATAGCAGTGGGCTATCACTCCTCTTAATCTAATTTGAAGCCTTGTCAAGGGATGCGAGAAGGGAAGGAATGTCGGTATCTTAAAAAACGGCCTCGGTGGAAAAAAAGCTAGGGTCCCAGTAGAGCGGAAGAGGTGTGTTGTAGACGCTAGGAATACGCGTTTGAAATGTCTTTCTCCATCCAGAGCTGGAATAGACAGATAACGAGTATCCTATATGGTCAGACAGCATCCTGGCGCAATGAAAGATCGTGTGTGCAGAATTTGAACTCGTGGAGAAGACACGGTAGGTCGGTTTCTTTCGCAACATCCACAATAGTAGGGGGGAGGTGGAAATTCGAAGTCTGGCTTATGGAGATCATACTCAGGAAAAAGGGGATCGGAATTAAGGTCGCATAGTCTCCTCAGAAGGGGGAACTAGTGACAGGGGGAAGGGGGGGGCCGTCAACAGTGAGCCAGTGAGGGTTACTGTTAAATTCTAAGGGAGTCACGAGAATTTGGTCATCTTCAGGGTTCCCTGTTGGGTCACGCGGATGGAAGAATATCTAACCAAGGGGGATATTACAGAAACCACTCTGAGTAGTTGAAAGAGTACATTTTGAGGCACGCGCGTGAGGACCCCACGACCGAGGGGGGGGGGATGGGATTCTTCTGGGTTGGTAGAAAATGTATCATGTGGGAAAAAAAAAAATGTCGTTACCCCTAGTTCAACGGGGGGAATAGGGGCGTACGATGCGTTTCTCTGCTCGATCCAGGAAGGAGGACTCTCCTGAAAGGGGGGGAATATGGGTGGGGTTAGCAGAACGCGGCCTGTATGCTCTATACCCTGGGTAGACTGGGCCTGGCTTTAACTTCAGGGTCTCTGTATTCGGAATGGGGTATCGGATGCTAGGCAGGGTTGTCTGACAGGTCTAGACTTCATTGGGGGAAAAAAAAAACAGGGCGCGAATAGGTAGCGAGCTTCTCCTTGAGGTAAGATCTGCTCCTTCCAAGCTAACAGGTATCGATTATTTCTCTTGTGAGGTTAGGAGCAGCATGGTGAAGGCAACCCGAGGGGGGGGGGGAGGAGATTGCTTTTGAGACGGGGGGCGGTGAATCTCTTCTTTCTTTGGGTGATTTGGGGGAGTCTGCACGAGTCTCAGCAGAAGGGGAATGCACGAGAATGTATACAGGGGGAGGAAGCCAAGCGAATCGGAACGAATGTGCACTTCAGAAGAAGATCTGTGGTGAAAATGAACATCGGAGTAAGGAGGGGGAGAAGGTTGCGAGGCCTAAGGCGGAAAAATGCTGCAATGTTCTCAAAAATAGGGAGTGGAGGGGGTGCTTACGTCATAAGTGGAGTCCGGTAAAAACTTGAGTCTTTGTTGAAGGAACGCACGTGTACTGAATGGCGTACACACAGAACGCAGGCTCGTAAACAGAAGAGAGAGCTCCGCCGCATCCGAGACGAGACCTGCGAGACGTCGAGTACAGAGGGACTTAAGCCAAAATCAGACTAGGAGGATCTCACCTGGTTCATACTGAATGATGAGGACACGAGAACATAATGTATTAAAGCATGATGACTAAGCTTAATGGGGACCTTACCACGGGGGGACTGTCTAAAAAACTTTAGTAAAGGTGGGCACCAAAAAAAAGGGGGGGGTTGGTCTTTAGGGCGGCTCGCTGCAGAAGTAGAGACGAACTAGTTCTAGCACTTCATAAAGTCGGCATTTGCACCTGGGGGCATTTACAAGAAACTAGATAGACCAACCACGGACAAGAGAGGGGAAAAGAAAAAAAACCGCTAAGACATCGGCTAGCAAAGGCGTGGGGTAATATCCCTCATAAAGGAAGTTCCATAGAGGACGAAGACTTTTCAGAAGGAATCGAGTCGGTCGCAAGAAGTCAACTATCAGCGGAAGAGGATATGTCGGACCGCCATATGATCAGGCACTGGAGGGATACTCCCTGTAAAGGGCAGAAGACTTCGCTATCAAAAAAAATCTCAACAAAATATTTCGGGAAGGGGGGAGAAAATATGAGAGAAGGAGAACCATTACGCCTTTTGCTGAGACTGTGCGGAAGCATTATCCTTTATGGGGAAGTCTTCAAGTCTGAATCGAAGTACGATCTCAGTATCAGGGAGACCCTTGGGGAGGTCGACGAGAGTCAATTTATGCATCGGAAAGGGTAGGGCGGCAGTCTAAAGGCTTAATCCGCTGTGCTTTGGTCAACATAGAGTGTGCGGAGGGCTGGGAAAAAGAGTAAATGGTTCAAATGACGTGGGGCTCGGGAGCAGTTTGGGGTGTAACACCTGTAAAAGGCTACTCAAAATAGAAGTTCGCCCTAATGCCAATTGGCGAACGATGCTATACGTGTGTAGATAACTTCCTATTGTGGCAAAGCGTGAGTATGGGTGAGACGAAAATAGTCGCCCTGGGGAAGGAAAAAAACATACTTCGATATTGGGCGCATGTAGAATACAAGACAAGCCAAAGGGATTGGTTCAGATGACAGCTACATCATGAGAGCACAGCCTCGTAGGTAGAAACATAGTGTCCTACCAAGAACTTACAGACAGTCCAGAGCATTGGAAAAAGAAAAAAAGATACGCATTGTAGGGCTTATGAAGCAGTTCGTCGGACCCACGGGACGGGAGGTATTTTGGAGGACGGGTCTAATTCTTGACTAAAACTAGGGACAAAAGAACATGGCAAGAGGTTTTCAGTATCAATTATGTATTTTCTTAGAAAAACAAGAGAGAGACGAGGGGCTACCAGAAAGTCATTTCAGAACTCTTGGGGGAGGGGGGAGTCTATCACACTACTTACCAGAATTTACGGGTTTTAAGCAGGCATTGATCTGCCACCTATTCTGAGAGCATTTTGATAGGGAGCTTGCTAGAAGCTGGACGGGGGGACTTCCATATTACATCTGAATAAATTAAGGAACAAGAGGTAAAAAAACGGGGCTTACAGATGTCTGGATCGAGACTGACATGTCATAGATTGGGCTAAACACACAGGGAAAATAAATGAACGACATTGGGGGAAAACAATTTTAAAAATTTCCTGGAACTATTCATTCATTCCTGGGGGGGTCCGGATCAATAGAAAGAGCTTATAGATAGGGAAGAACCGTGCCATTTATAGGTGGGGTCCTAGTTCATCTCCTGGAAGGGAAGTGGTTTCCCAGGGGGGTCAATAGGAAATAACAGAAAGAAAGAGGCCTTTAATTAATAAAATAGAGTTCAAGTTGTCACATCACAGAAAATCATAAACGGGACGAGAAAATTTCTAACCCAAGGCGGCAGTGCTCGAGTGGGAATCGGCAAGGGACAGAACAATGAGGAACACAACATCCTTTTTCCAAAGTATCAAAAATGGGCACTGAGACAAGAAATTCTGTACAGACACAGCAAAACCTCACAGGTCACATGTTATAAATGTCGCCTCGGCAAAGGAGACTGGACGTCAAGGAAAAGGACAAAGCTCAGACTGTATGCTCTCACGCTCCTATGCTAACGTGAGGACGACAAGAGAAGAACCTGAAAAAGAAGTATTACAGAAATTTCTAAGTAGTCTGCTGAGATAAGGGCAATGAGAATCTGACAGGCCACATTTCGCTCGAGAACTGTTAATTTCATACCCTAAAAGGGATAGCAAAACGTGTATATTAGAAAGGCATACTCGCAGAAGATGGGGTCAAGCAATACTTAAGTAGATGCAGATCTCTGAAAGATCGGGCGAAGAGAGCGTCAGGGAATAAATACGGGGTAGCACGCAGCAAAAAAAAAATGGACAAAAACACACACCCCATTTGGTATCCATACCCTTTCAACACCGCTATCCCTGACCCCAAAAAAACACACAAATCAGTAGGGGGACAGAATTTATGAATAAAGGAACATTCTTTTAGCCAAGGACGCATCTGAAGAAAGTATGAATTCACAAAAAGAAGAGAACATCTTTCAGAAAAGAGGGGTGCTTGAAAAAAAGACCAAAGAAAACTAATAGGAAACCTGATGATCTTGCCGATAGACGAAGATTGTCCTCTATCCGCAAATTGGAATCACTGACCTCTGGTTCGCTGCACTCAAAATCTCTTACAGATAGGGGGAAAAAACTTTCGGAAAGAAGAAGGAGAGGGCACCTCAGGAGATTGAGAGATGGGACTGACCATTTTAATCAGTGGACAGTAGCAGGTTCCTATTGCTAAAAGATGCTCTGTGCGCTCAAGGAAGAGGGTATGGAACGGGGTTTGGGGGGGACTCGATGAACGCGTGGAAAATTAGCTTCGCTCTCCCGGAGGAGGGGTCAGATTCGGGAAAAAAAGCTTCGGAAAACTCTTCGAGAACGGAGGGTAGGCATAGAGCTCAGGGTGTCTGACGACATAAAAAGGTCTCATCCTA
>Ga0179591_1269386_pt1 | contig 24555 bp, 28 predicted proteins | sample CZOMad2_1_08_16f_FD_182891 | JGI IMG/M metagenome (GOLD analysis project Ga0179591, IMG submission 182891) | Vadose zone soil fungal communities from Angelo Coast Range Reserve, California, USA - CZOMad2_1_08_16fungal (PacBio error correction) | ecosystem: Environmental > Terrestrial > Soil >...
TAATTGAGGGGCAAGCAATAATTAAAATGGAGGAGACTCGAAAAAATGACTGGAGCCGGAAGCCGCCTACAGGAGAACGAACCCACAAAAATATGAAAACAGAGGGGGGAGACGAAGAAGCCACTCAGTTGTCTGCAAACATCGTGAAAGGAGTACAGACGGGGAAATCAACGTTTGTTGACCAGGAAAGCACCACCGCGGAAAAGGAAAAAGAGGGCAGACGGAGGAAGGAGAACAAATGAACAAAGTATGGAAAAAAACGGGGGAGAAGGAATGTCAACCAGACGCATTCGATCGGGTGGTACGACTGCAACAAGCATTAAAAAAAAACTCTCGGAAAAAGATGTTGCAGCATTTCTGTGGGGGACTGGTAAGATGCAAGCAACTGGGGAGAGGACTCTTGCAAACATTGGAAAGAAAAGGGGACAAGAGCCCGAGAGGAAATAGTTCAAGAACTTGTGGGACGATATAAAGAATCACAGAGGGGAGGCCTGTCCGGGAAGTATACACATAAAATAAAAGTTCGCCGATTTTGTCTAAAAGGTCTAGACGGGGAAAACGAAAGAGGCTCTCCTTAAAGAAGAGCGTGCTATACATGAAACCGAAGATGGTGAGAAGTCCCATGAAAAATACTTGGGACGGGTGAAAAAAAACAATAAAAGCTGAGAAGTTTTCGGGGGGTTCTTCTAAGGGGAAAAAAGCCATGGTCGAAACAAGGTGAGGGCCGGGACTCTGGTACCGGGACAAAAAGTCTGCACGAAGACCTGGTAAAAACGAAAGGGTTCAATGGTTGTTAAAGACCAGGGTCCAAGCAAGGAGACGTTCTGAAAAATCCAATCCTGCAGAAAGAAACCAAGAGAAAAACCAACGGAACTAAAACAAAAGGCTTGGCTCAACATTCAACTCATTATGGGCGGGCGGTGCTGCAAAATGAGAAGGGGCAATGAAGTTTTGAAAAAAAGAAACCTCCTGGCCACCAGAAAAAAAATCCGACTGTCTCACAGCGGTGCATAAAAGGTAATGAGGTCTGCTGGTTATCGAATCTGAAAAAAAAAGGGCCAAATTTGATGAGTGGTAGAAGGAGAGGAAAAAAAAGACTGCCGGGGCAGAAGGGGGGATTGTCGTAGGTGGGGGGACACTAGTCAAAAGCGGATGCACAAACAGAAAGAATTGTTGAACAATATGGTCAAAAAAAAGATGGCCAATGATGCGAAAAAAGATGGAAAAAACACCAGTGTCAAAAAACAGTCGCACAATAATTTGCCAAGGGGTTGTTGCAAGGGGGGAAAAGGGCGACCCCTGGTCCTGGGAAAACGCACGTCCAGGTCAAGAGCGAACTCACAAAAGCACATCTTTGCGGTGCCAGCGGTGTCGGAACTAAAAAAAAGGAACCACTGGGCAAAAGGCAAAGTGTTCCAAAATTTCAACGACAAAACAGGGAAAGGCCGCCAGAAGACGTCTGACCTTAAAAAATGGAGTGCAAGGGGTCAAAGGGGGGAAAAAGACAGGGGGACACCGGATCCTCCCAAAAGAGAGCGAATCAGAATAAACATAAGAATGTGGGTAGGAAAAAGGGTGGACATCAAACGTCGGTTTGAGCCAAAACCAAAGATTCGAGACAAATACTCGTCTAAAGAAAAACAAGAGGGAGGAAGAGCCATCCGGAGGTATTCCTTCAGACTTGGGAAACAAAAGAAACACGTCACCTGTTTCGGCAAAACTGCTTGCTACGAAGAAGGCCTTTGGGGTTCAAAGCGGGGAGGGGTGAATCTCTCAACAAGCACGGCCCTCTAAAAGACTATTTTGGGAAAAAAAAGTGGCCAAGGAACCTGGGGGCAACCCCCATCGTACCAGAAAAGAGCCTTTCGCCTCAAAAGACAAAAAGGCAGCAAGCGTGTAGAACTGGGGTAACGCCGGCACAGGGATGAAAACTCGTCCTCGAGTTGAATAATAAAGTCACCATCCGAGGGTAGGGGGGTCAAAACGGTGGTAACACCCAGACAGGTGGCCAATTCTAGGAAACAAATGTCTGTAGCTGCGAAAAGTTAAGCAGAAAAGGGACTATTTTAGGGGCGGGGGACAAAGAGGTACCAAATGAAATAAATAACGGGAACCAGGCAAACTAGAAAGCCAACGGGGCAAGAATAGGTCAGTTGGGAGATAATGCCCAACCAAAGACAAGGAGCCAAGGGTGGGGGGGGGGGAAACCTAAAAAGGAGGTCAATAAATGTTTCTCGTCGAGACATGAAGAAGGGGCAAACCTTATTTTGAAAATGCCTCCTTCTCCAAAAAAGGAAGCAAACGGGGGTCTGCCTGCAAAGGAAATAAACTTCCGAAAGAGGGGGAAAAAAAAAAGATTGCCGTGGGAAAAGAGCGACCGACATCAAACCGTGGGAAGGGCCAACGCCAAACGGAGAAAAACGAAAAAAAGGGGGAGTCCGAGAACAGGTGCCAAAGGGTGCAATGAGGGGAAAACCATCAAAAGAAAAAAAATCGTGATTTGTAAGTACTTGTCGACAACTTGGTCCACTGCCACCAAGGGGAAGAAACGCGGGCCAAAAACAAAAAAGGTGGGTTGTCAGGGGCCCCGAAGGTGGGACGATTAACAAATGCCGGGGGAGAGCTTGGCTCCAAGGGAAAACCCAAGCGGTCTGAAAAGCCACAATGAAGGAACGCACCTGGGTCCACGGGGAGGGGAACTGGAAGAAAACGCTTGAAAAAAAACCCAATCTGGCGTCGCCTTCTGGAGCGGGAGGGGTCCTCGTGTCAGGAGGACACGGTTTCGGGGAGGGGGGGATCATTCTCGGAGGCTTACTCAAGTCCAAACTCAACAACACCGATTAGGTTGTGGATAGAACTGCCGCTAATTAGCACAGAAAGGATGGTGCGATGGGGACAAACAGCACGACATCGATAATCCAACCGCCAAAAGCACGCCAAAAAAAAAGCCAGCACGGTTTGAAAACAGGGACAAAAAAAGAGGATTTCAAAATGAAGGAAAAAAACCTGCGTCAAACGCCGTAAGGGAGATAAGGGGCCGTCTGGTTTCCCTTGTGTCCGAAACGATGGGGAACAAAGTGGCAGGGGGGGGGGGGGGGGGGGGGGGCAAGAAAACAGAAAACGAGGGGAGGGGGAGGGCCCTTGGCATAAGGGGTGTCAATGACTACTCACGCTCGCAGGCTAATTTCGTTGGAGGGGGAAACAACAAAGGAAGTTGGATTGGGGGCATTTGTCCCAGTGCACAGGAGGTAAACCGAAAAGCCTGGGGTTTCCCCCTGGGGGAAAAGGTTGAACCCATAGAAGGGGCAAGTTCTTTCACCAGGAAACGCCCAAAATCAGGCTAACTTAAGGCACTGCCAAGGAGGTTCCGAGGGTGGGTGGGATTTGGGGGGGAAAAACAATGGACGAAGAGGGGATCAAAGCACAGGAACCACATCACTAGGAAAACGGATCGAAGAAAATCGTTTGTAGAAAGGGGCATCTTTTGTCCGACAAAAAGTAACAAAAAGAGACTCGACTTTTTAAGCTGGGGGAAAATGGGGAAACAGCCTAGCGAAACTTCCTGACCTTGGGAGAGCGGCCTAAGAATCTAAGGGGGGGGACGTTGAATCTTTTCCCCAGCCGAAACGCGTTGGAAAATAAAAGGAGCACGCCTAAAAACAGAAAACATGTGTTGAATCCAAGCCAAACAAAAACCTTTCCTTGGGGGGTAAAGGGGAAAGTTCAAAAGACGGATGTTGGCCTTGGGGTCTAACACTAAAAAGAGGGAGCCGATATCCATGAACGCTGGCTTAAAAGATGGGGAGCCAATAACGCAATTTAAAACCTGCGTCCGTTGTCTGGAAACCATCTAGAAAATTGCAATAGAGGTAGCCTGGGGGGAACACGTCCTTCCCTGGGGGGACCATAACCGGAACCCACATCGGCGTTCGATGGGCGGCAGCCTGTTAAAAGGGGTTGCCGTAGTGGGTTAACCTGGAGAAACAAGTGAACCCGTGTTGTCGGGTCGGCCAAACAGAGTTCCAAAAGTGGGAAGGTGGGTGATTCGAAAAAAAAAACCGAGGTATTCCTACATGACTACGCGAAACAGCGATGAAAAAAGAGAATTTCAAAGAGCGCTCAGCGAATGGTGGAAGAAGGCGGTGTGGGGGAAAAGGAAAACCACCCGAGAAAAAAGCACCTTCCTCCCGGGGGGGGTGGGTAGTCAAGGTGAATGAAGCTTTAGCAGAAGAGGGGGGGGGAGGGTTTCCCGGAAGAAGGGATCGTACTGACAAGTTGACAAAAAAAAATGTTTTGTGTTCCTACCGGAAACAGGGGTAAAACAGGCACGACGGCGGATGGGAAAAACGGGGGGGGACAAACATTGATGGACTAAACCTGCCTGAATTTGCTTGAAATAAACAGAACCCTAACAGCAACCGAGGAGGAAAGCACCTATCTTGGGACAGAAGGGAAAACGGGGACAGCGTAAACCTCTACAGACGACGCTGCCGCACACCTGAGGAAGGGAAGCAGGCGGGTGAAAAAAAAACTGGGGTCCGATTCACCATCATGTTCAGGGGGACTTTTCGTTTGGGGAAGTCTAAAATTATCTCTTAACAGGGGGAGGAGACACAAATAGAATATCACAAAGATAGGACCCCACCTGGGACCGAGAAGCCAAATGAAAACCCGGGGAAAAAGAAGGGATGAACACAACAGAAAGGGTGAAGATTTTAGGGGGGGAAAAGCCAAACAAAAAGAGTTAGAGACAGTGCGGAGCGAAGGTCTTACGGGGGGGAAGCTGCGACGGGGACTTAAAGGAGCAAATTGGCGGGCCGAACAGTGGGAGAAAGCCACCTGGGGAACTTTGACAAAGAGAAAAGGGGTTAACGGGGGGGGGGCGGAAGAGTCACTGAGTGAGGAAGGACAATCTTGAAAAAAAAAAAAACTGCACTAAGGGGAAGGGAGACCGTAACGTTTTGGGACAAAGGGGGGCTTAATCTGTTGGCAGGTGTCGTGGACCGCATGGGGGGAAAAAAATCGCACATTCAGAACCAACGGGGAAAAAAAAAAAAAAAATCAAAGATAAAACCAACCGGTAAAAAAACGCATTCACAAGGGATGGAAATAAACAAGAGTGAAAAAAAAAACTACTCGCCGTGCCGGTGAAAGAGGCCCACGCGGTTGAAAGGGGTTTTGAAGAGAAAAAAAGGACCGCTGGGGGGTAGATAGATCCCGGAACACGTCGGAAACTGGGGGGAACCATCTATGGTGGGTCAGAAAAACGCTCGAACCAGGGATCTTAGAGTTCACCCATTGACGTCCTAACGATGTACTAAGCAGACCGTCGGTGTTTTTAGACAAGCGAATTTAAAAGGAAAGAAAGCCTTCTTTGAAATGAACGACACCACCAAGAGAAACAATATGTTGGATCGAGGTGGGGTGGGAAAGTCAATCGAAAAAAACCTCCTCAAAAATGCGCCGGGGGGAAAAACCCAAACGCCCCCCGAGTTACTAAACTACGCAAGAAAGGTTGAAAGGGTCCAGGCACTAGGCAGAAGTCAGGGACTTCTTTTTGGGGGAGCCTGTGACAAAAAGCAGTGGGATCTGTTGGGAAAACAGACGAAGAAAACAAGTGTTGATCCTCCACAGGAAGTGGGTCATTTGCTGGGGAGTGTAAAAGAGTTCAGGAGTGGAGAAATTGTGGTCCAAGAAAAGGGGGGGAGTTGTCGCCCCAAAGGAAGCCGGGCGAACTGAAAAGAACGGCAAAGGGGGGGTACTGTCCACCTTCACACGGCGGGGGGGAAGACTGGCGCATGTAAGGGGAAGAACGCAAAGTAAAAAACACGACAAAAAACGCAAAAATGCCAGGGGCAAATTGGCCAAAAGCAAAAAACCCCCTCTCTACAGCCACGACAAGATAGAGTGAACAAAGACTATAACTGTTTCATGCGCTTGTTACCAGCAAAAAAAAGGGAGGCAATTCATGCTTCCGGCGCAACTATTTGATCAGGGGGAATGGAACAGGTACACAGCCTCGAGACTTCTCATTGGGTTCTCTTTACTTTTTTGAAAGCCCCTTGACATTCAAAAAAGAGGGAGATCGCCAAAATCACGATGCAACGTCGTCAAAAAATGCCGTACACTGGAAGGGGGAGACTTGGCGAGTACATAATGTCTGGAAAAACCATGGACTTATATACGGCGGGTTGTGGCTGCAGATGACACATGTCCACACCTAACGAGTGGATAAGAGGATACTCACAGGGCAGAGGGGTCGTTTTTTGTGGGGTGACCGAAACAAGATGGGGGAAGGGTTCACAACATGACCGAACAAAGAAGGGTCAGACAAAGAGTCGACGTTACCTGGGCTTGGGGGGGGGGGACACCATGACGGGCACGAGGGGGAAACTCTGAAAAAGGAAAAAAACAACAAAAGGAAGGGAGGAAAATATAAGAGCCTCGACCGAAGGGGGGACAGCAGTAAGTTAGTCCTACTTGGTTAAACCAGTGAAAGTGGGGGGAAAACGTAAAAGAAAGATGAAGAAAATCTAATGGGGAGAAAACACGTTATTTTGTAACATTGAAGAGCGACGCTCACCCAAAGAGTCGATCAGAAAAAGTGGCCACAAAAGTAGGGATAAAAGACAGGGAAAAGGAAAAAAAACAGCACACAAAACGACGAAAAAATGTTGGGAGGGGGAGTTGTTTTTTGTGGACGAATACGGGAGGGGATGTGCCAGCAAAACGGAGAATAACGAAAAAGGAAATAGGCCTTGGAATCGCCAGGAGGAAAAAAAGAAGATCTGAATGGAGGGGGGGATTTGAAAAGGGAGAAGGAAGGAATAGGGGGGAGCCGGGAAGAAATGGCACCAGGGGTTGTCCAAATGCAGTGAACTGCAAGGGTCTGGCGGGGGGTTAAAAACGGTAAATGTGGGGGGGTGGGCCTTCCCTGAGGTCTAAATGGGGGGAGTTGTTCTTTTAGTATGTTCGCGGAAACCCTTCATCCATCCATAAAGCACCACATGGCCCGCATGGGGGAAAAAAAAAAGCAAAAGGCCGGGGATGTTGAAAAACAATCCAGGGAATCGCTTTTTACACCGGGAGAAGAGCAATACGTTCGACGACATAAAGATTAAAAAAAGGGGGGGTCAAAAACCTGGAATAAAAACAAAGAAGGTGGGACAGCAAAAAGGGGCTGTAAAGGCAACGTAGGAATCTACACTTCGAGGGGGTTTGAACCCGGCTCACCAAAAAAAAAAGCGCAGAAAAAAAGGAAGCAGGGAACGCGAGCTTCTAAAAACTTACTACAGGCCCGGAAGATCGACTCTCTCGGGGGGGGTGAGCGAGAAAGGATTGGCGGACCCTGTTGACACGAAAGGCAACTAAAGTCCAAAACAAAAGAAAAAAAGATGGGTCTCCTTTGAAGGGGGGGTGTGGGGGTCAAAAATTCTGGGGGGACATAAACTGGGTGCTTGCTTCGCAAAACTGGGCCCGATTCTAGAAAACCCTTTCCATCGCCAGGGTCAGACATATTACGAGGACTACCTGGGACGGCCTGGATCCTCAAACTAGGGTACAAAAGAAATTTGTCTCTATCACACAGAGGAAAAGGGTCAAAGAACCGAAGTGTCTGAATTATAGTAGAAAACCGACGAAAGGAAAGGCTGAAGAAACTTAAAGCCAGTGGGGGGGAGTCGGAGGAAGCCCCCGATATGTTGGGGGGGGGGGGGGGAGGACCCAGGTAAATCCAATTGAGGTTAAACTGATCAGGAGCATTGGGGAGGGGGTATTGACGAGTGAAGACGGGGGTCAGTGAAACAAGGGATACTGCGGACCGAACTTCTGCCGCTAAAGAACAAAACAGTCAAAAAGGTTGAGTGTTCCGGGCACCGGGAGGTTGCAGGGGGGAGTTGGATAACTCCCAACGGGCCGTAACAATAGCGCAAAACCAAAAGAACAGTCACCAAGGCCTTGCTCAAGTGGCACATGTGCAACTGAAGGAGGTCTGGGCGGGGAAGGGAAAAATGCCAAACAAATGCATACGGGGGGAAAATTCCCATCTCAAACACGGTTGGATAATAAGACAGAGATCAACTGGGGGGAGTCAGAAAGAAGCTGGGATTCAGAGAAAATAAATTCTTTGCTACTCGTTGGATTAAATGGATTTTATGGTCGAAGCCCTCAAGGTATTCGGTGAAGGGGGGGGTACAACCACGACCGGTCAGAGAAAAGAAAAAAAAAACGGGTTTGTCAAGGTGTGTGATCGATCGACCCCAACGTTTTGACCAATCGACCATGGAATCCCCTAAAGGTGTGGGGGGGAGGAAGCGGCAACCATGGAGCTGGCCCGCAAGGGGGGCGGCTGACATCAAGGATCGGAGACTCGAAAGGCCCTGGAACCCTGCGTGTTTAGCACGAAAAGGAAAGGAAAGATCAATGTCACATTCAAAGGGTGGCTCAACATTCCACTAAAAGGCGGAAATCCGACAAAGCTGGGGGAAGTAAACCAAGAAGGTGCAAAAACTGGAAAAATAACGACACAGTCGACAAGGCCAGCGAGACTAAATAACCCGCCAGAGACCGATACCGACTGGACAAAAGGGGTCGACGTGAATGTCCTCGCCGGGCGGGGGGGGGGGTCGCACAAAAAGAGAGGTCGAACTTCGCTTCACAGGCTAATGAGGAAAGATCATCAGAATGGCGGCAGGCGAAAGTCGAGTGTGTCAGGAAACAAAAACCAACGGAGGGACCAGGGGGTTCGGCAACGAAAGGTAAAAAAACCTTGACCCGGGGACGAGCCCTCGAAATCTCCGAGCAAGAAGCCTGGAAACGCTAAAGAAAGAGGGGCCTATTGGGGAAAGGAGGGGGGGGGGGAACTACTTGGGGAAACCAAAAAGGTCGAACCCCAAAACCAGCGCAAGGCAGGTCGTACTGGAACACCAATGCACCGCGTCATCAAAGGGGGGGAGCAGATAAAAAGAGAGGGACGCAAGAGGCACATTTATCACTCGCCCTCGTCGGGAAGGGGGGGAGATGGACCAACCAATCCCTCGATTTCATTCACCCGTTTTGACACAAGGGAAAGGTGCTGGGGGGAGAGGGGAAAACAAAGGGTAGGCGGAAAAAAAACGAGGATCACGATTTGCGGGGCCGAAGGGGAAATTAATACAAGACGAAAAAGGCCGAGGATCTCGGATAAGAAAAGGAAAGAGAGTGGAAATAAGAGTTAATCACATTGAAAAAAAAAAAACTACAAATTCTTCTGCGTGTGGAAGGGGCCACACGGGGGATTCCCTTCTACAGGGGTTTCGTAAAAACCAATCGCAGGGAAAATGGAAGGGGCAAGGAAAAATATTTCCATGCGTCGGTGAAGGCGACTCTTCAGTGAGGGAAAAATGGCCATCTAACTGCTCAGATCCGGAGAGGGGAACAGAATAATGTGCCGTGGATTTCAAAAAAAACAATGGCGTGCTACAACACATAAAACCACCAGGAGAAAAAGGCAGGGTCGGTGAAGGAGAAAACGTGGGGGACTATCGACCGTCATGATTAAGGAATAAAAAAAAGGGGGGAGGTGGCTACGAAATCATAACTTAAAACCCGTAAAGTGCCTCCTTGAAGTAACTTGCTAAAAGGGGAAAACTGAACTAATGGACCCTCAAAAGAACAGCGGGGGAAAGGTCAAGCAAAGCATTTTTTGCATGGATGAGAAGGAAGAAACCTTCCGGGCCACGGGAGGGAGAGGACAAGTTTACAGAAAGAACGGTCAAGGCAAAGCAAACGCGATGGTCAAGAGGAAAAACCGGGGCAAGGGGGAGAGGGGACGTGGGGGCAAACGTACGAGGGGTCTGTAAAGGTCGGAATTATCGGATGGCTGGGAGGGAACATCAACATGCTGAAAAGGAACAGCGGGGGGTGATCCGTCGGCGAACCCTAACATATCACAGACTCTCAAAAAAAAAAAAAAAGAGTGAGGGAAAAGAGAGGATGTTTATTGTAACAGACGGAATGATGAAGGAGAAACATTCAGCTTGTGACGATTTTCACCAAAACACCACAGGCAAGAAGCCGAAACCTCCATAAAGAGTAAAAAAGGAAGAACCCAGAGAATCACCTTTTTACACAGGGTTTCAACACCCCATCGAGGGGTCTTCTTCGGGGGTGCTAAAAAACCGAACGGAACCTGACTCACGGGAGGAAGACAGCAATCAAGGCCCGCTGGGGGGGGGAACCATTCGCGATAAGCCAAACAGACACGGGGCAGCAAACAACCCACGCGGGGGGAGGGTTTGGCCAAGGGAAGTGGAAATGACAGTGATTCAAAGGAAGCACGAAAGGTTAGAAGTGGGGCCTGAATCCAAAAAAAAGGGTTGGGAATGGCCTTTCCTGGCCAAACCAGTGGGGATGAGATAGATCTCGAACAAATGGGGTCATAAAAGGTCCGCTAAGGGGGGGAGAAAACGGAAAACCAGGGTAGGGGGGAGGGAAAAAGGTAGGGTCCGCCGACATCAGCAAATCAAAGGAAAAGGGAAAAACTTAATTTCAGCGAGACTGACAGAGGCCGATGTGTCAATTGTTTTGATCACAAACTTCACGCCGAGGAAAAGCAGGGGAAGAGTTAAGGGGGGAACCCAGTCAAGGGTAACTGCCGAAAGAAAATTCTTTTGGGGAGAAGGCCAAAACAGAAAAAAGTGGTTGGCACAAAACCTACGGGCGAAAAGTTGTATATGGGGGGGCACAAGGCCAAAAATCACTCTGTCCTGATGGGGAAAAAGAGGTTCCCGTGGGCAAAAAAGGTTCTCCAAGAGCAGAGAAGGGGGTGCAACGTGTGAGACGGCCCAGAAAAAATACGAAATCGTGGCAAGTTCAAACGATATACGACATTGGTGGGGCCACTCCAAAAAGACCCTCCAACCAAACCAAGGGTCATGGGGGGGGAAAACGGGGAGTAAATCCATGGGGTAGGTTAGGGTGTGGTGGGGCCTGGGTATCACGAAGCCGATGTAAAAGTGAATCAGGTGGGGAAGATGAACGGGGCGGGGGGGTAAAATAGGGGGGCCCTAACATAGAGGCTAAGTTAAACTTCGCCTTGGGAAGCAAGGGAAGAAGATGGGGAAAAGGGGAAGATGGAAGGGGAACCTTTATTAACTGCCAATTAACAAGGCAAAAATCGTCTTTGAGCCTTAAAAAATTCAATACCGGGGGGGGTGACAAAGCGTCAAATTCCTTTATCTACAAAAAAAAAAAGCCGAACAGTAGCCGGTGTGGGTGCAGGGTCGAAAAAACTTTGAAACGTACAGGACACGGAATCGTCTTAAAAAGCGAGGGTTCATAGATGGAGCCGAACACCGAGGGGTTGGACGAACGAAGATTTCCAAAACACTAAAAAAACAGACAGACACGTCTACCGGGTATCACGGATGAAGCGGAACCGGCTGGGCAGGCGCTCTGTGCAGTCAAAGGGGGGGGAAAGTCGTAAAATTGACCAGGGGGGGGCAAAATTTTGTGGGGTTCCTCCAAAGTAGGATTGCCGCACAAGACTGAAAACTTGGAAATGGTTAACCAACATTTTGAATGGGGGACTGGAAGGACCTGCTGACGCAAAAGGGTCCTACAAGCCGAAGGGAAAGCCCCGGGCTGCGCTCCTATCATTGATGGAGAGGACAAAACTTCGGGGTCACCCGACACAAAAAAAAAAAAGAAACAAAACTTGGGGGGAAAAGGGTAGACAACAGGAGGAGGGGGAAACTGGGATGTTTCTGACTGCAAGGGAAAGACCGTGAATGTTTGTGGACAAAAGTATGTCTGGAAACGGAGGAATCGCTGACCTTCACTCCCAAAAAGGGCACGAAAACTCCAACGAGGGAAATCTCGGGAGGGGAACATGGCAATAAGAAAGACTTGCATCAACGCCAGTTAGGGGGGGGAAAAGAGGGAAGGAACAATGACGACCCAAAGAAAAAAATAATGATGACAGGGGGGGAAAAAGCGCACTTCTGGAGGTTGTTTTGGGGGGACCAGGTACGGGGGGGGGGGGGGGGCTTTAAGTAGAAGGGGTGGTGGCGGCAGGTTGGAAAAGAAGCATCACTGGAGCCAGTGAAATTGGGGAGCAAAAGCCGTTTTGAGTAAAGACTGGGGGGTTGTAAAAAAAAAAAGGATGTTAAAAGGGGGCAAAACTGTACACAAAGGATAACTGCAAGGCCGGGGGACGTTCAGCAAAAGTTGGCAGAAAGCAAAAAATTTTTGGGAGGGGGTGTGGCCTTAATGCGGAGAGTCGTTTCGTGACCACAGGTAAAAACAGTCAGCCACAAGGGGAAAAAAACACAAAGCGAACCTGGTAAGGACCAAGGGAATGGGGTACCAAAATTGATACAAGAACCACAGGGCAACCCCCAGATCAGTGGGAAACGAAATCAGGGGCGTAAAAACAACTGACAAAGAAACTACCAAGTAAAGACAGCCGCTTCAAAACCGGGTCAGTTCGTATCAGAAGCCGACGGTTACCCGAATTAAAGACCAAAAAAGTCGTCGAAGGTCAGCAGTAAATGGTTTATCACCAACATTCAGGAAATAAGCAGGGGGGAATATCGAGTCCAGGGTAATCCTCAATCATTACGGAAAGAGGAAGGTCGGTTTTGCCGCAAGAAACTTAACGAGAATCCAACGGGCGGAGTCTAAATGAAAAAAACAGACACATACAACCGAGGAAAAAAAAAAACAGTCCAGTTTCTCGGTTTTTGGTGGTACGACGGAACCAAAGAAAACCAAAAGAAAAATAAGGCGCAAGGGGTGGGTTCCAAACGAGCTGATGTTATATAACATCTGACGTCAGGTAGGTCTGGCAAAAAAAAACCGAGAGGGGGGTGGGACAGACGGCAACACATTGGAGCAGCGTGGGGTGGGAAAACGGGGGGGCAAAAGCAGTTAAAAGCTTAACACTGCATTAAAACGCAGGACAAGCACCAGTGTTTCAGCAAGGGAGGGGGGACCAAGAAAAGTGGGGGGGGATTACAAAGAAAAGGGGAAGATACTATGAGTGGTGGTCGCCAAGTAGGGGGACAGGCCATTTCGGGAATGCGATACTGGCGAAGCAGAAATAAATAGAATGGGGGTTCTGGGAGTTGACCAACATGCAATGCTTGAAAGAAGGGGGGGCAGATGATGGTAAGAAAAAAAAGCACAGAACCAAAAAAAAGGGACATGCCCAAGTGAAGCAGAGCAACCCCTAAGATCAGAATCAGTCCAGGGGACAGCCAACTTCAGGTTGAAGCCAAGTTTGAACGCAATTAAAGGAAACGTCTTAGGGCCTGCCCCTCGGCCTAGGAAAACGGGAACTCCGCCAAGATACACACGATTACGGGAAGGAGTGCCTCTGGGCTATTGTTTGGGCCAAACGGATTTAATAGTGGAAAGGAGGGAGCTGCAAATCAAGGAAAAAAGCGGTCAACAAAAACAAATGCAACCAAAAAAAAAACTTCCGTATCGGGCGGGGGGGAGGGGGGAGGGGAAGAGGGAAATGTCTGCTACGAAAAATGAGGAAACTCCAAAGCCCGGGTACACAGGGATTAAGGAAAAAAATAAGAGGGTCGTTACTTAGCAAAATCAAATGGTGTCAATGACAGGATCTGGGGGAAGGGTTCAACTTACACAGGGCAAAGCGTTGAAGTTTGGTCAACAGCGGGGGAAATACCGCGCAGGGCTGGGAACAAGGCAGGGTGTGCTAAGTAATATAAAAAGCAAAAACAAAACCAGGGGAAGGGAGGAAAAGAATCGCGACCGCCGGGTTTCAATAGAAAAACGGTATTGGGGAAGACAGGCTCGAAGAAAAAAACATGGGTTGACGTGTTGGGTTGAACGGCAAAAATAAGGATAAAACACGAAAAAAGAAGAAAATGGTGGGCGAGGAACCCACCACCTTTCGTGAGGGGTGCAGGTGCAGAATGCCGCTCCAACCAGCCTTAATCATCAAAGTTTGTCTGAAAAAAAGCAGACATTAGGGACTCTGCCACTCCAAACAGTAAAAAAAGGAAAAGTTGGCCGTTTTGGGGGGGGGGAAGATGACCGGGAGGGTTGAAACAGGAGAAGAAAAAAACAGATAGGGGGCCGGGCAAAATCTCTCACAAGAGAATGCTGGAGGGCGGAGGGGTTGAAATTAGGCACGATTCTTCCAGAAGAGGACGGGTAAGAAAAAAGGGGGTACGTGTACAAAAAAAATGCCCTATGGACATTGCCGTTAGCCAGTCTTTTTAGGCAGGGATAAAAAAAACACGACGTTAGGGGTTCCGGTCTGTCAAAGGGGGGGGAAGGTGAAAGGTTGCGGGGTGACGAGACCGGGCTTTTAAATCCAAAAAAAAACAATGAATGCACCGAAAAGGGTGCAGGGGAAAAGGCCAGACAAGGAATTGCTGGCGAGTCAAAAGGAAAAAAGGATCTCAGATTGGGAGAAGAAGGCGCGCCCGACGGACGTCCCAGGGGCGACACAGAGGGGGGAAAACTAATGAATCCCAGAAAACAGGCGCACAATTGTGCAGTGAAAAGGGCAGAGAATGGGTCCTTCCGCAGCCACGTGGAAAGCTAAACGTCAGGGGGTGGGTTGAAAAAAGGGGAGTCCAACTCACAACCGACGACTCTGCAAACTACGATTCAAGGAAAAAATCAAAAACCGAAATATGAAAAGAAGGGGGGGATCTTGCACCACTTCACCGGGGCAGTAAGGCGGAGGGCGGACGCAAACGTCGTAACCAAAACGAGAGAAGATTTGTTTTGCTCTTGTGTTGGGAGTTGTAAGTCTACAAGACAAACAAGTCTTCTTTCGGGACATGCAAAAGGTCCCCGAACCCACAACGCCCGTCGCGTCGTTCAATTCATGACTACCGTGCGACGGAAGTATACCCGCTGTCGGGAGCGAGTAATCCAAATCGAGAAAAAAAAAGCGCCGACGGGGCGTAGAAGAGATTTAAAACAGCACGGCGGATGCACCGAACACCTGAGATAACCAAGAAGAGGGGGCGATAAGGGGGCGGATGTTGGGAACCTGGTTAAAAATTGGAGTGACAAACTGGGAAAAAAAGGTGCGCAGGGTGGTCGGGTAATTCTATAAACAGATAGGGGGGTCAGGGAACAAGGAAAGAGGGGGGGAAGTGCCACAAACCCGCTCCAAAGACGGTTCAAAACGCAGGGTTCAGGGAGTAGGGGTGAAAAGGGTCCGTGCAAAGGAAGCCTAGCCGAAACCGCAAGGGCGAACTCTGCCAAAAAGCCAAAAATCTTAACGAACAAACTGAAGGTGGTGGAGACCAATGGTGGGAAGGGAAAGTAAACCGCTGCAGAAAGGTGCTGGTAAAATGCCGAAAAATGAAAAATTGTTAACTAAAGACACGCAATGGAACAAAAAGAAAGACTATCGAGGAAAAGGCAAACCAATGCAAAAAAAAAAAAGAAGAGTCACTGCAGGGGGGATCAGGCCTGAGAAAAAGCTTCAAATAACGAAAAGTCTTTTGAAAATGTTAAACAATGGAGCAATGGGAAAAAAAAAGGTCCGTGGGCCGAGGGGTGATTGATGGTGCGCCGCCCTTCAAAAGATAACTCCCTTCGAATGTTGTCAAAAAACGGGGACAAACAAAAAACATTATAGAGACGACACTAACCATCAAAATTTCAAAAGCAGCCCAAGAACAAAGGGGGGGGGGGGCAAGGGGACAAAGGTTGTTTGCGGCCAGGCGATGTGGGAAAACCCGTAGAAAAAAACGAAAAGTTCAAATTAAGCTGACATCCAAAAAAAGAAATCTGCCGACGAGAGAAACTGGACCTTAACGGGGGTCGGACGAAGGCCTGAAGCAGGAAGTGGATTAAAAAAACTTTGGCAACAAGGGGGGGTGAAGCAAAGACTACGCATCCGAAAGTGACCGGCAGGAAAAAATGAAGGGGTCAACTGCGGAACTATCATTCACGGGGAAGGAACAAGCGCACCCAGCTCGCCGAAAAATCAGAGTTTCATCACCTACGACAAGTTCAAGGGATGTGATCAGGGGAACTTTAGGGTTTCGGGGAACAAAAAGACGACGAAAAAAAAAAAAAAAGGCACTAGGGGGGGGACCTATAATAAGCCTGGGCCTTCGTCGTGAGTATGTGGTGGTTCACGAAACAAAACTGTAAACAGGGTTCAGGCAACGCTGTCCGAGAATAGAGACAGGAAATGGGGGGGGGGGGGGAGAAAATCCGACAAGGAAGTGCCGACTAAAATAACCGATGCCATGGAAAAGGTGCCACGAAAAAGAAGGGGTAACAAGGACTAAAAGGTCATCCTCTGGGTGGGCGGCAGAAAAATCCAAAAGGAAACTCACGGAGTCAGGTCCAGCCTTTTCCCGCCGTCGGCACCATGGATAAACTAAAACCCTCCGGCAGGGAAAGTCAAAGAAACACAATTACGAATGGAGGGACATCACGGGGTAAAACTACCCGGTGTGCTTAGAGGGGGAAAAAAAAAAGGCCGGATCTCCTGGCCCGTGAAGACGCTTTCACGTGTACAGAGGGCATCTTACACGGAAGATCGAGGCCAATCGGGCGTACGTCGCCAGGGGAAAAAAAGAAATACGAGCAGGGTTGGCATCAGGCCACCATCTAAAGGGAGGGAACCTGGAAAAGGTTTGGGACCGAGACCGGAAAGTCCTGAAATAAAAGCGTCGAGCAGGTGCCAGGATAAGGAAATTCAAGGCCTCGTGCAAGCATCCCAAAAACTTCAAGTGCAAAAAAAAAAAAGACAAAACGTCATCACGAAAGCGCCAGAGAAGGGGCATACATAAATAAGGGAAAAGGGTGGGGCGCAGGCGGCACCTCTCTGTACTCCAATAACAGGAGAACTTGAACAGGTTTCAGTTCAGCGCATGAGGTGTCTCGAATTAGGAAGAAACCAGGGCAGGGAAAAAGGAATCAAAAAGGTGCCGCGAATATAATTTCGAACCGGAGAAGGAAGGGATAACAAAACATTGTTTACCAAAGGCCCCCCGTCTTTCACCTCACCGCCCACCTTATTGGGGGGGCTTCAATGAGTTGTGGAAAGGGAAAAAAGCCCATGGACCTGCGGAGATGGTCTCAAGAGGCGCACGTTAAGGGACAGCAAGGAAAAAAAAGGGGGGCATAGGAAAACATGGGGGAACAATCTGGCTGGCCGCCTTTAAACGCCTTGTCTTGGGCGGAAAAAAGTCCTCGATGGTAGTGGGTGGGGGGACTGAAACCATGCGCAAAAACCAAAAGGGGTACTCGGGGGTCAACTGCCTAACCATCACATATCTCAAAAAAAACAACTGGTAAGGGGGGAGGAAAAAAATTTGGAGGGAAAAAAGGCGGGGAAAACCGGGACCGGCCAGGTTTGCAACGATGTTTAAACATCCAACCCAACCCAAAAAAGCGAAGAAAAAAACAAAAAGGAGGTAAAAAGGGAAAAGACACAAGAACGTCAACTTGGAAAAGTTTTTTGCACCCCATGACCGTTGGGACATGTGATGGGGCCGACCTGCCTGGAAAACGAGACAGAGAAACAGTGCGGGGGTCCTATCACGTGGTAATGCGAAGCAAAACCAAAAAAAATTCAAAACTGCAACGGGGGGAAAGGCCAGCGTTTAGTTGAAAAAGTGTCGCAGTTTAAGCAAAAAAAGAAAGAGGTCCACGCAAGGGAGGTATGGACTCGGGAAAAAAAGCACATTTGAGATGTCCGCCGGATGTCAGGGCATATCAAAAAATTGACCGTTGGGGAGCTGGAACACAGGTCCAAGGGTAGAAAGGTGGGGGAAGTAAACAGCAAACGCCAGCCGCAATAAGGAAAATTTGAGTACAGACAATGGGACGAAAAAAGGGTTCGATGCATTTTTGCAGCACACAGAAAAAGAAGGGTTCGACGCGCACAAGGCATGGAAGGGGGACAAATGGATATCGGCCTTCGAGAAAAACGACTAGTTGAGATTCCCTCAAGGGGGGGGGAGGATCCGAGGATATCTGGTGGGCCCTGGGGTTCAATCTCTACACAGAGAAAAAAAAAAAATGCCGGTTTCTATCGGAACCGATGGCACAAGGGAAGAGAAAGGTATACCTTGGTGTTAAATCAAAAAACGGAAAAAGAGGGATTAACACGCCTTTCAAATCAATCCCAAAAAAAGGGGGTGGGCCCGACCCAAGCCAAAAAAAGGGGGAAAGATTGGGGGGGCGGTTATGTAATAAGTGACCGTATTGGGGTTTACGTGGGGCAAAGGGGGGGGCTAGGAACAGCAGGACTTTGAATCCAAGTGGTGGGCGAAACTACGGGAAATCGACGACAAAAATGCGGACAGTTGAGCACCTCGGAATGGTCACGCCCGCGAAAAACAAACACAAAAATTCTCTGGGGAGGGGGCAGGGGGGGTGGACACCAGGGTTTAACGTCGCAAGAAAGGCCATCGCTGTTTTATCGGGGGGTAGGCAGCTTGCTTGGAGTGAGGGGGGAAAAAAAACGCAGGGGAAAAAAGGCAACGCTGAGGGGAAGAAAAAAAAAGAGGGCAAAGTAAGCCCCGGGGTGTGTCTGGTGGTGAAAAATCAAAAAAAGAGGACAAATTATTGGTTCCCTTACTTCCTGGGGGCGATGTCCGGCCTGAAAGAAATTAAGGGTAAATCGGTAAAGGGGAAAAAGAAGCACTCCTAAGATGGGGGGGGGGGGTTACGAAAGATTCTTTGTGGGGTGAAAAAACAAAAAGACTATAAGACAGCAACCGAGACCTTTTCCGGGGGAGGTGGTGAAACTTTCATCGGGGGGCGAGCTGGACATAAAGACTGACCATATGGGGGGACCGTAAACGACGGAGGGGGACGTATGGACAAGGTTCAAAAAACCTGGGTTAACAAAATTGTTGGGGTCCAAGCCGACGGGCGAGTACACGCTTTTCAAGGTTTGGAAACTGAGAGCCACCATTGTGGATTGGACTTCTTTGCTTCACGGTGGGAGGCGTCCCTACAAAAGCGACCGGTCCAGCCCATCTAGGGAAAAGGGGATAAATTGAGACCATCAAAATGAACAAAGTAGGGCGACGAAAAAGACTCCGAAAACAAACGAGGAAGTATCCAGGTGGGCGCGGGGTATAAAACAAGAATGGGTAGGGGGAGCAGGCAGGGACAAGGGGGAATCGGTGGCAATCTGAAAACGGAGGATCAGCTGACGGAGGTGCGAAGAATCCTCAGTAAAAAATCACAAAAGCTCCACCGGGGACAGTCGTCTTGGCAAAAAAAAAAAAAAAAAATGCTTACCAGCACTGCAAGTCAAATACGGCTTGAATATTGGAGGAAAGGCCCAGAACAGAAGGGGGAAAATGCTAAAAAAGGGGATAGTTGAATTCATTTTTGGCTTGTCGACTGTCTTAAATTATCAAGGTTTACTGAGGAGGTAAGGTTGGGAACCTCACGACGGGAAGAGGCCCTGAAAATTTGACAAATTCAACGGGGGGGGGGTAAAGGGTGTTGCGCGGAAAAAAAAAGGACAGCAGGTGAGGGAGGAAGACGCTTAAACCCTGAAACGTACGCGGAACATTTTCAAAGGACAGGAGTGGGGGCCAACGTATGCGAGAGCATGACGGACAACTCATGTAAGGGGGTCCGCACATACCGGACAAAAGAGGAACAACCGGATCAAGATGCCCCGACAAACCCTGCAAACAGCAAAGCTAAGGGTTTGGCAACACACCCGGACAATGATTTGGGTAACCGTGGCTTGAGGCCAAAAGACCGAGGGGTAAGCTGTCGGAAACTTTCAAAATCCTGACCACGCTTCAGGTTAGAGCAGCACCGACCGATTACGGGAACAGAAAAAACACGGAGCCGACATGGTCGCAGTGTCTAAAAAAGACGGCACCAAAGAAGCCTTATTATTATGCTATTGAATTCAAAGGATTTCAATACGAATATGATAAAAAGCCTGAAGGGGCTTTGTGTCAATCTGAAGGCCGGCATATCCGCTCGTCTTTGTTCGGAGTCAAGACACTACAACCAATAAAGAGAAGGTTTCTCGAGGTTTGGTGGAAGAAAGCAAACAAAAAAAGTTCGAAACCGCCGGAAGGGGGGCCAAAAAAATTCGCCGTTTACGGGGGCAAAAGACGGCCGAAAAAAGAAGTTCCCTATATAAAGGAAAATCAGGCAAAGACGTCAGTTATGAGGAAGCGAGAATACGGTGACAGGGGGGTTGTGCAGGAACGGTTTTGGGAGAACGGGAAAAACCAGTGGTGGGAAAAAGACCGAGAACGAAAATTGACCGCCAATGGGTAACGCACCGGCCTGGGTCTTCAGGGGGAATGGGGTTAAAGAGTTTCAAGAATGTAGTTGTGGGGGGGGGGGGGTCGTACGACGTCGAGAAGGAGGGGTTGACTAAAAGAAGCCGGTAGATCGAAAAATGAGGAAAAAAAAAACTGTGTCTTGGGGAGGACTGACTGCGGGCATCCGGTGAAGCCCTGTGCCGGGGGGAAAAAAGGGACCTACGAACTCTCAACATCCTTCAACAAGGAGAAAAACTATACGAGGAATCTTCCCATAGGAGGGGGAACAACCTACTAATAACGCAAAGTTCATCAGCTTGACTCCAAAAAAAAGGCTGAATGAAGGTTTTGTAAAGGGCGATAAAATTCACATTCGGGAAATCGCTTGACAAAAATAAAAAGAAACTCAAGTAGAGCTAGTTCGCAGTTCTCGGGCGATTTTGACCAAACCACTATTGACAATGAAGGGGGGGAGATCAGTGAAGTCGCCCGGGGCAAACCATGAAATCGGCACCAAAGGGCCAAAAACAACTCAGTAAAAGACGGCGTTTGGTAGGCGTCCGAGGGGGAAGGGGATAATCCACCAAAATGGAAAAAAAACTGTTGCTACTGATTTAAGCTCTAGACGGGCAAATTAAACCAACGATGTGCGAAATAATTATAGGGGTCAAGGTGCAAAAAGATCAGTGACCAGGTTCACAAAAAAGGTCCAACAAACATCATTTCAGGAACGATACAGGGGGGATGAGCCCAGGCGCGGCTGCAAAAAGCCGGGACTACATCTCTCGAAAAACATAACAAGGAGAGGAACTATCTCAGTCTCCTCGACCTCAACCTTGGGGGGGGGGAAAAAAACAGCAGCAATGGGAAGTTTAGCAGCCGAGGTAAATGATGGAGGGGAGGGTTGTGGAAAAAAAAGGGGGAAAAAGTCTGCAATGTCACTAAACAAGATTGGCAGAATCACCACCTCCGTAGGGGGGTGGGTCCTGGGGAACGGACTGAAAAGGAATGTCCGTCATAAGGGAAAAGGGCGGGAGAAAATTGAGGGGACGCAGCAACCCTCACAGGAATACGGAGGGGGCGGTTGTTGGGGGGACGAGCCGCGTTAAATTTGGCAAAGAAGTAGAAACGAATCCAAGGGGAAGTTCAAAAAATCCCCTTGAGACTTAGGAAGGATCTGATGTAGGGGGGGAAAGCCTGAAAATAGAGGGGCGCCGGAAATTCACTGAGGCCGCCTTGTTGCGTCAAAGAAGAGAACTTGGGGAAAGTCTACGTAGTGTGTAAGAACCGAGAGGTTACTTGGGTGCACAGAGACGGCAGGCTTGGCAGGGGGGGTGGTCGCGCACGGGTCAACAGTTTGGCAAAAAATCAAACGGCCGGAGAAAAGAGTGGATGGGAAAGCCAACAACAGGATCTCAGACGCAGGGGGAATTAAAACCTTTGACAACGCAAACCGAAGGAGGACCAGACAAACAAGCGAATCGGGAAATCGGGAAAGAAAAAAAAAGCACCTGCCGACAAAAAGTGGATTGAAACAACAGGCCAGTGAATTCCATTGGAGGGGGCGGAAAGGGGGAATTTTTGGGGGGGAACCCGGCTCCAAAACAAAGCAACTACTGACTCCGAAAAAGACGCTAATCACCGACCGAAAGCGTGGGAGAAGAAGCTGAAGTGGGAATGAAAAGGGCGCATGAGTGGGCGGTCTGGTTCAACGGTAAACCGAGGAACAACCGAAAAAAAGGTATGGGTTGCCTTGAATGGGTTTCCGTGGAAAAGAAGAAAACGCAAACGTCTTTCAGGCGCCTGAACGAAAAAATAAAACACTCAAAAACAGAAATGCGAAGAAACCGGGGGGGACGGCTAAAAGGAATCAAAAGAAAAAAGTTGCTCACTGCTTGTCGGACGAAGCAAATCGCGACCAGTTCGCCGACGGAACGGGAAAGAAGTATCGGTCACCCAGACGCGGCTCTACTAAAAAAGAAAAGGCAAGGGAAGAAGGAAGAAGGAAACGGCAAAGGATTTTGTCGGGACGACGGTTAAGAATTGGGGAGGTGTACTGAAGGGAATGTTTGTCGGGTGAAGTTTAATGGATTCCGGTGGGAGGGGGCATTTGGGGGGAAGGGGGGACTGGGAACAGACGCACAACAAGAGATCCTGGGGGAAAAAACTTCTTCAGGAGTAAGAGGCCTGTCCAAGGAAGCGGGTCGCCATCCCCGCAACGCGAGAAAGGACACAACAACAAGTAATACAACCCGGGCCTGTGAACTAAAAAAACAGTTCAGGGAAAAAATCACCGCGGGAAGGCTGGCTTCAAATGCCGAAGCATGGCTAACTTTTACAAAAGGAAACCAACAAAAAAAGACCGGGCCAAAAGAAAAGTCGAAGCAAAAAACTGCATCATTAATAGGTCACGGCTGGGTCGCCTAAAGGGACGAAAATCGAAGTGCAAAGGGGGATGGGAAAGAAAAGGTGACAGGGCGAGAAAAAAAAATGCACCGGGGGGGTTTGTCAAAAGGAGGAGGGGGGGGGGGGGGGCGACCGAACGTCAGCTACAGACCGTAAAGAACAGTTGCCAAAGAGTTCCAACCAAGGCAAAACATGAGCTAAAAAACAAAAAAAATGGAAAGGAACCAACACCCTGAATCATTGAGGTGCTTCAGGGGCGCGCCAAAAAAAATGTCAGCGAAAAACCTTGCATCACAGGGACTGACACATCTTCCGCGGCCCGCACTCTGAATGAACTGACTGGTGGGAAAGAAGAGAGAAGGACAATTAAAAAAAAAAAAGGGTCTCCACACAGGGTCAACGAAAGAAACCCGCTCTAAGGACCGGGGGAACCAAAAATGAGTTACTGGCAGTTGTAAGGAAATCGGACGGAACGGCTCACGAAAATGGGGACGCCCTGTAGAGACAGACACCTACTCAACAAGGTTCGGAAGTGGCTGGGGTTTCTCTCAGAAAAGTTAAGGGGGGCCAAACAAGAGACACCAAACACAATCAAGGGCAGAAAAAAACTAAGGAAATTCGTAACAAGAGCCACGTCTGTCAGTAGGATAACTTGGGGGTCCCCAAAAAAAGAAGCTGTGTCAGGCAACGATGTTCCGACAGAATGTTGACTCAACGATGTGAAGAAGAAAAAAGAACAAGCAGTTGCCAATACCTAAAGAAATGGCGTTAAACTTGTGTCCGGAAGACAAAGGGGGGAAAAAAACAATTAGGGAAAAGAGACAGGGGGAAGAGAGGGAGACAATCCAGCCAAGGTGAAAAGGGAAACACCTTGGGAAAGACGCAGAAAAGTGTGGATCTACCGGCTCGTCGGCGATTCAAGGAAAACACCACACCGCCTGGAAAAGGGAAATAAAAAAAAAAGTTACACAGGAAACTTGGGGGTACTGGAGGGTGAAAACAAGTCAGGGAATCTACTCTGGAAGCCGCCGAGGAAGCCTTGGGGCAAAATGTCCATCTGGAAGGGGGGGGGGGAATAACTACGGACCAAAAATCGGCGCTCTCAGCCCAAACAGGCCATATTCTGAAGGGCTCTCCGTTTGGAAAATAAACCAGCAGAGGGCGTGAGGCGGGTGGAAAAAAACGAACTAACAACAGAGTTAGGGGGGTTCAGGAAGATAACACGATACCGAAACTAGTGGGCAAATTGCCTCTTGCGCAGGTCGACCTCCGTCAGGGTGAAGAAAATAAATGCAAAAAAATAAGACGCAAGGGACCTAGCTAGAAGAAAGAGGGACGTTGAGCACGTGGGGGAGGGAGGTAAAACCATCAAGAAAAAAAGGGGGTTAGAAACGGGAAAACGGGAAAAAAAGTTCAGCCCAGTGAAAAAGGAACCAGGTTTCGGATCCTTAAAACCGATAGGAAGAATGGGTAATCCGACAAAAGGTGGAGGGGGGTAACGCAGAAGAAAAGACCGGGGACCAAGAGGGTAAAGGGCTAAAAAAACTTTTGTTCAAAAGCCACTGCCCGCTGCCATAACCTCACAGCCAGGCATGTGTTTTTTTTGCGGAAAAAAAAGGAGGGGTATTGGTGACATGGGGAAATAAGGGGGGGGGCCAGAAAAGGGGGACGGCTGGTAATAGTATGAATTACGGTCGGAAGGGAAATTAAAAAAGATGGGCATCTTGCACAACAAGGTCACCGTGATCTTGGGCTGGGCGCGGAGTTACGCTGAGCTGTCTTCAGGAAAAACTCGGTCCGCCAAACAATGGGGGGGGGGGTTGGTGGACTGAAAAAAGAGGTCAACATGACTGGGCAAACGGTCAAGAGGGAATCCAATTCAGCCTAACCTACATCACGG
>Ga0179591_1382326_pt1 | contig 24542 bp, 25 predicted proteins | sample CZOMad2_1_08_16f_FD_182891 | JGI IMG/M metagenome (GOLD analysis project Ga0179591, IMG submission 182891) | Vadose zone soil fungal communities from Angelo Coast Range Reserve, California, USA - CZOMad2_1_08_16fungal (PacBio error correction) | ecosystem: Environmental > Terrestrial > Soil >...
TTCGATACCAGACGTTTTTCGGAATCATCGGGCGCAACTTCAAAACGAGGCAGGCAGACCCCGAGTAAAACGAGGGTGCGCAAAAAAAAAGTGAACTTACTTTCCCAAGGGGAAGCTTAGCCGAACCCCTTTTAAAAGTAATTTGCAGAACAGGTTTTAACGGAAGATGGACAAGCTCGGCGCCCAGCACACCCGGTGGTCGAGGGTCGCTTCCACAGTCGTCCGAAAGATCCTTTTCAATTCAGCCTGGCTCCCACAAAGTGGTTCCGTGTGGAAAAAAGTTAACTGCCTCTCGCATATTGGCGATTCGTACGTGACGGTCCAGGGAAATCATCCCGTGTAGCAGCCTATATAAGAAAGAATGTACCGCCGTGAAGACGATAGACAGAAAATGGAAACGTTTAGAAGGGAGACCGTTTCAAACGAAGGCTCTTGGTCAGACTGGGGGGCCTGGTTCTGGGCCAGGTGATTGGGGATCATTTCTTGAGGGGGGACAAGCCCCCGAGAAAGTTGGGTGAGACACCTGAGCGATTAAAGTTCATGGCGAAAATCAGCCATATTCCTATAAGACCGTACAAAGGGGGGCCAGGGAATCCAAAGTAATTCCGGCCGTCGCATAAAATACAGATCCCGATGAAAAGAGAAAGACACAAGCAATTTGGCGAAACTAGGCAAAAACCTGCAAAAAGACTGTCTTCACTAGCAAAGCAATAAAATCAAAAGAAAGGGTAATAGGAGGAAAAGATTAACAGCATCACTCACCCGCCAAAACGAAAAAAACTTGAAAAAAGCGAATGGTAAACGGAGATCTTTCCTGTTTGCCGGTATAAGCAAAACAAAGTAGGCCCACATGTTTAAAGAGGAAAGCAGCAAGGGTAAAAACGTTCAGAGTTTATTAAGGAAAAATCTTTGAACTGATAAAAAGAAAAAGGCAATCAAAGAAACAAAAAAAAAACATCCGCGGCAATCGCCGGTCCGCCAAAAAAAATCCGAAAGAGGGTGGACACCTCTTCAAGGAAACCGTAAATGGAAAACAAACTTCAGAGGGGAAAGAATGGAAAGAAGAAAAACTGGACAAAAGGGAAGAGTAAGACTTCAAACAAGGGAACCGTTTGCCTTTTCACTGCTGCCTCGTTGTTTTTGAACACCAACATCAAACGCAGAGAAAATAAAGCAGGAACAAAGACTCCGCAGGGAGAACGGGGGCACAGGAAGGAGGCGGGGAGGGCTCGCCTGTTTGGCGGTCACCACCGGTCAGTCGTGCTTTGGCCAAGGGAGTAAGGTACTTCATCCCACCCTATAGGAAAAGAGAACAGCAAGTTCCCGGAAACGGGGAGCGACGTCCGGGACCAAAAAGAAAGAAAGTCATGGCAGATCAGCAGTCCCAGGATACAACGTTCAAAAAGCATTTTGAGAGTACAGGAATGAATAACATACGTCAGGCGAGTTCTTGTAACGTCAATCAGAGCGGCGAACCTCGAAACATGACCGCCTAAGAAACACTCTAGCGCAAGCGTGAAGTTCTCAACGCGATGGGGGGACGCCTATAGGGACTCCAGGAAGTCCTGCAACGCCACCTGAACAATTCCTTAGACACAACGCAGTAGCACTGATCCAGGAAAAGCGGTGACGACTGAGAAAATTGGGGCATAGTAGGCAGGAACTAGAAAAGGGAGAAAACAGTTGGGAGAAAAAGTCTACCAAATACACGTTCCCGAAATTCCGCGCTCCTTGGAAGGAGTCGGCGGTGAATGAAGAATAACCAAAAAAGGATCCGAGACATGTGGGCCCGTGGCCCCGGAGTGAGAAAATCCCGGAGCTTCTGGCCGAATTACCCAACGTCGAGTAAAAGGGCGTTTGGGAAGACTGTTCACTTACCGAATACGGCACTTATACTCAAACCGTGTTTGGGTCGACCGGGAGGGCCGTGCGAACGGTCAAAAAAAAATCTCTCAGGGGTGAAAGGGGAGGTCGTTTGGGAGGGCCCCATGGCGCAAAGGGAGTCACCCGGCAAACCCTCTAACAAAGCGGCAAAGAGCAAAAAAAGGATTATTAAAAAAAGCCTGCACCGCGTTGACTTTCAGGTAGAGTGAAGGTCGGGCAAAAATCTATTTTTGGCCGAAGGGGGTGTCCCATCAGCAAGAGTGAGGTTGGGAAGAAGGGCTGTAAAAGGAGTAAAATTTAGGATGGCGGCAGGGGGGGGAAGTGTCATTTCAGATGCCGAACACCTCTAAATCTCAAAACTTCCCAGCACGGGGAGGGAGAAGAACCAGAAAGAGAGAGAAAAAAAAAATGCGATTAGGAAAAGTATAGATTTGGTCAGGGTTTACGGGTTTAGCTGGGAGAGACTTGGGGGGGAGAGGGGTGGAGGCCGGCTTGCAAGGAAAAAAAGGCTCACATCCGGTGAATCCGGTGCAAAGGCACCATTCTCCAACGACAAAAAAGGAGGGGGGCATTTATGGGGTCTCGAGGAATAAGAAAATAGAACATATTAAACTCTAAATTCCTGAGGTTGAGAGAAACACGAACGAGGTGAAGTTGGGGGAAATAAGGGAAGGTTGCTATTGGGGGTCAAGTTTTCTAGGGGGGGGGCCAGGGCTGCCAGGGGAGCAAACGGAAGGGAAAAAAATCGATAACGCGTTGAAAGAACGCGGGGGGTGTTGCTAGGGGAAGGGCCAGAGGTAGAAAAAACGGTCGCTTGGCTCCGTGCAGGGATTCAACCTAAGGCTTGCAAATTAGGAAAAAAAAGGTTCCGCTGCCTTTAAAGGGAATTGATGGGGGACTCAAAACCACGTGGGATTTTCGAAGAAGACCGGACAGAATCATTAAAGTGTTCGAAGGCGGTTACTCTGGGAGGAAGACACAGAAGGTACTAGAAAAAGTTAGCTTACGCGAAACCAGACGGGAGGGGTTACACTTGGTCAAGAAAGAGGACAGGGGGGCCAGATTTCTCGGCGCAAAGGGAACGGGCTTTAAGAAGGAAACTGGATGAAAGTGGCTTGGGGGGCGCTGCAGGATCCGTTGCATTTTTGGCAGCGTGAAATTTCTACATTTATTTCGGGCGACCGGAAGGGATAGGCGAAAAAAACTGCAAAAGAAAGAGAGAGGGATAGCGAAAGGGCCTGAGTTTTTCCTGTCGAGTCCGCATGGAGATGTTAAGGGGGAAAGGTCATTACGAAAGGCCGGCCAGAGTTTTGAAAGAAAAAGTTCTTAAGCTCGGGGAGGATGGAGGGGGGGTTTACGTTGGAGAATGAAGAATGGACGCAAAACTGAAAGGGCGGGAGTTGTCCTTTTCGCCGACGGTTAAAAAAGAAATCAGGGCGCCGGGTAACTGGGGGGGAGTTCAAAGGGAATTAAAAAAATCTGGGGGATGGGAAGGGTCTCCCGGCACACGAGGAAAATTCGTTGAAAGATCCAAATAAAGCGCAAGCATGAAAAAATGGAGACCGGAAACTCGGGGAAAAAATTGCTCGTAGAGGGGGCGGGAAGGGTTTATCGGGAGAGGGGGCAGATTGTGGTGTTACAATGAGAAAGACAGGAAGGTCGAATGGTTGACTGGAAGTGGGGGGTGGGGAATGACCAAGGACCCGGCGTGATGAGGTCCCGTGGAGAGGAAAAGGGGCATGATTTAACTTTTATTCGCGGTCCGCAAGCGGGGGGTCTTCAAAGATTTACTGGGGGGGTTGTCTGTGCAGGGCAGGGGAGCGCGCGAAAGTGTAGAGGATACTCTTGCGCAATGGGAGGGCGCTGCGAGGGTGTGAAAAGAGGGGAATAAACGACCAAATCAACGTGGCAAAGAGGGAATCATGTGGCCTACTTTTCTTTGTTCGCAGTTTGACGAGTGAGAGTTTTCAGGGAAACAACAGCCGAAGATTTTTAAACCAGTCGCTGAAAAAAATAGGGGTTAAGGTGGGAGGGGGGAAAATAGTGAGGACTTAAAAGACTGACCGTTCTTAAAAAAGGGGAAAAGTCTCTCTACTTGTAGCGGACGGCCCAGCATATTTTCTGGGAAAATGGCGGTTAATTTTTCAAAAAAAAACATCTGGGGGAGGGGGGGAAAAAACAAGGAAGGAATTGGCGCGGGAACGGGGAAAATGTTGTTGGCAGTGCGTCAGAGGGGGAGGGGGAGGTTGTTCTGCCCTGAACCGGGCAGCAAGGCCTGGTGCCGTAGGCAAGAAACCCAAATCTTTGAAAGGAGGGAGAAAAAACATGAAAGATCCTCAGAAACAATACGGGGAAAAAAGAAAGGCGGGTCTCCTTAACACGCTGAGGGGAGGGTTGGGGAAGGGAAGTCACGTCAGGTGGTCATTCCTCTTGAATCAAAAGTGTATAGGGAGAGCGTTCAAGTCGGGTTCTTCTTTCGAAACTTGGGGGAGGGAGCGGGGGGGACAAAAGGGGAGTATAAACCTCGGGCCAGACTGACACGCTCCGGCAAAGAAGTCTATTCTCAAACAAAAGAAAAGACACAGGGAAAAAGGGTTCATGGGGGGATAAATTTCGGGTGAATCCCTCAACCTGGATATGCTCGAAGGGTGAAGGGGGACACCAATTCTAACCTGAAAAGGGCTGGGCTTAAAAGAGGGTCCTCAGAGCCTAGTTGAATAGAAAAAATGTTGTTGAAACAGTGGGTGAGCCGGCTATAATTGCAATGGGGTGATGAAAGAAAGAGGGAAATTGAACTTTTTTCTTACTGGAGGGAAGGTTGTAAGGATGGCTGAGGGATAATCTCGCGAGGGGAGTAAGGCATTCGTTCAGGAACTCAAATAAGCTCAAAAAAAATCAAACAACAACGGAGAGAAAAAAGAGAGATTACAGTAGTGGGGTAACGACGTGCCTTAAAATCCCAGAGCTTAACTTAAGGGGGGAAACAGCAACACTCATAAATGGAGGCGAAACCGTACAAAGCCTGAAATGTTCGAAGCTGCGATGAGAACACCGCTTTCAACAATAGTTTCATCAGAGAGGGGAACAAATGGCGGAGGAGGCCCGCGGGTTCTTGTAAACCAAGCACTTTGCCTAAGCTGAAAAATGAGGCCCATATAACGTTGCATCAAAAAAAGGATGACCATTGGTTCAGGGGGGGGAAGGGGGTTCTGACAATGCCGAGAAGAAGATGTCTTTTGAGACGGGATGGTCCAGGAAAAGCTGATCACAAAACATGTAACTTCCGAGCAGATGAAAGAGCACCGTGAGTCCTGGAATAAGTCAGAATTATAGGGACATCCGATCAAACGACCGAAGGCGGGTGAAGGGCGGCCCAAGGGTGAGTTGCCCTTTGCTTGTAAGTCGCAGGAGCATGAGGGAAGAGGCAGCAAGGAAAGGAGGGTGGGAAACTGCAAAAACAGCGGGGGGGGTTTGGAAAGTCCAAGCCTAACCGATAAAGAGGGGAAATCACCACACGTCCAGCCACGGTGTCCCAAGTAGCGCCCGTGTCATAATACCTATCCAAACCGGGAGAACAAAGCAATTAAAACAGAGGACCTGAAGGACGATGAACATTGCTCTGAGGCAGAAAGAAGGTCAAGAATGAAAAAAAGCAGCACGAGACGCCACCAAACCCCACTGAACCGTTAAAGGAAGAGGGGTAACGTGAGATCTTCGGAAGGTTTCCCGACCAGATAACCACTTCAAACCACAATGTTGATCAGCAAAGGAGTGAAGGGGGGCGTTTCTTAGGTGAAATAGGGGAAGGCTCCGGCCCGCCAACATGCAATCACCGCGAGACAGAGAACTCCATAGCACCCGTAAACGAAAAAGACGTAAACTTGGACCACCTGGAGACGAGGAAGCCATCAATAACGCACACAGTCAAGAGGATGATTAAAGAACCCTGTACCGCAGCCTGGAAGCCTCTTCTGACAAAAATTAGAAGTGTTACTGGGAAAGGAAGTCCAGTTGGGGGGAAACAACACCAGCAGAACGTAAAGGAAGATTAATGCAACGCGAATAAGCCGCCGCAGGGTAGCATGGGAAGGGAAAAAGTTACTCTTCTAGAACTGGATATCGTGAACCAGGAGTAAAAATTGTCCGTTCCCGGTACGGGGGAAGGATAAAACCAATAGGGGGGGGAAAACCACCGACCTTTTCTATGCAAAAAAGTTACCATAGGCGAAAAAATGAAAAATTGGGCGCAGCAGCAACATCAAGGAAAAAGGGGGGGGCACCCAGATCATCATTTAGTAAAATATGAGAATGGAGAAGCCCGGGGGGTTCTTAGGGGGAGCGGGAAACTTCCAGCATAACAACGAGGTCCCTTCAAAAGGACGGACACGCAACCTGAAAACGCGACACCGTGATGTTGGGAGTGGAAACTAAAAATCCTTCGGGCGGGGAAGCCAATCAATTGATTAAAGGAGTGAAAACGCCGCAACTTCCCCCTTCACATGAAGGAGCAGAAAGCGCAAAGGGAGGGTGTACTCCACATAAACAGGGCAGTGACGAAAATTCTCCTATGCAAAGGATAGACGCAGAATCCTTTTACCAAGGGGAAAAATAAAAGGTCTTCACAGGGGGAATCCTCCTCATCCAGGGAATTCGGATTCGGGGGGGGAGGCATCTAACGCGCACCGCCACTTCACAAATCGCCCATTCCTTTGCAAGCGGGCAGAAAATATAGGCTCAAAAGGCAAAAGAGAACTCAATGGGGCAAAACGTGTCACATCGAAACGCGGGGGAAAGATGGACGACACGAATCATCCGAACGGGGCACCTCCCGTTTCGCCCGGTCCGTTCGGACCCGTCAAAAATCAGAGATAAATAGGGGGTGGGGCCTACGGCGGGTGTCCAGTCCAGGAAAAAAGGTGGGAACTGGCCGCAGCAACCCTATCCTCAAAGGGGGGGAGGGGGCAATCGACAGTGGGGCTTATTAAGACCAGAAGGAAACCTCGTTGGCGCCAGACGTGAAGTCATTATTTGAGAAAGGTTTCCACTTCAGCTGTAGGAGGGGGCAGCAAAAAAAGCACAAAAGAATTTGCCTGGGGGGGAGGAAGGGAGAAATCCAATGGGGAACCGAGAGGGAGGGAGCTGTTCAGGCCATATAAAACCGGGCCAATAGGTAATTTCCGGCTTGTCAAAGGGTTTCCTCCGCACGGTCATTCAAAATCCCGGGGGAAGAAAAAAAAAAGAAGACACCACAAAAAGAGAGAAGAGAAAGAGGGGACAAAAGTGACTTTGAAGAGGGACGGGGGGGATGTCTAATTTGAGAGGGTTTCGGGCCGGTCCCTAAAAAGACCACAAGGAAGGCTCAGTGTTAATTGGAGCGTTAAAGGAGCTCCAAGGAAAAGGAGGTTGTGGGGATCGCGATCCAAATTCGCCTAGTGGAAACCTCAGGCCTAGGGGAGTATAGGCGGACCGAAGGTATTTTGATGCACAGATCCATCCCCCTGCCAAACACCCCTGGCCGTGGGCTCCAATCCCCCATCGTGTGGGGGACAGTCGACCGCTGTCCGTACTGACTCGAAAAAGACCCGTTCAAACGAGGTGAAGTCTTCTCCTCGAAGAGTTCCCTGGGCAGGGAAAAAAGCGTGTGTGAGCTAGGTTTTCGGTTGCCAAGAAAGGGTTCGTCCAGTGGACACCAGCCGAAAAAAACCGCGTTCATACTAAGGCAGGGGGGCTGAAGAGCGAACTCCCGGTAGAAGAAAACGTTCGCCGGCTCCTTTTCAAGTTGGAGGGATCCTGCAAAGGATTCAGAAAAGAGGTCCAAGGGGTTGCAGGAATAATGGCGGTCCATATCGCTAACTTGGGATAAGCCGGCGTTCATTGGAGGGGGGCGGGTGGCCGTTCAGGGGAAAAAAACCGAAGATATCATCACCAGATTACTGCGAAAGTGCCGAAAGGGTTATGGCTGACGGTGGGTCCGAACGTAACGCAGAATCTACTCTGGCGAAAAGTTCGTTTCCTCTTTACCGGGGCTTCTGGTTCAAGAGCGCGGAGGCAGGGACCTGTGGGGTAAAAAAAAAGGGGGCCGTTGCCTTCGTGAAATGATGGAGAAATTTCGTAGGGGGCGGGGAAAGGGGAATTGTGAGTCCTACTGAAAAAGAAGCTAATCGTGGATCGGAGGGTCAGAGGTCCTGCAGTCCCTTTCGGTCTTCGCCGAGCTGGCTTCCTTGGAGAAAGGGAATAAATAGGGCACGTCCCTATGGACCTCGGGATCTTCAAAACTCAGGAAGTCTTGTTTTGAAAAAAATAAAAAAAATGCTATGACTTCACCTGAAAGGAGTTAGTTGGGGGGCATGGTCATCCTTCACGAAGATTTTAAAGCGTGCATCAGCGAACTTTTACGGGGGCAGGGAGAGGTTATTCTACGGGGGGGTGAGTTGGACCGTACTCCGAAAACCTGGAGCTGGGGGATCCACATCATGTCGAGAAAGCGCTTCAGGGTGGAAACAGGCTACCTTAACATCAGTATGATAAATGGAGATCGCGTTTGAGTTAAGAAGTGCGAATCGGAATGTTTATTGTAAAAACTGGGGAAGCACTCATTACCAGCAAACGGCGGAGGTTTGAGCTATGGAGGGGGTTAGGAGAACCCGTCTTTATTGGATACGGGAGGAATACTTGGAAGGAGTACTGGGGGTATGGAAGCAGACTGGTGGTAAAATTTACCTTAGTTTGGGGTCGTTATATTGAGAAAAAAGTTAGCAAAACTGAATGAAAAGAGGGGGGGGTTAGGGCACGATGTTGCGGCGCGGACTTTCGGGTATAAAAGAAAAAAAAACTGCACGAAAAGCGCTTAATTGGGGTGGGCACTGCGTTTCTCTTCGGGGTGGTGGTCGGGCAACCATCCTGGAAGATCCGTGGGGGTACCATTCGAGGGAGAAAAACGGGCTGGGGTGGTGGGCGGGATCGTGGCGACAAGGGAAAAACGACTCAGAAAGGTTAAGGGGATATGCTTTATCAGCGGACTGAAGGATTCTGAAAGATTGAGGGGTGGAATGTTTCAAAAAGAGGGGGGTTGGGGGGATCTGTATTGGACTTCCAGTTGAAGTAAAAGTCATCGGCGGGGGCCCCTGAGTGACGGTGGTGCCGAGTTCGAACGGACTATTTGTGTTGAAAAGGACAGGGAAATGCATCCCGGGGGCAAGGGGGTCTTCTACCCAAATCGTCGAAGGAGGCACCGGGAATGAGAAGGGAAAACATAACACGGGCCAAAAAAAGTGGGATTGGCCGGAACCCGCGGAACTGGGGAAGGTGGGGAGTTAATCATTTGTCTTCAGGCCCCTTGTTCAAGGAATGCCGTAAGAAGAATCAAACGGATCGCGTGGTATGGAGGTTTACTTTTCAGGGGGAGAAGCCTACGGGAACCAGCGTACGAAAAAAACCTAGGACGGAGCATGTCCTCAAACAAAAGAAAATGTGGCAGGGATGCCAGAGGCAGGTGACTTGACCAGCACTTCTAGAGGGAAGAGGAACCCTTCAAGGGGAGGGAGGGGCGACAAGAAGCGGGGCTAAGGAATATGACTTGAAGATTGAGAACTTATGGGTTTTAAGGCCGGCAAAAAGAATGGACCTACACAATAGGACGGCCTTAAGGGAATCAGGGGGGGAGGTGCTGGCCAGCCGGGGACTCGGGAAGAGACTCATGCCACGGGGAGGGGGAAGTCCTCGAAAACTCTCGAAACAGGAGGAAGGAAAAGCCTATTTTGCACAGGGGACTGGCCCGACGTGTTTCCGAGAGAGAAAGACGAGAGGTCCCGATGCCTGAGACAGCAGAAACAAAGCGTAGCAGGGGGTGCGAAAAACGTGTCTCCTTACGTTCTCCAAGCGGTCTCTCCGGTCAAACAAATGGGACACACTACCGGTGGGTTGAGAGATTTCACAACCGGAAATCTGCGAGATGCCCGTTCTTGTCCGCCGAAGAAATTTGTCGTGGGGCGCTTCCCCCTTCAGAAGCGTCCAGTTCATTCGTCAAAAAAAAATGGAGCCCACAAGTGGGGAAGGGGGAAGGGGACGTCCTCGAACAAAGTGAACGGGGGCGTAATGTGGCTAGGAAGAAGACCCGTGAAACTCAGAAGAAAGAACTGACGCTATCACTTAGGCCGAGGAGAACGAACGGAAACCAGACCTGACAGTAGGATCTTCGACACGGACGTGGCAGACGCCGCCGTAAAAAAAAATTGCACCGTGCTTTTATTCTAAAGGAGATTCGGGCAAGCAAAAAACGAATTTGGGGGGGGTCAGCCGCAATCTGTCCACTGAAGTTTCTGGCGAAAACCCAGGAACAGGGGAAGGAGCCACGGCACCAAGAAACCAACCCAGAAAAAGTTGTTGCGCATCTAAGGGGCCGGATCATAACATAAGATCCAAAATCTGAAAATCAGAACACCTCAATTGAAAAAGATGGCCTGCCGTCCTAATTCCCCGAAAAGCAATCACGAGACGTCTAACTGAACAATCGATCACAGCCACCAAAAAAGTCCAAGGAAACGAGGGCAGATAGAATAAAAAGCTTTGCCCGACAGAAGAATCAACAAAAAGGCTGGCCCAACATGGTTCAACCGAAGAGTGTTCGCCCAAAATTATTTCATTTTGGGTTCAGGACCAGAGGGAACGTCTCCGAGAACAAGAAAGCACAAAGCCGATCATCAGAACAATCTGCCCACAAACAAGAACAAAACCCCACGAACAATCAGGGAATAGGGAGCCACGCGTCGACATCTAAAGAGGACAGTCCATCGCCCAACCGGCATAGAATTTAAGAATCACGCCGGAGCCTCCATCAGGCATAGCGCGGAAACCTAGATGTTGGGAAGGCCTCTGATAGACCAGTTTTGAAAAAAACCACGAAATAAAATTAAAGATCGGAGACTCAGGGGTCAGGTATAACTTTTGGAAACTGGAGAGCGTAGTGCAAGGGAATTGGGGGCACCACCGTTCGCGTGCCGTTCCGAAACTTCATCCCCCCCAAAAATAGGTAAAGAGACGCGAAAAGGGTACCTGGGACCGCGATGCCGCAGACAGAGGAAGAAGTGGGATGAGACGAAATCCCTCACGGTCATTTTCTGAGCATCACAAAAAGGGAGACAACGGTCAAAAATAAAAAGAGGGGACTGAAAAAATAAGGATGATAACAATCCAGGCGTGCTGGACTGGAAAACCAGCGGCGGATCCTCAGCCGAAAACAAGGTGTCCCTGCAGCTATTCAGAAAAAGATTCCCTGGGGAGTTTGGGGGTCTTGATCGAAGTCGGGGGAGGGTTCCTCCCGCCCACACGGAAAAAAAAAAAAAACCGTGCCCGGGGCCGGCCATCCCCACGCACATAAACGGCGACAAATCGAAGCCAAGGACCCGAGTTTCCGGAGCGGAAAGGGGAGGCCGATGCGAAAGCGCCGACCGGCGTAAAACTCATCCAAATCACAAGGGTTCGGGGGGAAGTTTCTTAAAGAGAAAGGCCGGTGATACTAGAGGGGGGTGAGAAGAACGAAAACAAAATTCCCATGTCGCAATGAAGCCTTCACGGGGAAAGGGCAGAAAAAGCCGTACTCTACAAAAAACAGGAAGGGTTCCACTTCATCGAAAAGTGTGGAAGCCATTGGAAAGGAGAAGAAAATAAGCAACTGAGAGCCCCCGCAAAAGTTTTTGCGGACAGGCTTTCTTCGGAGGGAAAACTCAGCAAAATCGCTCGGAGGGTCCTCGCGGGGGGGAATGGCAATGGCGCAAATGGTAATGCAAAACACCTAGTCACACAAAGAGGCAATCAGGCGGTTATCATCAAGGGACCTTTACTTCGAGGGGGGGATTTCAGGAAGGGAGATGGACATAGGTCGAAGGGCTGGTGATAGGGGAAAAAGCACAAAAAGAATTTGGTCATTTTTAAGGACTGGGAGACAGTGATGATTTTGCTTGGGGACAGGGCCAGCATGCCGAACACGCGAAACTCAGGGAAATCAAAGACGGTCTTCAAACGTCGCGGAATAAAAAGCATCGCACATCAAACCAAAAAACCGGGGTTAAAAGAGAGGTTTTCCCGGGGAAAGGTTTGGGGTAAAACTTACCCTGAGGGGGTGATTTCTCGGTTTTCAGGAGGATGGCCCTGAACAGCTGCAACCTCCGGAAAAAAGAAAGATATTGTGGGAGCTTGGGACAGCCAGGAGGAATACCAATGCTTTTGTAAAAACTCAACGGGGGATCGAAATTCGAAAGTGTGGGAACCTATGCAAGCCTGGGTGGGGGGTGGGGGGGTGACCAGGAAGCGCAACTCCGAGGTGATGATTAATCAACGTACATGCTATGAAAAACTGGCTTGTGTGGAGAGAGGGCTGCGGACCAGAATACAGGTTGATGAATTTGCCAACCAGCAGTCCAAGCCCTCTTTTCACAAAAGAGCGGGGGTAATTGGTTTCGAAGTCCGAAAGTCCCCTCTGTAAAACAACGGTCGCCGGGTAGCCGTTCGAGAAAAGGGGTCGGGACCCAAGGATTCAAACGCTTTTTTTAATTTGACCACGAATTGCTGGAGCGGGCGAAAATCATCGGTCTAGGGAGTGTAGCTCCTTTCCAAGGAGGCAAAAGGGCACGGAAATTAGGGTGCGAGTATAATCACCACACCGAGCTATAACAAAAAGGTAACTTCGCTGCCGAAAACGGGTTACTACTTGGGCAAGTTTCTTGGAAAAGATGGTATTCGAAAGGTAGCAGATGACTCTTTTCTAGGTGAGGAATAGGTCTCGTCAGCAGACGTGGGAGGGACTTAAGGAAGGGGATAGTGACGTTTCAGGGAGCGCGCAACTTCAAAGCACAAGGGAGCGTGGATAGTAAAGAAAAAAACAGTGGCACATGTTTAAGGGGCTGAGAGCGCTTAGGAATGGTACGGCAAATTGACAAGGAAGTCCGAAAGGTTGTATCATTCGCTAGAGTAAGATAAAGGAGATATGGGTTAGGCGTCCCTGGGGCTGATGGAGGCATCACCTACGGCGGGATGGTTGGTCCAAGGCGAAAAAGGAATCGTAAAGAAATGGTACTGGGGGAGATGGAGGAATCGTTGTGGGGGAAAGCCGGTACTTCGTGAACATGCACCGAACCGCGGGTTTTTCACTCTAAAAAGCAGGGCGAGCAATCTAAAACGGCCAGATTCGACAAGGACAGAAAGGATTAGTCCTTGCGAACGTTGCTGGGTACTTGCGAGCTGGGGATCGGGCGGATGGTTGTAAATACGAAGCAGCCAGGACCTCCCGCAAAAAGGTTAAGCAAGTATGAGATTGGGGGCGGCTGTTGAAACAATCACGTCTCTCAACGTGATGCGTAGTGCAGAAGGGATGGGGGGAGGGTCGCCCTGATGGGGCTTAACGAGGTTAGGGGTTTGTTACGGTTAGGGCAAGGCTTTTCGGGGGTCTCTTCGATAGAGGTAGTGCGTGTTGGGGGCGGAGCCGTGAAACGTAGAAGAAAAAAGTCCACCTGGAAAAACGACCTGGGCTGAAATGGAGTCGTGCAACATTTGGGGAAGAATGGTCGTGGTTTCGCATGGGATTAAGGGCAAAAGACACCAGGAAATAGGGTTAAAACATGCCCGGTGCAGGGGGCGTGTGGGGCGGGGTGATCGCTGCTTTCCACGTTCGCATACGGGATGGGCTCAAGGATGAGCGCGATGTTATCCGACTTCAGTCATCGTCAGAAACTGGGTGGGGATATCATTCTGGACTGGTGGGATCGGTTTTGGTAGTAAACGGCCTAGGTGACTTCGATGAGGTGGGGAAAAAAGTTCTGCAGTTCAAGGGGGCTCTGAATAGAAGTTTCTGTTCGCCCCACGCCAGGGGGGGTGCCGGGACGACAAGGCTATTCGGAGGTGCTTGACACCGACTTATCACAAACTAAAAAAGAAAGTTCCGAAAAAGGGTTAACAAGCGCGACTGTCGTTTTAAGGCATCCTTCAGATTGGCAGTTGGGACGGGGAGGGAGAGCGTATTCTTTGTAGCTAGGAAGTGAAGGGGGTCTGATAAGACGCCAGCACGTACGACACGGACCTATTCTAGAGCAGGGGAACCGGGGAATAAACCCATACAAGGGTTTCAGGGATGCATTGCAGTTGACGGGACACAAATGGATATAGTGAAAAGGTAGGGGGGGGAACAGGGCTCAACGGATGGGCGGACAAGTCATAGAGGAGATTCCGTGAAATATTAAAGTGAGTGGGGAAAAGGGGTTGACGGCTATAAGAGCCAGGGTTGGAAAAAGAATGTGAACGTTTGCCGGAGGTAAGATCGGGGCTGCTGATGCGCTCGTAGGCTCTAATGATGCCGGAAAAAGTAGTTCCTTCATCAGAAATCAGACTAGCACAAACAACCGAGAGGGGAGAGGGGAAAATTTTTCTAGAGGTGTCCGGTCTTCTCTCTTGGAAAGACCAGCATGCAACACTCAGTTCCCGTATTGTTCACTTTCAGACTTATTTTTCACCAAGACGGCCGGAGAGGCCGGCAACACGGGGGAAAAAAAAAAAAACAATCATGCGTAAAAGGGAGTAATTGCGAGGGAGTGTAAGACATCCCCAAGGTGGGTCGCAATTGGGAAGAAACATTCTCCGCATATAAAGTTCTGGTACGGCAAGAACTGTCATCAACTGCAAGGTGGGGAAAGGGGGCACGGATGGCTTCGACAGAGGGGGCCGGACCGTTTCAGGACGAGGTACCAGGAAGACGGATCAGCAAGGGGAACTACCAAAAAATAGCGATCAAAGGGGGGGTCCTACGAAAGAGACCTGAACATCTTTTGAAAGGCCTGACAGCAAAACTTAATACGACACGTCCGGTCGGCCGCACTCCGTCGGGACGGGACATGTCTAAGTCGCAACGGGGGGTGGGGGGGGGGGTCGCCTCGGAAAACATCCGGGGGGGAAGCTGTAGTCATGTAAAATCCCATCATAGAACGATCACTAACATTTTACAAAGTAAAATCCACTTTTCAGACGAAGGGGGAACGGGGGTCAGGCACCAGAAGATAAAATACATGAGAAAGGGGAAGAAACTAGGATCCGTCCTCGCACAGGATCGAAAGAAGGGCATACATATCGCGGAAAGCCACTATTCAAGGGGGAAAGAAACTACCCCCAAGCCAAGTTCATGAGAGGTTAGGAAGGCTGGTCCCTCCAAAGGGGAAGCAACTGCTACGCAATTTGGAAAGAGAATGCATTGAGGGGGCCAGGAGTTTATTCATAAGGACACTCTGAACCTGACCCAAAGTCATGGGGCAGAAATAAAAACGTGGCTCTCACGAAGGAAAGACCACGACATAATGTAAGAAACTCGTTTGAGGGGGGGGACAAACCAGCCGAAAACGTCAAAAATATGTAGGAATCACTAACACCGAAAAAAGCCTTCCCCCGCTTCTTCAAAGTCGGGGGGAGGCCGTTGAAAAGGGGCATGGACTGAGTCGTAAGCTGAGTCTACCTTGTTGACCCCACCCAAGAGCACAGAAGAGAAAACAACGTGCGCAACCAAGATGTCACTTTATCCCTGTGGCCAGAGTATCGCTTGAAGCTACTTCTTGGGGCCAACCACAGGAAAAAATCAGTGTGCATGCCAGGGATACATTACTGGAAATCCCCACCCGAGGGAAGAGAGAACCGCCACCAACAGGCAAAAATTTCCGCGGTCCTAAGGAGGGAAGCGATTACCGCAAAACAAACCACGCCCTTCAGGCTGAAGTGACCAGTTCTCCAAAAACGCAAAAGAAAACAGAATTGGGTGATCTACATGATAAAAAAAAACTTGCAGTGCAGTAAGGATAAACTGGGCCATGGAGTGCTCTAACCAAGGCCGGCATATCATCCTATCCACTTCCCCTTTTAGTGCAGACGCATCAAAGTTCGTCTTATCCCCCGGGGGGGCAGACTCTCCGAGACTGGAACCACCTGAACGTCGGATCGCCAGGGACGCCACGATCGCCAGTAACGGGGTCTTGAGGGGGGGCGCCGAAGGAGACCAAGTTACATCGCTGGGATCCGTTCGTGACAAGGCGGTTACCGAATACCTTTCGGCACGTTCGCAGAACCGGGTGATAGTCTGCTTTTTTATGGATCCTCGCACCTCCACAATGCAAATCCTTCCCAAATAACTGTTTTAGCGTGAATAAAATCCAAAAGAGTATCTGGGGACAGCATCCAGGTACCGGTGATTCAGGGACCTTGGCAGGGTTCAATCAGCCTGAAGGAAGCCCCGAACCTGGGGGGGAAGGCGGTCTTAGGACTGAAAACCGTCATCAAAAACGCTCGGTGAAATGTTCGTGGTTTCTAGCGGGGGTGGGGTGTCCATTTTCAAGGAGGCTAGTCGGGCAGAAACTCAAGATAGCGCACACCCAGAATCGAGAAAAACGAATTCGTATTAAAAAACTCATGTGTCTCAAACTCTTTTCGTTCTCGGTGAAGGGCGAAGGAATTTCGAGTTCATAGGTCGAGTTCGTTGATCGGGGGACCTAAAGACAAAAATATGGGTCGTGTAGGATGAGAAACATCTAAACATGAAAAAAGTAGGACCTGGGCATATTCATATCCCAAAGAACCCTCTAAATAAGCTCCGAGAACGGTCATTTCAGAAGTCCAAGGATACGAGAGCATCAACAAAAAAGAGGGGTAGTAGAAGTTCTTTGGCGGGGGTTCGTGAAAGTGCTTTGATGATTTGGGGTCAATTCGGGACCTTAACGAGGAAGAGAAGTATCATAACGGTTCAATGTGGACACGGTTGCGAAAAACTACAGGGAGTTGGGGGTGAATTGAGGCGACTATCTCGGAAACTATCTCGGGGGGAGGAGAGTTCGGGGGGGTAGCGTATCTCATGCAGGAACGATTGTACGGGTTGTAATAAGTAAGTCAACTGTTAAAGTGCTGTGTGTGCGGGTAGTTGGGTTGGGGCTGGCAGAATGGGGGGCTTGGGAACAGGACATTGCCACCATCCAAAAAAAAACGATTGAAACCAGAGACGATTTTGGATGGGGAAGTCGTTACCAACACCAGCGTTAACGGTCGCAGTGTTTACAGGATGAGGAGATGGACGTGGCCCATATTCAAAAAGGGGACGTTTCCGCTGCCGTTGACGAGGAATGGGCAGGGCGCTCGGGGGGCGACGTGGAAAATAAAAGGCCGTTACAAGGAAGAGGGGGCATGGGAGGGGGGTTCGTGGGAGCGGGGAACCCCGCGATACCAGAGCCGGGCTGCTGACTGTGATCTGTATTTTGACTCAGTTTCCCTCAACTTCGGAAAGAGGTAATGCTACCTCGGAGCAAAATGCCGCCGCTGTGTACCGCCGGGCGGCGATTACCTCGGGGAGGAAGCAAGGGTTGGAAGTTTGCTGAGTTAAATTGATTGCTGTACGTTTGCCGAGTGAGGCTCTCAAACTGAAAGCCCCGGCAATGGATCATTAGAATATTCGCGGGGTGTCCTTCGTGAGCCACTATTTCCTTTACGGACTTACTACTCAGAAGCTTTTTTATCCAGGACGTAGATGGCTATACATATTCTTTTGACCACGTTGTCTCCAGGGTACTGCTCTTCATCAGAGGGCGTGATTGTGGGGCCATGTACCTCCGGCGGGTCCTAATGAAAACCGCTGGTACTGTTGTTCGAGGTATGCCTCTCTGTTGTGATTACTTACTTTACTCCTTCCCACTAGGACTGTTTGTAAAGTCACCAAAATGGGGGGGGGAGACAAGCGATTAACAGGAAATTTCACTGTCCGAAGTCTGCCTCGAGAGGTGTCAGGTAAGTGTCTTTTAGTGCTGGATTGGTAAAGTCTGAATCAGCATAAAGTCACTGCGCAATGGGGTGAATAGGGGATGAATTGATTGGGCGGGGAAGGAAAGTTATTCTTATTCCTGGGGATCGAATGACGTATGGTCGGTGCAAGCTGGTTGCTTCAACGAAAAGTCAGGATTTGGGGAGGTTATGGGCCCAGAGATTGCCGAGATGTTTGGATGGAGGAGTTTTTTGAGGATCGCAGGTTCCCTCCGGAAGAACCTCCAACCGAAGGACCTGTCTCACCGACTCTGGGTCCAAGGGGGTTGGGGCCTGGGGGGGACGTTTCGCAGTTAAAAGAGTCGCTTTCGTCCACCAGTATCTCCCTGTTTATCAATCGACTGAACTGGCAATGGGGCGGTGTTGAGTTGAACGCTGCGGGTCCAGGCTTACAAAAGTTCGGGAGTCTTCTTTGCCCCGAGCTTCTAAGACGTCGGGGTGAAATTGGGCGTGTGAAGGATGCATGGGCGTCTTTGATCGGTAGGGGTAACGTCACCAGGTCAAGTTCGTGCCCCCGGGGTGTGGACGGGTGGGGGCCAGTGCGCTCGTTAACCTAGTTGAGTGGTAGAAAGAACCTGGAAATCGAACCGTGTGTGATGGAAGACGGCTAAAAAACAATTAGGAGGTGATGCACGAAAGAACTGGTATCATCAAAACACTACACTCGGGGCGCCCAAACGGACGTGTAGTTGTTAAGGTATGTAATTTAGTCAAAGCATTTTAGGGGCTGTTTATCGGAATACCTTGGGAGCGTCATTAGACTTGGTTGCTCTTTTAAAAGGGGACGTAGCAGATAGGGGACCGCCAAGGGAAACGGACGCAGATGCGACCGAGGACCAGCAAAGGGAAATTGTGCAGGTATGACAGGTAGTGCTACCCCACATTGATGTGCAGGTGACTCGTAAAAAAAAAAAAAAAAAAGGTCAAAACGTGATTGGGACGGAGGACACTCTTTGGGGTGAGGGGGAAAGAATTCCGGTGTGCTATAATATTTGGGTTAAAAGGTTTGCAGATAAACGCGCCGTTTTGGAAGAAAAAGTAAAAGGGGGAAACGGGCAGGAATACTGGGATGGGAGGGGTGGTTCTTCTATAATTAACTGCCCGGGACGCTGAGAATGAAAGGAAACGTCCTTGGAATACTAAATCTCGCAACAACCAGAAAACAACTTATTAAGGGAAGATGGTCGCTTCCCTCTCAGGAATCATAGGCAGCGCTGACATAGGCCACCCCCAAGCACACCAAAGGAACACGCCGAGTGAAGTGTTGAGCAAAAGGTTTCAGGGGCCCGTCGGTCCGGGAACCCATTGGGTCAACAAATTTTCATCGGAAGATTTTCCCCTGGGAAAATCGGCAGGGCTGATGAAATTACTCTACCAGCCGAGCCCTGAGCAGTTGGTGTAAAGACACCTCGGAAGAGGACGTTTCTTGCCTCAATGCTGGAATAAACTAGGATGGTGCTTGGCAGTTGCCGCCTGCATCTCTCATGAAGGCCGTTGTTTGCCTGTTAACAGTACTTAAGACCCAAAATACCGATAGAAAAAGAAGAAAAGGAAAAAGAGAGCAAGGGAAAAGTCCGAGAGTAAAGCTTGTAAAAGGTGGGACTAAAATCCCTTCAAAAAAACGAAAAGCGAAAAAGTGTTCAAAGGCCCTTCGGTGGACTAGGACAAACGGGGGGCAAGGTCACGGGGGGAAGCAAACCGAATATTTGTGGGGAACTGCCGGAGGGTACGCGGCGCTGCTTAGGCATGCGAAAAATAAAAACATCCCCAACCCCCCCAAACCCAGGGTGAAGCTCAGGTGGCACAAAACAAACGTCCATCCCGTGAAAGACCGGAAAATTCCGGAAGGGGGCATCAAATAGGGGGAAAGGTACAACTACGGAAAAAAAACAAAACCTCACTTGGAAATGCCTGCCGTAAGAGTAATGCCGCGCAAGAAAACTGTAAATCGAGAGAGAGAACATCTAAAAAAGAAAATCACCGCCCACGCCCATCGGTCAGCCGAAAGTCCCTTCCAAGTTTTTCCCAAAATAGCGCACTTGAGGACAAGTTAGAAAAAAAACAAAGGGTGAAGAGATCAATTTTCTCCATGTCTTGCCAGGGGATATAATGACCTCTTGAACTTATCCCGACAACAGCCAACAGCTAGACCATCTAAATCGCGCCCTCGCCGTCCCCTCCGAAAATCCACCGTGTACGCCCAGGCGGAACACCTTAATCTCACAGCAAACAATCTGAGGAAATGCCAGCCACGCCAAAAAAAGCCGCTAGAAGATTCTTAAAACAACTCAGCGGCCAGGTCATTGCGTAGAAAAAAGTTGTTGCCTCAGCACATCGCATAAAGCAACAGCGATATGCAAGCCGTATAGGAGCCCCTGTGCAGATGGCTATGATCGCCAGGCTTTGTTACCAGTTTGTTGAAAAAAGGAGAGGTACTCTACCCAAAAACCTATGAGGAATAAAGAGACGCCAAAAAGTACCAGTTCCGCGACCGCATCCACGCGGACGCCAGGAATGGAATCCCAAAAAAAAAGACGTCGTCAAAGAGGCGGGACATCACAGTACAGGTGAACTTTCAACCCAGAAGCAGGTATCTTAAGAGAATACGTATAAAAGCTGGGAGTAGGGAGCCGTAACTTCCAGCGCGGCGAAAGGGACAAAGCCTTCGCCGTGGAAAGAGGACATCTACAAGACTAAGGGGGACTTTGAATTCTTGAGGATCCTTAGCTCATACCAATCTGTCTTGACGCAGAAACTTCCCAAAACCGTCACATGCCAGAGGGCACAATTAAGCACTATCTCCAAAAGATCATCAGGAGAAATGTCTCAGGTAGCGTAATCGCCCGTATCCGGGCCACTTCTTCAATAAGGGGAGGAGTTTGTTGAAAAGCGCTCAGGGTGAAATCTTTTCAAAATCCCGCCCTCAAACTGCCCATGCCCGGGCCGATTCCGTGGGCACTGGGGCGTAGACAAAGGGAGCTCTTGGACGCACCGGCAAGGTCCTTGTGGGTTGAAAGGGGGTAAAAAATCAGCGGTGGGAATACTTTGGGGAACGGGGGGACAGAATCATCATAACGGCTCCCCATAGAGGTTCAAAGGTTATAGGGAAGTCCGTGGTAACGAGGCAGCAAATCTCTGCAGTGAAGCAGGGGGCAGGGAGGTTGGAAAAATGTCCTGTGAGCCAGTAATGGGGCAGACAAAGCACCAAGAGCCAAAAAAACGCAATCCACAGAAGGCCAGGCTAAGGACAAATGTGGCTCGTGCCTGTAGCAGAATTTAAGGTTTTGAGGGAAAGTTCGGCTCGAGAAAGCACAAAAAAATTGGGCGGACGACTGGCTGAACGCGCACACAGTTGGGGGGGATACGGCCGGTGTCAAATTGTTTCAGGCCAGCATGACAAGAACACAATGAAGAGCCCAGCAACGCAGTTTCAACTTGAACGAGAAAAGCTGAAAAGCTAGAAACGGAAAAGAGGAGGGAGAGAAGATTGTAGGAAACCGGTTGACGTGGTGAAACGTTCGGGGGGGGAGAGTCGATTTTCTGGGGTGTTCGGGGGGGAACAGGAACCAGCTCCAACACCGTATCATCAGGGGGTTCAAGGTGGTGTAAGACAGGCTCCACCGCCAATAGTTTGTGCGGGGAGGATAGTCGACGAAAAGTCAGAAGAGTGGAAAAAGCGAACTGACAAAGGAGGTGGGTGTCCACGGAACAGCGCAGCCACTTCCAAAGGGAAAGGAAGGGACGCTAATTGGAGAAAGCGGGGTTTAGGTGTTGTCTGACAAAAAGTGGGGGCACACCAACAGCCGATTCCAAAGGGCACCGAGACTATGTTGGCGGACGTTCCGAACAACGCTTAGAAAACCGGGAAGCGTCTGTCGAACTGTTCTTAGAGTCCGGACAAGATTAAGTGTGCCGCTGCCGGGTGAAAGGTATTTGACTCGGCCAGCAGCGCTAGAACGGGAGGGGAAAGCGCGTGAAACATTCATAGACGTGGGCAAGGTGCGGGGGGACGCTAGTCACCCCGACGTATTATAAGGACACCATTAGCTAGGCTAAAAGTGTCCGAAAGGTATGGGCGGTAGACGATCGGCGTATGTACGGATACGGCTAAAGGTCGCCCTTTGAACGCTGGAGAGAGTTGTCTGAAGGGAAGCTTGCCGTGGGGCAACGTTTCGGCAGTTGGACTGGGAGTAACTTCTGTTTAAAAAAAATTGAAATGGCCGGGAGGACCGAGTAACTGGCAAGAAAGGGTAAAATCCAGGCGAAGGTTCTTGAATGGCAACTCGGCGTCGTCTCCGGGAGCTTCGGCCGTTTACGAATTAGACGGAATATGTGGTCTCATTGCGATAGACGGAACGAGGCGGGGATTCTGGGTTAAAGGGGGGGCTCCATTGTTAAGTGCTGCGACCTTACTCGGGGGTGGGAGTGGCAAAGGCTTCTGGAAGCTGCAGAGAGGCCTGTTACTGTGTGGGGATCATTATTCAAACAAAAAGGCTGGTTGGGGATTGGTAAACTTTACGGGGGCAACGGGAATCGTACTGACAAAGCAGGGCGATCAAGCCTATTCCTAAACCAAAGGCTAACGGTCCGAGGGGAAAATGCCGCGGGTGAGTTGTACGTGCTGATCACTGAGGTGGTTTTCAACCATGGGTACGAAGCACAGTCCGCAAACTCTAGGTGTAAGAAAGCGATGAGTTGCGAGCAACGAGGCGGTAACATCCTGCGATGTGGCGGCGCTGGGGACGGGTTTAATTCGGAGGAAACGCAAGATGGGCGTCAACGGGTAGGGCTGTGGTTTCTTTCGAATGGCGATCTCTGGTTACGCTTATGATTCTCGGTGGATGGTAGCTGTTTTGGGGGGGGGACTCTTAAGAAAACGTGCAAACAATGGGGCACCTAGATAAACGGTGGAAATCGACACGAAGTACAGCTCCGTTCAAATGGGGTGTGGCGGCTTTGCTTCTAGTGTACAAGGAGTAGCGGTTCTTCAAACCCAGACAATTACAGGTTTAATTGAAAAAAAGTAGAGTTCTGAACGGTGTGGCGGGTGGCGGATCAGCAGATTCTAGAGTCCGTCTTGACGATGGACGAGAGAATTGAAAGACGACGGCAGAGTTTCGAAAATGGATTTGGAAGGTGCAATGCGTTCTGGGGGGGATTATTGGATGCAGGGCCTGAATTTTACATCTAGGGAGGGGGGGCAACCTGACTTTGTGTGGCAGGGAGACTGAAAAGGGGGCTATTTGTGGGGGGTTTAGCAAATGAACCTGAAGAATAGACTCGAGTGGGGGGCCAAGGTCGAGAAAAAATCGTGAAAATGGGGCTGCAAAGTGGATTGAAGGACACAAGCACTGCAAGGAACGGCGGCTTCCTGAACACGATGCAGTGGCGGGGAGTTGAAGTGGTTTCTCGATGGGAGACTTCGAGCTTTCGATATAAAACTGTGATCGCGTCATGACTTCTGATTTCGCTGGAGACAAGGGTTGAGCAGAGAAAAAAGAAAAACGAAAAACGCCGTGCAAAGTGCAACGCTATGAAAGTTCCGCCCTGACCAAACGAGCAGTGTTTTGCCGGGCATTTACTAACTGGGGAGAAGCATAAAGGTTGAATCTGAAAGCTAACAAAAAGGGCGGGGTTTAGAAAGTAACGCGGACGGCTATTCCGGAATGAAAGGGCAGAAATAATGAGATTGGAAAGGTGGGCAGAAGAAGCTCGCCGGGTTCGAACACATTGCGCACTTTTGAGCCGTGAATCTTGATGTTGGATGGGCTGGCCTTCTTAGGAAACGCGCAGGCCTGTCCACTTCGATGACTCTCAAAAGATCACAACCCAATAGTATTAAAGATAGGGACCGAAGGACGTCCTACTTTGTCAGGAAAAATTCGCGCTCCCGGGAGGCGGCAGACACATAGACAGATCCCTTATGGGGTTGAAGCAAGGTTACAATTAATTGCAAATGTCTAAGCTTACTTTCCCCAAGAGGGGAGATGATACATGGGGCAAAATGAATCTTCCTAGGCAACGCGTTACTCCACAACCAGTGAACCTTGGTTCCGGATTAAAACCTTCTTATGTAGGGGCAGTCAATCCCTGAAATGCCACAAGGGCCAACATGTCCGGGGGGAAAATTTGGAGGACTTCCTAGCGAGAGGTGCGGCTGGGCTGGGGAAAATTTGCCGAGCTAGATAACCTCCGGGGAGCGAACTAAATAATTACGCGATCCAAGGGTTGATGCCAAGATAACTTTGAAAATAGTACAGAAAGACAACCTTCCCTCAAACTGAAACTCCTCTTTTCGGGCCAGCCTCCGGGCCTTTTTCCCGTGAGTGTGACTCAAGGGCCATCGGGGGCAAGCACCTAAAGGGTCAGCAAGGGTTCAACTCTTCCTGGACTCTTGGCGAAATCCAAGAAATACTATCCAAAGGGAAAAAACAACGTACAGGCACACAGTGAACCGCAAACTCGGAGATCCGGGGGAATTTTATCAAGACAAAAAAAATGCGGAAAATCATCCCCCTAAAAGAAGTCCTTACGCCGCGGACATCGGAGAAAAATCAAAGAACCGGATCTGAGGAAGAGGAAAAGATACTAAAAGTCACGCACAAGAAAAAAATTCCCGGCAGGCCTGCGAGGGGGAAAAACTTGCGCGGCTTGTTTTGAAAAAAAGGACCGATCAAAAGGGGACAAAAAGTAAGGCCTCAAAATTGGTTAAACTAGAATAGGGTTTACTCAGTCGTGCAAAGTGCCGGGGCTTAAAGCACGGGGAACGGCCTCCCCCCCAAAAGAGGCCGGGAAAGAAGAAAAGAGAAAGGGGCAAGGAGAACTTAAAA
>Ga0179591_1227437_pt1 | contig 24539 bp, 25 predicted proteins | sample CZOMad2_1_08_16f_FD_182891 | JGI IMG/M metagenome (GOLD analysis project Ga0179591, IMG submission 182891) | Vadose zone soil fungal communities from Angelo Coast Range Reserve, California, USA - CZOMad2_1_08_16fungal (PacBio error correction) | ecosystem: Environmental > Terrestrial > Soil >...
TCTCGCCTTGAATACCGGTATTTGCCATCTCTCAAAAAGAACATGTGCCAAAAATTGACGGGACCGCAAGAGGAATTTGACATGCGTTACGGATACCGAGACCACCCATTTATCATTACTAAAAACGTCGGTACACTCAACCTCAAGCTACACTCGTGTGATCGGCAGTAACGCCAGCTATAATAACATATCCAGACCTTCGGCTCGATGCTTCATCTACGTTGAAAACAGCCCCTTCGACATCTCGGTCGGGGATATCTCTCTTCCCTCGGCACGTGGTGCCACCGTGGCACTGCGGACACTCACATCTTCCCGTTACTTCCCCTTTTCGATGTCTACGCCATCTTCTGCCCCCCTTCTCTTTTTTTTGCAAGAAACCCAACTCAGAAACCGGATACACTCAGCCTTCCCCCTCAATTTCGTCAAGGGTTTCTTTCTCCTTCTATAGATCAAGCCTTCTCCCCCTTTTCGGCTGTACGCTACAGACGGGCGGAGGCCACTGATGTTGCGACACCCTCTTCTGCCCCCCAATATTCTGCGCGCTTTGGTAGTCCCTTCACTCCACCGGTGACCTTTCCCATTAGTCTTACTATTCCCGCCCCTCTTGCTGAATACTAAAAGATAGAGAACCCCAGATCTCGACTCTCTGTATCGCCCTTCCGACCTACACTCCAGTTTTCCCCCCACGCGCGTTTGGCTCTGTCGGCTCGACAAGGACAATAGCCAAGGCATCTCACTCAATCTCGCTAGGGCTTAAAAGTGGCGTCGCGGCACCGGTGTTTCCTCCTTACCCTAGTTCTTCCTCGCGCGCAAATGCCTTCTCACGATTGGTCTTTGGTGCGGTCTCTTACACTATGCGACCTCCCGGAATCAGATCTTTTCCTAAACACAACTCCACCTCCCCACATAATCATGTGTCTCAGGGTGCGCGATAAGAACCTGGCTCCTCTCAATTTCCTCACGAAGATTTCCTTTCTCTCTCCCAGAATACCTTGCGCACCAACTTACCAGCAGAAGTACTACAACACATAGGTCCGGGAATTGCTGCAACTTGGCCATTTTACTGACAGTCCGCCCCCAGGACCTTTCACTCATCCAGCCGAGCCTGTCTCAAATACCAGACACCATGCTCAGAATCAGGCTCGTTTCGTATAGCTATAGGCCACCCTGCCACTACGCGCCTAAGCTTCTCTTTCTCCCCCGGACTCCGCATATTTGTGCAGGCGGTGTTCGCCCGACCGCTCCTTGCCTAACGACTCGGTACCTGGTTAGCAGAGAAGACTCTTTCCCTTTAACGGGTTACGTGCCAGTAGCACCTTCCTCCTCATTACACCGCACTGTCTCCGCATTATATGAAATGCATCCGAGGCGTAGTTCTCTAAACGTCCCTCGGCTAAAGAACAGCACATTTACTAGTACCGGACATCTACGCGCCGGCTCACCGCACAATCACCGAAGGATTTCGCATATACCTGTTGAGTCTCGACAGCTGGAAAATGCCCGCCCTCTTTAGTTGACGTCAAATCGATAAAGCATCAAGTCACACGGAATGGTCCCACATACCATAATAGCCACCCCTCCGAACCAGATTTCTGTGCTTTTTTTACCAACATTCTTTCCAATTCGGCGCAAATGTGAACTCCTCAAATCTAGCTCTTCTCTTCCAGCCGTTCTAATCTCCTACTCCCTTCCTTCTTGTAATTGCATCGCACTTAAGACCGAGCCGACAGCTTCTCGCGCGCGGGACGTCCCGTGAACTGACTCCCACATACTCTTCGTGGGTCCAGTCTACACCCATAAAGACGTGATACCTTCGGGCTATATGCTCATAATTTAAATAAACAGGCTTTATCCCCACACACCTACACGCTCCTCTTCAAAAAATCTTTTTTCCTCAGGCCGTTCCCCCCTACCATAACAATTCTAGTCCCCCCTCTCTTCCCTATTTATCCTAGCTCTAGACCTTCGCATGGTGGCGAGATCCCGCGACGCGCGTTCATACTTTTAGAAGCCATGCTTTAGACAGGCACTACCTGACCTTTACCTACGCTCTTTCCCCTCTATCGTTTTTATCCGCTCGTTCTCTCGGCTCCTTCCCCGCCATTTGTTCTTCCCCATCTCTTCTTTATCCCTTCCTCTTAGGGTGCTTTCTTGTACGAGGTGGGACCCCCTGGCTCAGCGCTTCCCTCACAATCATGATGCGCCCTCTCTCATGCCAGCCGTTCGGGTGAGCCCAGTATGAACTTTCAACTCTCATTCCAACAACCGGATTGTTCGGTTGAAATGTAGCGAGCGCACAGCAGGACACCCTTTCCCTAAATCTTCCGTAGACTTCCTGTATCACTAAGAACAGCGCAAGAAATGTGATCCGCCTCGCCCACCTCAAATCGCCTTCACGCGATAGACTCCCATCGCTGGCTTCCCACATCACGCCCTATCGTCCTTCCTCTAGCCTACTTTTTCTTCGGTTGCGCTATATCCCCCAAACACCAACTTACTACCACTCTACCCATCTCCTGTGCTACCAGTCGATCGCACGTCTCACCTACCCCATCCACTTTCGGGTTGGTATCGGCTGTGCCCCAGGATGCTTACATACTTCTGAAGCAAGGTGTACCGACATCAACGATGAATTTTCATCGGGAATGAACGGACTGCCTACCCTTGCTTACACTACTTTTTTCGTGTTTTTACGGCCGACTGCTCGTCTTTGCTCGAGCCGTCTCTCGTCCATTAATGGCCCCCCCCTCTTTCTATGCGCGGATGGGTTAAACGCCGTCGCAGGGCAAAAAGCTTTTGCGCCTTGCCTCTGTATATCCCCAAGGCTCACCATAACGAGGGAGGGCCTTCCTTGGACGTGGTTTCACCGACACCACAACGTGGCTTTACCTGCTCGACTAAGGTGTCGGCGCAGAAGGTGGTTTCATTTGTGTTACCAAGTTTGCTGCGCTCTGAAATGCAAACACCCAAGCCAAACTCCTCCGCGCGAACTTATGCCCATTTTAGAATAATCCCCCAGGCCACGTATACCATCAGCAACTCTTCACACAACGCGGTGTAACCCTCTATTGTATTACCGACAGCAATTCCGTACAGAACTTCTCCCAAGGCTGGTTACCTTTCTTCACCCCTCTCTCTCTCTGGTGACGTCTTCCCCTTTTCTCTTTTCCAATGGAAAATCCTCCCCGGTTCGTGCCCCTTTTCCCACAGGCAATACAGGAGACTGCTGCGGCCGCCGTCGGCATGCAACTCCATCCCTAACCCCTCCACGCATAGCAAATATGCGTCCTCTTCGCATTTAGTGGAGCGTCGGGTGCGGCAACTCAATACTTTTCTCTCTCCGGTGCACTATCTTTAAGTGTCATCGCCATAGACAAGGAGGACCTCCGCCTGCACAGAGGTTACTCCCGGCGGTCCACAGAAGATGCGGAAAACAGCTGCCGCGCCTGGGTTCAACAACCGGGAACAATCTCGACTTTGTCCGATCAATTGGCACGCGCACCGCGTGTTTCGCTCGGGTTAATGTGCGAATGACACCCCGGATGCAGGAGACTAGCTGCTGGAATGGACCGCTATAAAAGCCCTTCCTAGTTGTTTGCTACACTGCGGCCACTTTGTCCTCCCCTCTCGTCGGCCAGCTGAGAATCCTCAAAGACCTTTTGGGCGGGGACAGTCTTAACAACTCCAAGCCGGGGCCCACGGGATCCTTCCACCCTTCCTAGCCGCACGCGAGCGGGGCATTATAAGACACGACTCAGCTTGGCGGAGTGGCGTCGTTGGGAGCACCACTTTCTAATGCATTCAAGTATAGTTCTTACTTCCTCTGCGACAGACCCCTTTGTCCCCTACCAGAAAATATATCGTTGGATGCGCCCATCGTCGTTAGATAACGACTACGTGCACACTCGCTTTGTCTCGAAATACCTTCTTTCGAATTTTTCTGAACTCTGTCCTTCCCCCCGTGGCGCATATCAACAACACAACGGCGGACGCTCCCGAGGGGGCGCTGATACCCCTCTTCTTCCTTTCACAAGCCGACAAAAGCCTGCAAATTCCTGCAGGATCGACCACCAAAAATCTCTCGGCGTAAACGTTCACTCAGGTGGGCGAGTTGTACTGTCCCCTATCCCGATTCAAAAGCCCTTACATCAATGATCCTCTCGGGATGAAGTTTGAATTCGATATCAGGCTCTCACAAAAGTTTGGTAAGGGTGGACGCTCCTTCTGAGAACCCTTTATGGTCTCAATAGCTTTCACAACATCGGGCCGGCGGTATGTTTCATCAAGGTCTAGGAGCTGTACGGGGGGTGATAAATCGTGCCTATCGTAACAACTATGGTAGTCGAAACTAGCAAACTGGTGGCCGTTCCCGACTTTCTGCCACTTAACATGCGGTACAGGTCCACCTTTCCCTTTGCAACCCCCGATAACCTGGCAACAACCGCCAGGTTCTCTATCGAGTTCGGCCGGTGAAAAAATATCATATGACGAAACGGGGAGGGGGACACTCACAGTTTTGGATTCCGCTTGGTCAGCGACAGAATAGGGGGACTACACCCACCCTCCCTATCCCCCCCCACCCTTCCTCCCCCGCGGCGGCTTCTACTGGTGCTTCGTCTTGGCAGTCCCGATCACCCAGCTCGGACGGGACACACTTAGCACTACCTTCACGACGCGGCAATCTTATTTCCTCCAATTCCTGGTGTCTCTGCCAGGGTGAGATCTGTATCTGAGCTACTTCGCGGCCTTCATCCTCTGCGCCTAGGCGCAGATGTGTTAAGGCATACACACGGAGCAGACTAGCAAGACATGGAACACCCGCAAGGCTTCCTTTTGGATAGCACTTTGTTTGTTTGCTCGGACCACAACGGCGGATGTCGCAACTCGTGACGATACAACACTTTTTTCAATCCTTCTTCCCTTAGTTAGCCGTCTGCCAAAGAATAGCTCCCGCTGTCTACCCTCCTCCTTTTTGCTCCATCTCCCAACCTTGGCCCAAACATGAGGGCTCGTCCTCCCTCATCCTCACAGCCCCTCCCCGGAGCTAACCAACTGAACGAGGGGCAACTCTTACAGCGGTTCTCCCGTTCGCCCTATAGTTTACTACACTCCCCGACGACAATTCGAACTCCCACCCCCCCGCTCCTCTCCTCTGTAACCACCCGCAAAAATCTTGACATATACGGACGTACGGTTCCGTGAATACGCCCACGTATTCGCTCTCCCGCTTTCCCCCAAGACTCCTTCTTCTGCAGGCCTCGCTACTGACCAAAATGATACTAACATTCTACAATGTACGTGCCAGCATGTAAATTGCGAACACGTCTCTTCTTTCTCCTTTCCCGTTCCGCTGGTTACAGGAGCGCCCGTGCAGGGCGCTGCCAAACGGGAAGTGGCCACAGCCTCGTTCTTTACCCAGTCATACTTAGTGCCGGCGGCCATTCAAAGATCCTGTCTGTCGGATTCTTTTACCCGCGCTATAATTTGTATACGATCTATGCTTACTTTTATTGAGCGATCATTTGGTTGCTGTCTCCTATTAAACTACACACGAAAACCTCTCTCTGGGAGGGGCGGGTAGGTTCACCCGAGCGCGAACCCCACGGTGGTGGATTGGGGCTCGAAAAACGTTCCCCCGGTTATTAAGTCCGTAATAGCGACCGCCCTCTCCCTTCATCATTAGCCGTGCTCGCGTGTTACCATATCTGTGGACTTCTGTCGGCCGCGATTGTTTCATGAACTCTCCGGGTGACGTGTGTACGGCCATTAAGGAAGGTGGGCTGCCCACTTTGCTATATCAGCGCGCCCACCGTATGCCAGGGCAATCCAGTCTCCTTAGCTCCCATTCCCGGTTAGGACTATTCCAGCCAGCCCTTGACGCATACGGTCGTGAGGGAGCATGTTCGTTCCGGTCCTTTCCCCCCTCGCTTCAGGGGAGGCGTGGCACCGTGGCTATTGGCGGACCCCTTCTACCTGCTTTCGCGGTATGCTCGTTTAGGGGTCCCTCCTTTCTTTAGTTCCACATAAGCTCTCGGCATGTTTCCCCAGGCATATCGCCCCCGCCGCCGCAATTAGGCCTGAAAACTAACCTACGACAAGTTCGGGCGCTCCAGGCTTTCGTGAATGGTATAAGGCGCTAAAAACAACTCCACCCAGTCGACCTGCCGTCCGCGTGCTTTTCACCCTCCTCGTTCCAGTGTAAGGTCCGCAACGTGGAATGGCCGTTGCAAGCGATGCTTCTGTCGTAAGCGGAGATGTACCTCAGGGCACTTCATCACTATTTCGGGATTGCTACGTCCCAGTGCTACCACAGCATCTGGCGGGACGGAGCCGCCCTCCTATGGGGGGCTATACAAACTTAGATCTTGCCGTAGCGGTTAGAGCAGGAGACTATTAACGCTCCGGCTTTGTCCCTACCCCCTTTCTAGCTTTCTGATGTGAAAACTCGAAGACTGGGTAATAGGAATCCGTTGGCATTCCTATTACTGGAGAAATCAGCCGAAGCCGGGTTGCTTTCTCGAGGAAGGGAGGGACTCTTGCTAGCCCCTGCTTCGAAGAGGGGAATATAGCCGCTACTAGATCCCCGACCTCGAAAGTAGACAACAACACAACCCCTCCTCGTCATTCCTACCGGCCCGAATTAAGAGAGTAACAAGACCCCAGTCAAGACTAATCGGAATCAGCTGCAAAGCGGTCACGTGCACGAGGAGCAGCGCCACTGTACTTTTTTCCCTCAAGTGCAGCACTAAAGTGGACGCCCTGTCTCGAACTAGCCGCCCTATCCTTTGCATCAGAGGTGACAACGGCCAGCGGGATCGGCCGTCCCCCATTTCAGATCATAAATAACAGCGTCCGGAATCCGTCCACAGAAAGACAACTGATAGTTTGAGCTTCCGTACTGTGAGAGCCTTTAGTCTGCTCAATCCCCATAAACCACACATGCATTTGGACTAGTACAATACCGACCTTTATCCCCTCTCCAATGCTGGCGATGAGGACCCTCCCAGCCGACTAAAGCCTCTACCCTCCTCACTGCAAGGTTACGGGCGGGGGGACGGCTGTGTCCGTTGGATGGCTCCGTACGTAATACTCTGGATTCCGATTCAAGGTCCTTGGCCCCCCATGCACCTTTGTACATGATGTGGGAGCGAAACGCACATTCATTTACGAGAATTTTCCCTGCAATTTCCTTCCCTCTGCCGCCTTAAAAACCGTCGTTCAGTTCATGCATCCTCCCGTTACAATACTCCGCTGCTGCTTCCACATTTTATAACAGCGGAGTATCAACCACCCTGACAATAGCGGCGCAAAGGGTGTCTTGGCGACGTCAAAAAACACCCCCTCTACCACTCGAGAAGATTACGCCCCGCCGTGCATTACGGGGGCAATTACGGGTCCAATGGAAATTGACACTCCTTCTAGTGCGTCGCTCTTTGATCCAGATCTCTATGAAAATACACACAAACAGCACTCTTCTGGCCGTGGAATTTCTAGATCGTAAGTCAAGGGAAAGAACACTGCTTGCGGATATAAACTGCAACCCGTCACACTCGTCCACTGATATCGTGATAAGTGAAGCGGGGCGGCATGTAAGGCATACGCCGCGCCAATGACACCTGGACCTGCCTTTTGACCTTCACAGTATTAACCTGGTCATTGCCTTGTGGGCCTGACTAAATACCACGTCGCCAGGATCCCATCATCGCGCACTCGTCACCGCTGAACGAACCACAGTCGAAATGTCCGTTATTGAGTGATAGCCTCCTGAGGCGACAAGTGTTACTCTTCTTTCTATTGTTATTTTGGGAAAACGACTGCGGCCACCGTTCGAAAACTCGACGATCCCACTTTTCCTTGGCGCCTCTCTGTCACCCATTATTCCACCAGGACTCTTCCCCGCCTTCGTCTTTAGCGGACTCTGCTCGTTATCTCAAGACAATCTGGCGTCTAAATCAAGGGCCTCACGTCGCGATCTCCTCGCCTAGATCATGCGCTCTACTCCGCATCACCGTATTCTCGAACACAATACTACCACATCTTCCAGCGGGGTGAAACTCGAATAACACCTCTTGACGCAACTGAAGATATGCCCCACTCCACATGCCACCGAGTAATAGGCTCTTCGGGTATCACGTGAAACGATGGGGGGCAAGTCACGACCAAATTCCCCCCTTCTCTTCACATTCCTCAGTATAGGTCCTCACCGACACTTCACTTGTCTTCTTGCGCTCTGGTCTCGGTCGGATCGATTCGTCCGGTCATGCTCTCCCGCCTCTCTCACACTCACACCTCGCCACATCCCTCTAGTGTCAAACCGTAACTAACATGCTCCGGCCATCTGCCTCGCAGCGGACGTGCCTGCCGATGTTCTCCGACCCATACCTGCCATTTATGGTGCTCAACCTTTACGACGGTTCCTCTCACCTCTCACCCTGGCCGCTAGATACACGCCCTGGTGCGGCTGACACTCCCGGCCCTAACCGATCAACCATTAAACGAACCATTCTCACTACAAGCCAGCTCCCCAGTCATAAAAATTCCTCTGAAACCGGCACCTTTCGGCCACCGGATGCCCAGCTCTCCTAGTTCTGATGTCAAGTGCCCTCATGGCAGCTGTTCCAACCGAGACCCTAACAGCCAGATAAGGCGACCCTCTTCCCACCTACGTCTGCAGCAGGGACGAATAAGCGAAATTGCCACAGCCCGGAGCCTTTTATATCGGTAAGCAATTGCCGGCGGCCAACATGACCCCCTTCCCTACGTCCGTGTCGTGGCTGGTGGTGCCCCCTTTTTTCTATATGAGCCACACTCATCCCTACGACAAGTTCGCCAACTCTATCTAATTAAAAACAAAAGGCCCTCCCCAAATAACGAGGAATAAACTTGTTCTGACTAAACCAACCCTACCCCCTTAACGCAAAGACCAGTTTCTTTTTTTTTCCTCTCTCTCTGCGGAACTAAAATGAGAAAAAAACAAAAAACCACCGACCTTTTAAAATCTTCTTCCTCGTACAAGGAACTAAAACAACAGAACCCTCAAAAATCCAAAACACCCCCAAATCGTCTTCCTGCCCAGTTCCGCAACAAAAAAATCCCAAAAAAACGAGCCCCCCTCTCTTTTTCATCCGGGAGCCTCTGGAATGCCAGTCTCGTCTCATTGCTATCCCTCTCTTCCGCAGGAGAGGAATGGACGCACTTTGGGCCGATTTGACTACCCCTGCGATGGACACGCGCGGTCTTAGACGTCATGTTCTCTATTTCGCTTCTTCGTTCTCTTCTCCTCGCCCTCCTTTTGTGCCTCTGGTCGGAGGGGTAATCTTTTCCTCGTTCTCAAATCAACACTTACAATAGCTTAAATTTCGAGAGACCCAAGTCCCACGGCGGGTCCTATGGGCAACCTAATTCCGCCCGGCTCCGACCCCCATGGAATTTTCTCAATCGTGGGCTTACCCTCATACACTCTTCGTAACTGACCAGGCGCTTTCACAAACCCGTCATAAACATCGGCTAGTGCAACGGTTTATCTACAACACAGTTTCCCATTCTGCGTCTGGGCTCGTTCATCTTACCACGTCGCCCTTCTTCCCGTGACTATTCTTTTCATTCTGCGTTATGTTCTCCCTCATGCCTTTTTTCCTTCTTTCACTTTCCCCTCTTTCACCTGCCGGCGAAGGCTCCTTCCCGTGATATTTTGGCCCGGCAGGCGGCAAACACAAAGACTTTCCCTTTAGCCTTACTACACCTGCGGTTCCCCTCATGCGCTTTCGTGTGCGGGCCATGAACTCTCCACCATGTTTCTGCCGACCATCACTGCTCTACGTCCGCCCGATCTTTAGCATCGTGGCGGCTCTGTCACATATCCGAATCCATCTCAAACGCAACCCCTCCCTCTCTTCCTTTTCTCGATTATGCTCACCGGACCAGCCCCCGAAGCATAACTTGCGCGGTTTGAACACGTCGGCCGTACGAAATCGGCTACTAAAAAGGGACGTGACCGCTCCTCTCCCTCGTCAACGCTGTCGCAACCGCGCCTACGGCCCCTCTCACTTCACAATCGTCCCGCCGACAGTACTCGATGATCAAGCCGTTCCCCAATTGACTTACACTTTTCTGCTGGCGATCGACGCTTCGAAGTGAATAAACAGATTTGAAACGTCTTACGATTCGCTAGCGCCAAACCAGTCTTCTCCTACCTGGACACACCATTTCAATGCGAAATGCGTCGGAACACCGGAATATTCGTTGCGTCCAGAAATAACACCTTTTACTACCACAACTGAAGGGTCTCAAGAACGCTCGCGATCAGTCAGATTACGCGTAATCGGCAGATCATGCTCTGCGGCGTATCTCATGATGGTGATAGCGGTACCGACACCCCGACTCGGTCCATCTCCCGGCCGCGGCCGGACAGAGTCGGATATTCACCAAAAGGCATAAATCGGGCGGCTACGATAAATCCCATGCAATTTTCTTCAGTCTTTGCCGGCTAATCTCACTCTTCTTTTCTGGCTTCCCGCAGGCGTTCTCCAAGATCAATCTCATCCTTTCTCGGCAAATCTACCCCAGGAAAGTATTTATACTTCTGATCTCAGCTTTCGTCTGGTGATACTTGCGCGCCGTGCCCCTCGCGCCGACACAAAGGGCGATCGGCATTTCCCCCCCATCAGATTTAACTCATCTCTCATATACACCCCTATAAATACGGGTATGCCTAAGGCGTTGGGGGGTTTCTTCTCTATTTTACAGTCGAGAATCGTATTTATTCAGCCTGATAAGCAGCTCGACCAGCACGCATATAGGAAAACCGGGGTCAAAACTCCATGTCTTCTCCCCCGGCTATATGCGACCCCCGGCGCGCGTAGAGCGTCTAAATCCAATGGATGCTTAATCGCTTAAAATGGTGGCTGTCAGTTTATGGACCGTGCCTCCCACAAGCCCGGCCATTCTCTAACGCGTTTCCTCCCCCAAAGGCCCACATACGTTTTTCAGGGGTTCAGCGGGTGCTCAGCAACTCGCGCTATCCACTTACGCCAATTACTCAACCCCTTTACCTTCCTGGACGTTCGCGTTCAATGGCCAAGTGCGTTGGATTCCTGTTTGCACACCTCCCGCACGGCACACCCATGTCTTTGGGTCCTAAGTACAATTTTGGTGTTTGCGCACTCTCGTCGCTAGCGTATCTACATCTGCGTTCTCTTTTGTCGTGCTTCTCGTTGCAACGAGAATAGACAGCTCACATTGGGGGGCGCTATCGCAATGAAAACCATGTGCGGGTTGTTTGCTCTCTCCATCCCGAGCTACTCGCTCACAACAACAGCTACAGTGAATCGTTCACTTATATTCCCAGATATTTACCTGAGCGACAACATACCTCAGGCATACTCCTGTATACCTCCCAATCCGTACTGTCCTGGACGGGGGCTTTTCTGGGAAAGCCTTCCCCCGCTCTGTACCGACCTTACAATAAGGAATCTCTCCTACCTGCTGATAAATCATAAGGGGCTCACTTGCCAAGCAGAACCCCAACCTGGGGATTTTACTGCGTTTCAAACAGCCCACCTAACGGCTGCCTGGAAGTAGCTCAAATCTCTCCTCTGGGTTTTTGAACGTCCTGCGGGAGGGTCTGAACAAGGAGAATCAAATAGGGGGGGGCCGTGCTCCCACTTAGAGACAAACATGGCCCAGTGTACTCTATACTGCGCTCGCCGCATAAAAAGTGCACCCGTGCAAAAATGTCAGATCCGGTAACGTATACAGGACAAACGTGCCAAGACACCGAGGGTTGCGCGCCCCGGTTAGGCAATATGTTCCCGATTGCTCGAAATCCTAGCGATACCACTCGAAGGGAAAGAGCCCTGTCGCGCGCGACCCCTCATAAATCATCCTTCAAACTCTCCTCCCGCTTTGCGTTGCTTATAGGTTCCTTCTTGCTGCCTCCGTCTGGGCATCCGCCTATCACTTTCCTCGCGTACCGATATTAGGACGCCTCGTACAGCCATCATCGCGTTGCAGCGTGAACGTCCTTTGGGAAAACTCCGGTTGGAGGTCAAGGGTTCGGGACTCGATATACTCTCGCCCCGCAACCGTGACAACAAAAAACATCCAAAAAAGTTCCGACTTTGGAAGGGCTCGCCTTGCGGCCCCCTCCACGGGCTTGTGCCATCTACCTCCCATTGAACATCCCCGATTGCTTACGCCGTGTCGACATATCACCTTTACCCTATCAGCTACCCACCCGGCCGCGTCCGTTTTCCTAAACACACTGGCGTTACTGAAAAGCACAATCACTTCAGACCACGAGGTACTACGGCTTCGGAAACGTCTTCCGGAATCCACGTCTATCTTACCCCTGTCTTCGCTCATCACTTTTGAAAACACATTGTGCGTGGCCGGAAGTTGCCCACGCGAGGGAGCTTGCCAACCTCCTCCGTTTTCGCCGTCAATTGACTGAGCCTTTGCTTCCACCGTTCATTCCGCGCCTGTACATTCTCCACAATCAAGGCCTCATGCACGGTGATAATCGTCTTGTGTCGAAACTGGCATCCATTGCATCTCAATCATCTCCTTTCGTTGCATTATTCTCTGCCTCTCCTCTGTGCCACTTTGCCCCACTGCACGCTGTAACGTGGTGGCCGCTCAGCTACAACTCCGATCCATTGGGCTTTTATCTCGAGGTTCTGCGGAGACCAGGGGCGCGGTGCGTGTCAGGGCTTTGACCATACCCCCGCTAATGAATACCTTAATGGTGCCACGCGAACGCTACCCAGTTAGTAACCTTTGCGGGGTTCACTCGGGCCTCCTGAGGATTGATCGCCCCATGCCGGGTCGCTGGTCCTTGTCAAGCGCATGGGTGCTAAAGGTCCTGGCCACCAAGGTCTTCCCCTTCCCTACCTTGATAGTAACCAGCAAGCTCGCATAGAGTACTACCGTGTAACACATATTACTCCGTTTTCTAGTTCAATGGCATTGCCACGGTCCCTTCCCCTCTGCGGCCCATCGCCACAGGGCCCGGGCTCATTTTCCCCGACCCAGTACATCAGTCGGAAACTGATGGGGGCACCCTGACCACCGGAGCCCGGCATTATTCCCTAGGTTGAAAAGACCATTGTTTACTACGCATCCTCGATCCATCGAGCTGTTCGGTTAATTTGAACGACATCCCCCCTCGCGATGCCTTTCAGATGATCAGACCACCTTTAGTCGCGATGAACCCGGTGGCCTTCATCCGACACGGGATGTCCCACGAGCTCGGCTCTTGGATAAAAGTGGACCAGTAGCGCGGAGCCACAACTCCCCACGGACAGAAGCGTGATACCAGCTACTCCTGCCGGAGTCGGTGAGATTTCGTTTACAAAGCACAAAACCTTACTCTTCTACCGAGCGGTGTCCGGTTCTCTTAATTTCTTCAGATTTATCGTATCTGGGCATACAGCCCGGAGCACAATCCGATATTTCTATGGCACTTCCCGCTCACAAAAATGGTTTGTTCCCAGGGCAAATCACCGGCCTCCGCCTGATTACCCCCATGTGGAACCTTCGCCTCTGCTGAGTCGACCTTACTCTTTTGCACGCTTTATCCTACTACTCGAAGCGACTCAATTTTCTTTCTTGTCCCTTATCCTGGGTCCATTACACCTTTCGCTCGCAGTCCTGCTAGTAAATCGCGTACGTGAAAAAAGCGTTGGACCTCCACTAGACCTTTTTCGGTCTGAGCGCAGCTTCACTACAATCGCACCACCCTAAGCGCGCCGCCCCGTACCCGACATCGATGTAACGCGAAACACTGCTAGTCCTCACTGCGGAAATCACATAAGCCGCGTTGAGTTCCTCCCACTCTAACCGGCTCGGCAGGACTCTCGATATAGGGTGAATCTCGTGGCTGGACTTGGAACTGGTAGACCATAATCTCTTTACGGAGTTGGTCATCACCGATAGCTGTGATTGTTCATAGGAACTTCCCCATCAAGGCGTGTAGAGCTGATTAAAGCTCGGCCTCATACGTATGTACGCCCTCGCGCCCCAATTATCCCATTTCTTGGGTTATTATGCATCAGCGCGCACGCTGCTAATTACAGCAAATGCGTGAACAGGATCAATTCGCACAGGCCTCTTCTCGTACCCGAATGTTGCTCAGATCTCGCCCCCCGGTCGAACTACTAATCCGATACCCTCACAGCCGTCGACTAACGGGGGCTTTTCAAGCTATGCCCGTTATATCCCTCACCGAAGAACACGTCCCTATTCCACAAGGTGGGCCGTTCCTCGCTTTGATCAACTCCGACCTATATCTGCCCCCGACCGCCCAAAGCCTACGAACACAATGGGGGTCACCCGCTCAGGGTGTTTCACGGGGGGATCTGCTCCACCGGACTTGCTTCCGTGTCCGGAGATACTACCAATCAAACCGTCCACTCATCCCTCTTTACAGGCTGGGTAAAGCCGAAAGAATAGATCTCAACCAATATCTCATTCTCACACCCTCCTCACCCCTCGACAACGGTGGTGCATAATCTCAGCGGCTCGGGGTGGTCCCCCGTGGTCGGCCCCGACCATGATCGCAGGAGGACATCGGCCACACCTCTATCCTGCTGAACACATTTCGTAAAGAGAATTCAAACGCATAACATACAAAAGTCACACACTGGACTGAAATGAAAGCCGATAACAAAAACACTGGGTCTTTTCGTTTTCCTTTTCTATCGCCCTGGCATCCTTTTCCACGACACACTGGCAAAGTAGAAATTCGTATGACTTTCTGTGAGGGCTGAACTCGGTCACACCAAGGACCCTTGGCACAGCCCTAGACAGGTGCCTCCCCAACAATATATCCGCGGTGCAACCCACTTCAATACGGTCTCCGGTTATCGGCTCTGCTCGACAGATTGTCTGAACGCTCCGCGCAACGGCACCAACGTTCCTCAAGGTGTTGTGCTTCTCCTCACAGCACATCTTACTCTCTGAGCTATACTAAAAGTCATATGCCCACTGACGAATCTTTCACGCCAGTATTTAAATCGATTGAGTGCCAGCGGTAAGAGATCTACCGAGCGCGGGCTGCGTGTATTCCTCAGACCAAAGGCCGATCCGCCATTGATAAGCATCAAGGGCGGTCATATACAGGCGCTTCTTCGGCTTTCCCGGGGCGCGTGAAAATACGTGGGGCTTGCTTTGCCAGCCCCCTGAAGGGGTCATAGCTCCGTCCCCGCGGAGCAGAATTGTCAGAGCTTTCTTCTAAGCATATCCCCTTTCCTGACATCTGGTTCCAGCCGTCGTCCCCCTGAACGGCTCTTGTCAAGACTCTGGGAAATTCAATATGCCGCAAAGTGCCCACTCATCGAACCTAGTGCAAAGAAGGCTCGGCCCGGCACACACACAACATCGACGCTTTTTCCTCCTAGACTCGCCAAAGACGGTCCTGAGTTGAGAGCACTGCTGCTGTCCCTACGCGATGGGCGCACTGCTTTAGATGAAGACCTTGCCTATGTGCAATCATCAAGTTTCCACAATCATCATACGTCAATTTGTGCATCGCTTTTTCGGGGTGCCGAGGCTCCAGCACGGTGGTCGAACCCGTCCATTCTCATAGCTGGTCCGAGCCGATTGCGGGCGGGACCTCCGAACACCCCTGGACTTCCGGTCGTGCTCCCGTCCAATGAGCGGAGAATTACTTCACGAGGAAACAAGAGTACCATCCGCAACCAGCGCGGAAATTAACCTGATTCTACTCACGGGGTCGACTATTACTAAGTGAAGCCGCGGTTACCGCATACCGATATCGGTCAGGCAACCGCATAAACCTAATCCTTCCACCTACTCATTACACACAGTTTTGACCTAACAGCTCCTCCTCGCTCCGTGAGTGCAGGCCGAAAATACCTGAGTTCTGCTTCACTACAACGCAGCCGGCAAACCCCCGATTCCGCCTTAACCTGCCTAAAGGAGCTCCCAGGCCTGCCGTCACCATCAGGACGCTGCTCTTTAAAACCCGCATAATTCTATAGCGGGACCATGGTACGAGCTCACACGCTTTCCTGCCCTTTGGTCTCGTACCAACCCCCGTCCCCTCCCTCCGAGCGCCTAGAAATCCCTAGGCTTCGAATAGAGCGCACACCGGGGGCTCACTCGCTAATCTATGCTATACATCAGTGACATCAACGAACTACTGTCTTTGCATCACGAACCATCCTTCTCTTGTCCTCCATCCCCGTGTGTGCCAATTCCCAATTAGTCAGTCATACCCCCCTTGCACATTGCATCCTGTGCCTGGTACTCCCTTCTCGACTTCTCAGATTACACCGGCCGGACTTCCCTTTCCTGCCGCACAGGGTACCTCAAGGACTTTACGAACAATAACCCCGGCCGTGATACACCGACCTGGTCATCGTGCATCGACCGTGTTTTTTATTAGTCGCCGAAGTGCTTATTTTCACCCTGACTGCACTAATATCTCCAGCAACTGGGTCGATCGTTCGTCCGAAAATCCCGTAGCACAACATTCGAGTCACTTCCATCAACGTTCTTTTATCTCTAAAAAAGTAGGGCACGTTGTCGGCGTGCTCTCCGCACTCGATACGAATAGTTCCACTTTGGCGCAACTTTTCCCTTGATAGCGAAATCCGATGGAAACGGTTTCATTCCTCTCCTTGCACGCCTCACGTCACGTCGCCAACCTATGCGGCATTAGCCTCTCCGGCGCAAACACTTGCTTCTACTTCGGAGAGGCGCCGTCGTGCAACCCGGATAATACGCTTTAGAAGTGGCTCTTGCCCCTCTCCATTCCGCTCCTTGACGTCACAATCCTCCGCGGTGCGTTCCGGGGAGGAATTATTCTATGACTGATCCGGCACACCTCGTCTACCCTGAGCATGAAAGGGGCCAGCATCCAGCCTCGCCTAACCGGATCGTCCTGGACCCTGCCCGCGCGACATCCTCGCTTACGACACGATCGACCGTAGAAATAGGAGCACACCTATCGTAGCGCTGTCAATACCCTTGCCGCAGGCAGACATTCTCATCGACCCCAGCCGAAGTTTGCATATGCACAAAAATCTCTGCGCGACCACCCTGGGATCGGAACGCCCACGATTACCTCTCCCAGTACTACACAAAAAAACCAGTCTCCAGAATTTCCACTGCTCTTTCAGCGGTACCTTCTTTGGCCCTTGAAACTCTCTCGTACACGCGGAATGCGGACGACTCATGATCAAATCACGCGTTGATCGGGAAATTGTCACCATCCACTCCCTACACCATTTACCGCTAGCGGGTGAATGAGATTCTCTGCCTGGGCCGACCCTTCTACCAGTAGTTCACGTCCATCACTTCAGTCGGGGTGAGCCGATGAACTCCCTCCAAAAAATTCTCTTCACGGCTAATTCTGCGTAATGCTCATCTCGCCTGTGCCGTCCCGGCCATTTTCGCATCTAGGATCGCGGGCTCCACGGTGCAAAAGAATTGTTGCATGCCTCTGCACCAGTGGCAAATGCGCCAGGACAAGCCCTAACCGATTCAGCGGCTCTGTTTGCCGCAAGCGGTGCCTCCGTTAACTTGTCTCCTACCTACAATCGTTCACTTGACGCGACTTATGCATTGACAGGAATAGCAGCCTTGGGTTAAATCTCTCCGGATGCCCTCGCTTGACTTATTAACTAGATACAGTCGTTGGCCGCCGTGTTGTGCACTAAGTGCTAATCCTATAGTCAAGAAAGACACGGCGGCGCACTGTGGTATCCAAGTTTCTTTCCCCGCTTCCTCCGCTCCAATTTCAACAGACAAGACAAGGACATCACCTTGGCGTTATTATCACTCATGTCCCTTCCCTTCGCTAAGCTTTTGTCTCCCGTCTCCATAGGCTCATTATTCGCTATACATACAGAACAACAAAGGTCTATTTCCACGAAAAGTTAGACGGTATTCACCTTTTCCAATCCTCGCAAATCGAAAAAATCTGCGCCTCTGTAAGGAGTCACCCCCTACCCAAGCCTTTGTAGCTTCCAACGGGGAAATACGAGCGCATTGCCCCACGTGGACGGCGCCACTGTCGACGGAACAAGACTCACTTCGCCCATCATTGTCAGCTTTGCCAACATCAGCGCTTTCATTTCAATACAGTACCCACCAGTCCCATGGGTAATTTACTTGTTCAAATCAAATACAGGGGTGTTATACACTCCCCCTACGCTAACAGCGAGAAAGCAAAACACTTTGGGGGCCCGCTGGACCCACATGCGCAAACGAGTGCGTCCGCGCCCGTGCTGTGGGCTGCCCCGGACAATCCCATACACCCAAAGTTCTACGTGCCATTCCACGCGTCGAGATCGGACTTACCGGGTATATAGGCGCTATCCATCGGCATCTGAACACAGATTCGCTGTTTTGCAAAGCTTTGTCCCGGATCGTGCACAAAGGCTTCGCGGACTACGACATCTCCCTAACCAATGAGTGCTTATCCCCCACCCTCTGGGAAGAAAAAAAGAGGGGGAGTGGGGAGTTGAACGATGCCTTGCGATCACCCGCCTTAGGCGTCCTGTGCAGTCCAACACCGGGGGTCAGATATTACGTCACCCTCCAAAGATTTCCGGGCGCCTCAATCCAGCGGGATCGTCCGTTCTTCCGCGCATTTGAGACTGGTGTAATGGCTTATTCTACTCCGGAAAATGGGACCCAACGGCGCCCGCATTGTACTTCGTGAAAGCGTGCCTGGCGATATACAGACTTCGCACAAACCTCTCTCCTTCCCATCTGTAAACGATCCACCCGCGACAGTTTGCAATACCTCGAAGCAAACGTACGTAAAACTAGACGCCGCCCAACTCCTTTCAACGATCCGGCACCTCAGTTTCTCGCCCTTGTGGGCAAAGAACTGCACTCTGCGGGGTCCCGGGGGGGCTTGGGTAGATCTTCTGCCTCCGCGGAGTCTTTTCCCCGACATCGCCGACACCCTTTCCCTCAGTCTCTTGCTGTCCCGAGCGACAGAACTCCTCCGTTCCCCAGCGCCGCTGCCTAACGCAACCTCCTGCTGCGATGCTCTATTCGAAAGCGTGGGACCATCCGTCAGTGAATGACACTACCCCCTCTAGCTTTGCCCCCCTGGCCACCGGAAGCTGCCTTTCAACTTTTGCAACGTTTTCACGCGTTAATCATGTCTTTGCACCAAAACCATTTCATCCATTCTTCCCCTGCTCCCTTCGACCTTCAAAAACTGCTGGCGCGAAGATGAAGACTTAGGTACCAGATCGTACGGGACTCCCTCTCCCTCAGCAACTTATGGCTCGGAGTATTCCAAGACCTCCATCTACGCCCTTGGCGGGTCTGAGTCTCGATGATTTCCACGTAGTACGTTCGGCTCTGGAGATGAACTTGCCGAACAATACAATGCGTCCTACGCAATGGGAAATCGCCCTGCGACTCTATAGGTGACCGTGCTCGGCGCTTCATTCCTCGCTATTTGTCACATGTGCGTCGCTGCTGTCGCGAAACAGAAGCTGCGACCCCAAAAATCATCGCCAGTACGATACCTGGATTTGCATCTCGGCACGAGCGTATACCTACTCCAACCCTTCTTTACCCATCCCAGTGGGAGTGGGTTGCGCTCCCCCTATCACGCTGTCTGTTGGCGAGCGTGCATTGGCGGAAGCCCCAATTCCTCTGGCGATATTTGGGTCCCACGCATTCGGACCGGGGAATACCAGGTCTTGGGGACTGACATGTACTTGTTCTGCGAAATTTTGTCCGCGGGCCCCCCGAGACACCTCCAGGATGGCGCTCGTTATGCGCTCGTTAGGGGCACTGTCTCTAAAAATCACCTATTACTATCGCGATACCCTTGTAACGCATCTCTATTCCCGTGCAGGATTTTCCGGGTAACTCTCAAACGCAGAGGCTGCGCCCGGCTGCGTACGGGAGTTCTCCCTTCCACACGAGCCGTCTGCGTTTCTAACCTGACCCACCCCACAGCTGTCGTGTCGACATTCGTTTCCTATCTCACAATGGAACAACACCCTCATTAGTGCCGTGACGGTCATCTAAATCATTAATTTCCCCCTGCAAAATGCCCTTCTTGCGTGTCCGTGGTCGGGGACACCCCGCGAATCTGGGCACCGTAGCACATCTTGATACGTGCTCAATTCGGAGTCTATTCCAAGCACAGCGACCGTGTTTGGACTGTGAGCTGCTGGCTTCGCCGTGGACAGACAAGGCTGACCGGCGAGAGAAATCCAGGAGGACCATACATTTTAGCCTTCAACCTACACACTCCTGCGCTCCCCGTTCTCGAACAAGCTGGCTCTCTCCGTCCTGAGAAATCGGGAATACCGTCGCCGCCCCCAAGGACTCATTTCGTCCCCTGCAGCCACTGCCACCGGCTCGCCGACGCCCAGCGAATTCATATGCTCTGCGTGCCGATCCATCGTTGTCGCGTTACCTCATTAGATCTAACCATTAAGATCTCGCGCCCATCTATACCACGGTCAGATGATAGGGTCGGTGCGGGACTTGCGACAGACTAGGGTAGCATCGACTCGGTTACCGTACACCGACCTTAGCGTCCGAGCTGGCGCATCATAGACGGTGCCGCCGCCGGAAGTAACCTGAAGACACTAACAGATATACTTATTTCGACGTTGGTCCACTCAATAGCCTCAACTGACTGGTTTCTGTAGGAGTCACCTTCTCCCGCACGTCGTCATTCATCTATGTCCAGCCGCCCACAACAAACAGCCATTTTCGACGATCTGACAAAGGATCCTGCTATTTCGATAAACGGTCGTCCTGTCGAACGACACAGAACCTCCAGCAAACGGTTCTTTCGCAGATACCTGTCCCCCGTCGGCCTTGATTTTGCTCCCCATGCTTCCCCGTTGCTGTTGTCAACCGCGCTCACGCCGCCACTCAAGACGACCCCCGAAGAGACACATCCAATCACCGCGAAGCTTGGACTGTGTGCGGACCTCTTGAGTTCCCACTTCTTGTCATCTTAAGTTTGCCGTAGATCTCAGCAGACACGCATTCCCAACACAACACAGGGCTTCCATCAAAGATAGTACTTAAGTAAAATAAGAACTTTTCTAAAACAAACAAAATCCAAAGGAACACTAAAATCCCCCAAAATGAATTAACAAATTAAAAAAATACTTAAAAAAAGAATTAAAATCCGTTCTCTTCCAGGAACCGCAATCGCAACCTCCCGAAGGCGACATCAACCGTCCCGTGCCCGGAATCGTGAGCGGTGGAGGATGGGACCCTGACCCGGGGGGGCGTCGCCAGGATACCGACTAAAACTCACCTTCTTGCTCCGGTTCTTAACGTCGCCTGACGACCCGATAATGGGTCTTCGGGCGAAGTCGCGTGATAGCGACACTGGGAACTCACAACACCCGCTTAAAAGAGTCGACAACCGCTCCCCGTCGATCCTGCCGTTCGTCTCCCCCCCCCTCGTCTGCTGTACACCGCTCGGCTTATTCTCTCTGTCCCCAGTTTGCGCCTCTCCCAACTCCGAAGTTCGAAAGCCCGCTGGGGCACTTATGGCGGAGTGATCGGTCAAGGAGCCACCACCTCTCCATAGCCACGTTCCATATAATCCCCACCAGGCAGAGGTCGTTTGATAAAGCACCCGCTTACCCCTGTGACACTACCTAGCGAATTAGCTCAACAAACAGAAATCCTTCGACGCTTTCCACCTATTTGTTCGGGTGGGGGGTACTTCCAAGACACAAGTGAAGATCCGCATAAAAATCAGGTACTCCCCCTTCTCTCGTAGTCGATTCAAGGGCAGTTTCGTCGAACAGTGATCGCCGGGACATGTTACCGACGTTCTACTTTCGATCACGATGGTAGGAGATGCAATCCGCTGTATGCAGTAAGAATGTGTCACTCCTTAATATTCGGTCAGCTACAATCGCTGGTTTCTTAATAATCCGGCTGACCCAGCCCCGGACTTAACCGTATATGGGAAAATCGGGGGCAATAATGCTCCCGACAACCCTGTCCTGAGGACACCCTATTACCAGGGATCTATGATGGGATATTGCCCAGCCGTCGGTGCAAGCAGGTTGGCTCACATCACCTTTACAACGACACCATACATTTCCGTATTTCTTGCCCGCCTCCGACTCACGAGTCTACGGCCAAAGACAACGTTTTCAAGCCTACGCATTAGAAATCAGCTTCATGCGTGTGGGTGGTAACTGAGCGCTCAATAATTTAAACTCGACCTACAATCTACGCGTCTCCGCCCTCGTATGAGTTAAAGCAACGAATTTAGATCTCTTAGACCTTTTCGGGTTCTTAATAATCCCGAAATAGTTTCGCTGACTACGAGAGTTCCCAAACCTGATAAGCAGGAGTGTTCTCCGCCCCACTCCGTTGTTTCAGGAAATATACTCCCGGTTCCCGCTCACCACGACGCAGGTCGTACGACAGCCGAGCAATTGCACCCGCATATTGATAACCACCGGTGCAAAGCACCACCCACCTCTTGCGCAAAGTGCAACTGACAAATTCACTCCAGAGAAGTGCGCGCTTGTCGCAGGATTGTCAACGTACTATACACACTAACACTCTCCCCTGACTCTCTCTCGAATGGGCCTAACCCGACCTCCTTCTCCGCGTCCCTCTTTGGATCCTCGCGCCGGAACTCGGCTCTGTTCCCAGTGCCTTTCGAGCCTCTGGTCAGCAGAAACCCCCTGCCTGACGGCACCAACAATCTATTTCGTCCTCCCTACCTCTCATGCTGTATCATCTATGAACTTCACTGTTTCCTACGCATCCTTACTGGATGACTCGCCTTTTCTACCGCTGCGATTCTGGTGGGTGTCGCCGGATAATCCGAAAATTAGCACTATATATACTGTCCCTTTCGAAGACATGACGGCCGTCTTTTTCGTGACGCCCAATAAGTTTCTCTGTATGTTCACGCTACTTGGAGTGGTGCCTTTGTCTTCGTAGCAATGACGAATATTTGATACTTCAGCGCTGTCTTCAGGACGACCTATGTCTTCGATCTTAATTTTCTTACAGCGCATGGTCACCACGGTCAACCATGAAATCTTCGCCACTTATACGCCTACACTTCGTTTTCCTCACCATAAAGCAACATCTCCCTCTTCCCGTCTATCAGTATAAGGTTGCGACACACCTCAGCATCCTTAATCGATCATTCCTACTTGCCATGGCCGAGCTCCCCTCGCCCCCTCTCAATTTCATCATCGCAACCAAGCGGTGGTTGACCCCAACTTTTTCACCCCATGTTGGCGACAATAATTCGAAAATAAGTTCGTCTAAATGGCCGACGCAGTCGCCGATCTTTCGAGCGGGGACTGCGCGCCAATCGTGTTAGAGGAGCCCTAGTCCCCTGACAGACGTTATGTTGGGGTCCCCTGATCGGTATACTGCACCCAGGCTACCTCATTCCCAGCGGGCCCCGCCTCAGTCTTGACTTTCCTCCGGGACTCGTCAATACTGCTGTATTACCCGGTTGACGGTTGCCGGTCAGCAGCGCACCCCGGTGCGGCTCAACTGCTCCTATGTTGGGCAAGTACAGCATCGCCACCACGCACCTTTTTAAAATGTTAGCCCCCTACACCAAGACCGCTTCGGCGGAGCGCCCTTCATTCACCTCTTTTCTATACCTTGAACTGGATACCCCCACGTCAATAACTTCCCCCTTCACCGCTCATGTGGCCAGCCTTGAATCGCAACAGCACTCATGCGAAAATCTGGATATCGGCGGTATTCCGGCCGTCTTGCCTTTGCAACCTAAACTCATACCAACCCCTTAACCCCCGTCAGCACGTTTACGGAAGGGGCTCGTACGGCGCCATCTCACAAGCTGTATATCGTCCACGCAGACAGCTCGGACGGGGTGGAAAAAAAAAAACACTGTACAAAAATCCCACGGCCGTGCTTCGCCGTGCCCTGTCCCGGCGCATCTAATGCAGTATATCCAAGGGGCTCATACAGGTGTATCGGGATTCCACCCTTTTGTTTTGAACCCCTCCAGCCTTTCATTGGTCCGACCTGCCCACCAAGGTTTCGGGCTCCTTTTACCTGCGGAGACGCAGCAATGGCCAGGAACACCACCTTGACGCGTGAGTTGACAAGTCTACAGTGCGAACACGTGGTGTCTCAGGTGTCGTATACTCACCTCCTCTGTACGCGGGGCCTGATTAATAAATCTGTCTCTCTCCGGCGGTGCTGCGTGAATATTCGGTGGGCAATTAGAGCGCTGCTATGTGTGGCCGTCACGAGTTGCGGAACCCAATCCTGTACCCCCACACCACCACAGGCGTAGACCGCTCGCAAGGCACACCAGTGGGTCTCTACCTGTCTACCTTGTTCGTGTACTGCTCAAAAACCCCTCCAGAGAAGGATGTCCCTCCTCTTCCGTACATGATTTATGATAGAATACATACAAAACCGAGATGAGGACATAGCTGTCATTGCGAACGAAAAACCCCCAATGTAAGTAGCGTTCCTATGTCCACACATCGTACGGCAATGCCCTAACACCTTTTCCTTGCCTCGCCCCCCAATTATCTCCC
>Ga0179591_1307967_pt1 | contig 24505 bp, 24 predicted proteins | sample CZOMad2_1_08_16f_FD_182891 | JGI IMG/M metagenome (GOLD analysis project Ga0179591, IMG submission 182891) | Vadose zone soil fungal communities from Angelo Coast Range Reserve, California, USA - CZOMad2_1_08_16fungal (PacBio error correction) | ecosystem: Environmental > Terrestrial > Soil >...
CGCTGCGCCATCCTGAATGCACGTCAAACAGGTATGGACACCCCCAGTGGCTTTTTAACTAACCGGGGCGCTCTCAGGGGGGAGAACTCCTCGGGCGTAAGTGGTACACAATACTGCGGGGGAGCGCTGAAAGGTACTCCTTTGCCTAACTGGCTTTTCGAGCCGCCTGGTCCCTTCCTCTTGTCTAGTACCTGCCTGTAAGGGAAAGGGCATTCAGCACCGGGTCGATCACAGGCGAGGCCGAGGGCGGTAAAAGGATGAGTTCGTCGTGCCACACCAAAGCTTACCTCCGGAAGGAAAAACGCGTTTCTGCTCACCCCATCGAACCTGGAGAGAAAAAATCGGGATGAATCGGTAGTTAAGGAGGGGCGGTCTGTTCTGAGGGGGAACAGCCTAGGCACCTCTTCAAGGAGGGGAACGAAGGGGGGTGGAGTGCGGATTTGGAAAGTAGAGGGGTCGCTCAAGAAGTGCGAAACCTAACATCTTGAGCTGGGAGAAAGAGGGCGAAGAAGATTCAAAGGAATCGGGGGTTAATCCCATCTTCGAAAAGATCAAGGATTGGCCCTCGAGCGAACTTGTTTCGGGAAACTCTGTTGGGCGAGGAGGCCGATCCTAGAAAGGCGTCTGCAGGGGGATCGATGATACCACTATCTGCGGGGGATGGAGGGAAACCATCGTAACTACTAAAGGGCGGCGACCCGCGAAAGGGGGGAAAAAAGTTTGTTCAGATCAGAACAACAAGGGAAGAAACTGACATGGCACGGGAGAAGGGCTCAAAAAAAAAGAGATTCCTTCAACTCTGTCGCACTCTGTTATGAGGACCAACTTCTTCATAGGCTTCTCCTCTTTGAGGGAACACAGAGCGCAAGGGTGATTAGATCGGAAGAAGGAACTATTATCGTAACGGCCTGAAGAACGCACGGAAGAGGGGTTCAGAAAGAATCGATCATCGTTCCCACGACTTCGTCGGGCGTGATGAGAGGAAGCTATCCGGTAAGAAACAGGAAGCCTCACATTAAGAAAGTAGAATCAAGTCTCAAAAAAACAAAGTCTTAACATCGCTCGAGACTTGGCCCTGATGGGAGGGATACGAAAAGGGGGAAGTTCAGAAGATTGGCTACTTGCGTCACGGAGGGGAAGACGGGCCAGGGGACAAAATCGACGTGATGGACCGATCATGTCGGAGTCATGTTTACCTCTCATAGGGGAGGGAACGAAACACCAAACCTATTTTGTCGATGTCTTTGGAAAAGACACCGGCTTCCTACAAGGAAGATTAAGCCTGTGTCATCCCATAAAACCTGGCTCCTGAGGGGAGCTGTGAGCAATCTGAGGCAGGGAAAGTTTGATAGCTGCGCTCGGTTGGGGGCGCGAGTCCTAACTCGCTCGACGCGGGCAAACTCTATTAGAAAGGGCGAGCGCGAGAGGAGATGGGTCGAAGCAAGGAGGATCTCGCCTGGGCGGCGACTATCTACCAGCAATATCGAACAGGGGGAACATCCAAGAAAGGGTCGAAAAAAAGTTAGGGGGAGAGGGGACGAGCAGGGCGGATCTCGGAAAGAAGATGGAATCTATATCAAAAAGCTCACGCAACTCGCAGCGGCGGGGAACTTCGAACTCTCAACGGGGTGAACAAGGGACAGAGGGTCTTCAGAAAGCCGCCGCAAGCAAAGGGTCCGTAGAAGGAGAAAGGAGGGGTCTCGCACATGCGTCAGGCGTGGCGCCGCCACGCTTTCTTCCTTAGGGGTTCCGTCGTGTTGGAAAGGAAAACAGAAGGGAGCCGCATCGCCGCGATCTGCTCGCATGAGTCCACGCGACAGATATTTCGAGGACCCTGTGGCAAGGTGAGGCCTAATTCACTCCCGGTTGAATCTCGGTAAATAAAGCAATCATTGGGTACGTCAACGTTCGCTCTTTCTCTAAAAAAGTAAACGGAAAAAGCTCAGAGGGAATTTCTCACGGGGAGTCCAGAGGAAGAGGAGGGGTCATCGGGCGGACCTGTCCTAAAAGTAACGTTACCCATTTCTATTTGCGCTTGTCGGAGATCGAATTGCAATAAACGGGAGGGCTCAGCGATACGTCTCTATCCCGAGGAAGAAATCTAACTCGATTTGCTGACAGATCCCTTCTAGCTCTTCCTGGTCGACATAGGAGGAGTGTCTGCCGAAAAAGGGGACCGCTTCGATTGCAAGATCCGCTTTACTCTAATGGAAGAAGAGAGGGGGGGAGGGTGGCAAAGAGAAACTTCGGCAAATATTTGTCAAAAGAGTCAGAACTCAAAATAGGGTAAAACGAGGCTGCAGGAGAGGGTCACGGGGGGGTCGCTCCATTTCTCCGGCACACGGGGAAGATAACGCTTGACCTGTTGGATCGGGGCTGGGAAGATCTTCACAGAACAAGGAGGAAAGAGAGAGAGGAAGGTCTAAGTCCCTGATTTCCTGACAGAAAGTGCTAGACCTGGCGGAGAATGGTAGAACGTGGTAGAGAGTGCGGCGATTACGTTTTACAAAAACTGGGAAAGAGAGCAGGGGAAGGAAAAAATCGTAACGGGCCGTCGCGTTACATCAGGGAAAAATCGCTTCAGTACCGATAGGACAGATGTAGTTGAAAAGAGGCAGGGGTAGGGAGACGGACGCTCCGCTCATTCTAGTACTTCCACTCGATTCCAGGGCCATTGGAACCGGGGCGAACGTTCCTTGGGTAGATCAAAAGGAAAAAGGGGATTCACCTCAATGATCTAAAGCTCAACTACCTTGGTATGGGTGGCTTCAGAGGGAGACCCAGGTAAGTTTATTGGATGAAGACTTGGGACAGAAGTTCATAAGGAAAAACTCGTAGGCGAGATCCTTGAATATTTCGGGACTAAACTCATCTTCCGAAACGGAACTTCTTGTGGTCTGGTCTTGCGCGCCGGCCGCTTGAAAGGGAGGCAGCTGCTTCGAGGGAACTAACGAGTGTTCCTCGGAACTCGAGGGTGTAAAAAGAATGGGAAGAGCAGGGACCCTATCACCTATTCCAGTAGGGTGGAGAAAAGGAGGTATTGTTCGGGGGGGGAAAAAAACCCGACTAACTGATCACACGCTTGGAGGAGACGTCATCTAGCAGTGGGAGCTAAAGCTTGAAAAGGTCTTCAATAACTGAAGGGGGGGGGAGTGCTTTCTGGCCTCTCTCGCACCTACAGAGGTTACACTAGTGTCTGTGGTGGAGGGGGGGAGTTATACTAAGCCTATTCTGCTTGATTTGCCTACAGAGTGTAGCTACTATAAATTCTATAGGAGAGAGGGGAGGGGAAAATATCCGCGGGCCCAGCTTCTCCTATTCGTTTATAGTTCTAATAAATTGAGGGCGTGTGGGGCTAAGCACAAAGGAATCTTACTGTCGGGGGGAGGTTCTTCTACCTAAGGAGATCAGTCTTAACCCTCTCCGGAAGACGATCTAGGAGGACTCAATACTCTTCTAGGTCGTGGGGAAAGCTGAGACGAGGCATGTCAAAGGACAATCCAGGCGGCATGCTTGGAGACAAAGAGATGATGTCAAATCTCTTAGGCACAATCGGGATTTGTGGAACCCTTGTCGCTGCGGAGGTGGAAATCGGGGAGGGAATAAAGGGAACGAGAGGGGTATTGGTGTCTAGAAGAGACACCGCCCGAATAGAGTCCGCCTTAACAGGGAAATCCAGGAGGAATGCGCCAGCCATATCTTTCGCCAGGAGAAGGTTCAGGACTCGCCACTCTAAATGACCACTTCTAGAAGCATCAACCATCAGATAAATATAAACAAAACAGGAGAATGGAGAAATAATATAGAAGAGTGATAGAAGGTTGGATTGATAGAGAAGGGAAAGAGCTCTTGGGAGTAGGAACGGCCCTTAGGGGGGCCGTTCATAAAACTTTAGAGTGACCAGTGTCGGGCTGATTCTGTACGGGTAAAGACGATGCGGAAAGGAGCTAATGCACCAACATACCGTGGTTTCTGGCCACTCAAGCTTCATAAGGAAGGAAATTAAGAAAGGGTGTCGAAGAGAGAACGCCTTAGATCCGCGAGTTAACTCAGGACCATATCGCGCAGGAAAGGTTGGGAAACAGTGGGTTGGTCGCTAAGAGGGTCGAAAACTAGCGATACGAGGAACAAGGGAATCTGTAGGGAAGCTTTTAGGCGCTGAGATAAGAAATGGGGGGAGTAAAGGGAGTGGAAGACGGACGATCATACGGTCAGGAGCCGCAAAAATCTACCATAAGAGGTGCCTCGGACGAGGGCTTGGAGACGATGGCTTTAGGCAATGCGATTCTTGTAGTCTGATCGATCAGGAAGTATGTATAGGAGCATCCTCAAAGGGTCCACTCAGAGCAAGTTCGGGGACGCGCCCCGGCCTAACTTGATTTGGAAAGTCTTGGGGCGGAAAGCTTTTATGAGACCTCACGTCGAACTGGGACCGTTCTACCAGTCTTCAGGCCGTGCGAACAGCAAACTTGGAGGGCGCCGGAAGGGCTTAGGGTGCCACGTGGAAGATAGAGGGAGAAACTCTAAACTCTCAGCAGGGGGGAGAGCTTTCTCTCCATTAGTTCGAAGGCCCGCGAGGGCTCTCTCGCGCAGGGAGAAAAAGAGTGGGTGCCAATCTCACTCAAATCCTCCGAAACAGACGAAAAAGAAGTAAGTCGGCCTCTTCTGGGGATCAAAGAGAAACGGTCGTTCTCTCCTACGGATGCGGCAACGGAGGGCGACGACTGCTAAAAAACAGAGAAAGAGACCTGGGGCACTTGAACAGTCAACCGTCGAAGTGGAGTGTGAAGGATCAGGTGCATCCTTATTGAAAAAGAACTTCGAGAAGTCGATGAGAAGAGAATCCCCCATCGCCTTCCTCTACGCGTGTTAAAGAGACGCTATTGAAGGATTACTCTCTAGTGGTCGTCTAACACAAAGATAAGATCTATGCCTTCAGTCATATTTCCCGCAAGAGAAGAGGAAGGGGAATACCTTCTCCTTCTTCCCTGTAACGGCACGAAATCGGGGGGGCCAGAACGCGATGTCTGGCCGCAATAGCGGGACGAGGCCGAAATTACGGCAACTCGAGGAAGATAAAATGGTATCTTAGAAATTGAAGAGCTCAAACGGATAGGAGTAAAATGAAGTAAAAACGAAAGAACAGCCCTGCGCGTCGAAACATCACTAATTCACTTCAGCGAGCACGCTTGACCGGGCCAAAGAGGGAAAACTCATTGCTATCTTTTGGGAGAGCGCCGTGTTGACCATCGAGTTGAAGTCGCCCCAGCGCGCGTAATGGTAATCTCTCAGTTCACGAGAGTTAGAAGGAGTGGCGCCGGACTAGATGGAACAGGCCTCTCGCGCGGTCAGAACCATCGCTTTATGCGAGCGATCGATATAAGGTAGGAGCTCCAAACATGATTCTCGAGCGACGAAACGATCACAAGGTCAAAAGGGTGTGGAACAGTTCCTGTCTACCACGGGGTCTATGGAAGGGGACGGCTCGGAAAAAAAGAACAGCACCATCAGAGTAGGGGAATCAGGGATAGGTCATCTTGTCGCCACTAAGCTACTGGGATATCGAGAGTTACGCGACTTCCTCAGTCGTGACTTAGGGGGGGGAAGAAAAAGAGTGAACTCACTAGGGCATCTCATTGAGGCAGCATGTCAACTAGCAAAGCAGGCTTCCTATGGGAAGAACACGGGGCATCTTTCATAGGAAAAAAAAAAACACGTAATCAGAAAATAAGGAAAAGCGCCAACTATGGTTCGAAGGGATCTAAGTGCGACAGAGGCTTGAATCTTTGCGGGACAGAGGAAAAAACTCAGCACCTCCACTCTCGCACAAAAGAGTGCGAACCGTTCCCCGGAGTCGCGCGTCCATTTGACGTTGAAGTTGCATAATTGCGAATAGGACATCGAACGCTAAGAGACCGGAACACTCCTCTCCCTAGCGAATAGGTAGAAAAGATGCTGGGGATAGGGAATCGGCTGGGTCATCGTGGGGGCTCTCCCTTCCTATCGGGGAGGGATGACGGGGACATCGATACCGCTATCTGAGAATTCCCATCAAAGGACGAGGTCGGCGCCCCGCCTAGCGAGGTATGAAAGAGGCTACAACTGGGGGCCGTGAAGCACCACTACGCCGTAAAGCTGGGGACTCTTCTCAACTCTATAGAACGAGTGGGGGATGAACAAGGGCGTTTCTATGCAGGTGGGACGGAGCACAATAGTGCACAGGCGTTGGAGTGTGAACGGGCGCTCGAGCACCACAGTATGAAAAAAAAGCCAAACCTGAGTCCCGCCAAGTTAACGAGGGAAATGCAGCCACACTGATCTGAACGTCCGAGCCTCCTTAGACAGGCACTTACGACGCAGAGCTCCCTAAAGGCACCACACGTAACCACCCATCATTTCATCGAATAGGAAGAGATACACAGAAGAGGAGGAGGGAAAAGGGGAATCTGATTAAATGGGGAGATGCGCCGTGGTGACCTTCGGCGCGTGGGAGGAAACTAAGAAAACGAAGGCGTTCGGGAACGACGGGGTCTGCATTGGAAACTTCAGGGGCTTTTTAAGGGGAAGGAGAATCATAAGCGTTGGGAGAGATCCAACACCTACCAGGGTCGGGAAAAGGGGGCCCGACGTGCCTCGTAAAGAGAACTCCTTGGGTGTGCAAGACAAAAATCCATCCGGAACGGATTCCCTCTAATGGGTTTTCAGACTCCGTACGGGTCGGGAATGTAAGCATCCTCTTGGGGGTGACTGAGGTCTACAACTACTCTCGTCTCGCGAGGAAGTCTTGAGGATTGTACGAGTTCCAGGAGGATAAATTTGGGCGTATGGCAACCGGCATTAAAGAGACATTGAGGAGTTTCTAGCTGATAAAATAAAAGGGAACCACAAGACCTCTTTTCCCTAATGAAGTGGGCGGCTCAGGGGTCGCGGAAGCTGGCGTCTATCGCGGGAGAAAGCGCAAGGATATAGAAAGCCACTCTAGGAAAAAGAGAAAGCCTTTAAGAAGCTATCCTTCAAATACGAAAAGGAACGCGGCGGGGGGGTCACGATGGGGGGGGAATTTCAGAGGATGTCTCAGCACCCGCGAGGGAACCATGAGACCGTATTCTAAAGGGGGTACACTGGTTGTCGAAAGGCATTGAAATTCACGCGGGTTTGTGTCAGGGGCCGTGGAATTGAGTTTGCCGACGGAACGCTGGGGGGACATAAGGGGGTGAAGTTCCGAAAAATCGCAAGAGAGGCGCGTGATCTCTCAAAGGGAATGATGGGATACAAATCAGTATTATGTGAAAATAGGAGTTCAACGATGGGATTGCAACCGGAGGCCGGGCGGGCAGAGAGCGACAGATGTTATTCAGGAACTCTTGCTTATGGGCACCATATCCGACCTTGGGAGTTTGAGTACAAATGACCTAACAGTGCAAGCGGAGCCAGCCGGGCCTACTGTGCGGGTCATAAACGAACACGGGTCTAAATGGGGGACCTCCAGTAGATGAGAATTTATATAGGGAAGTAGGTGCATCGAATGGTCTGCGGCCTATACTGACTCTAAAGGAATCGAGCGAATATTGGAGCCCGCGGCAGTCACGGTCTCCCGGGAGAAAGGATCTTGGGCACAATCAGAGAAATCTCCGAAGTGAAGCATATTATACTCTAATTGACAGGCTTTCTGGTGAGGGACGAACTTTCCCTTCAAGACCAGGGGCAACACGTCCAATCGAACGAGAAAAGACCAAACGACTAAATTTCTTCATCAGGCAGCGATTAGGGCTAAGATTAAAAGGGGGGACGATAACTCTAGTGTCTGGGCTTTCGATCAGCTATCACAGGGATGGGTGAGTATAAAAAGGATATTTCATGAGATCCGACAAGCGCGTTCTCGGTCCTAAAGAAAGACAAGGCGGCGCCGGGGGAGAGCAACGACATCGTCTGTTGGAGTCATGCAAGTCGCCGTGGACATCCTGGAAGGCGGGATTGCTTACAAGCGCGAGAGGGATTAGCAAAAAAATCAGGCGGGTCATAAGGGGGAGTCAGAGATGAGAGGGAGCATGCTAGTCGTGGTCGGGAGGTACGGCCGCCTACTGGAGTCACGGAGAACTTAGGAGGCAGGAGGCGGGTATGCCGTTCGAAAAAGAAAGAAGGTACAGAAGGCGTATTCACTCGCGCAAAGAAAAAAAATAAAAAATGGGAGTGCCCGTCAACTCTACCGTGACAGGGTGCGATGAGACAGGGCATGGGGGACTCCTTGAGAACATACGGGAGTCCTATCTCACGAAATTGCGAGGATGGAAGCGAAAAGGTGTGGAATTAACAGGCTTCTGGTAGAGGTAGGGGAATATCTCTATAAGAATGCCGCTTGAGGCCGGGGGAAAAAGGTAGAACCCCTAGGTCAATCGAACTAAAAAGTGAGGTAGGTGAAGAAGCTGAGGGGGACACGTCATCAGCATACATTCCGAGGTGCGAAAACGCTGAGTATATTTGCTAAGAAGCGAATCTGGGACAACCGGCAGACAACTCATTGAGAGAAAGGGAAATCGGGGCGGTAACGACTTGCGGGGTTGAGGTCAATGAAGAGTTTTGTTTTTTGAAGGTGGACGTTCTTTTGCCTGAGAAGAAAGCTCGTAGAAAGAAAGAGGAAAACGAATTTCACGAATGGGGGGAGGGACTTACAGGGAGCCTGTTCAATCCTAGGAGGGCGTTCCGAAAAGAGTGGCGGCAAAGCTAGGAACTCTGATAAGGCGATCGAACATAACCGCGAATCTAGGGCCCACGCCCGGGAGGGGGACAGAACAGCTAAGATCTTGATGGTAGAGGGGCTAAGGAGAGAAATGACGAATCACTTCCTAACGGGATTGGGAAAAGAGGAACACTAGAAAATCGAGCCGAATCCACCTCCGAAAACTTGCGGCTGCCAAATCAGGTGATTTTCACTCATCTAAAGAGAAAACACCTGTATTCAAGCTCACGATCCGGCGGGGGGAAGGAGAAAGTATAAAAAATCTCAGGAAAATAACTTTGACTCACGTGGGGGGTATTGACTTTTAAAAGCGTTTCCTGGAATGGGGGGGGAAAAAAGGGTGAGATCTCCATCTGGGGGGTTTTTGCTTAGATCGGAAAAAGGTCGTGAGCGCCCCGACGTAGACAAGGAATCTGGCAATGTGGGAGCACGCGTAGAAAGGGGAAGGGAAACTCCTTCAAAGTGGCCTTACGCTACACTCCATAACTACGAACACTTATGGCGAAGCTATCAGAGGCAACCGAGTTCAGAATTGGAGAAATAGAACAACCAAACAGAGGGAAAAATAAATTCCGTGATGTGGTTGTGGGGGGGGAGACTGAGCCGTACCTTCCTTCTTGGCGGAGAGAATGAAGGACAAGGAGGGGGAAAGGGGCATAAGCCGGCTGGCGCATTTCCAGCTTCATTTAGTACCAAGTTATTTTACCATCTGGTCAGATCGAAAAACAACCCACCAACTCGAATTCCCCTCAACTTCACCTACAAGGCAGCAGGATGAAAAGGGTGCAGCCCATCCCCGAGTCGATCCGAATTTTCCCTAACTTTTTAGAGCCTGCAGGGGGGTCGGATCGGTTCTTGTGCTCGGGGGAGGGTGAACAAAGTCTCTACTCGTTAGCCGAGAGATCGTCGGTGAAGCATTTGAAATTTCAGGGCGAGATCGTGGGACTCTTACGAAGTTGCAGAGCCCTCGACGCTCGGCATTTCCAGAGAGTCCGCCACACATCAATAGATAAATCTCTTTTTGAAACCGAAAGGAGTGGAGAAATGAAGGGGTGGAAATAGGAGGGCGCTGGCGGGGGAGGGGGATGATATATGAAGGGGGGGAGTTCTATCCGACGGCCACTCACTCGAAAAAAGGATCTCTCCGGGAACATGACAAAAAAGGAAAGAGAACGCGTGGAGGTCTCAGGACTTAAGGAAAAACCACCAAGGACCGATTTCACTGAGAGGGGGGATCTCCTCCCCTTTGGAAGGAAGGAGGGCAGCAGGTATGGGGAAAACGACTCAAGCTGAGCTCAGATTTTCGCCTCAGAAACGCTAGAGTGCTCCCATTATTTCTCCTAAGAAAGTCTCCTCGGTCGGAGTACTAAGCGGTCAAACGTAAGCACGGGGGCAGGGGTTCCGCGAGCACGAAAAACCGAAAGCATTATTTTTTACTCAACGACATTAGTGCTCTGAAAATGATCGCTCAGCGGCATACGAGTACTTAAGGGGTTAAGTCGTGCTGGGGCAAAGAAGGAAAGACGGGGCTTATCTAAGACTGAAGGGTCTAAGTTAACGTAAAGGATGGAGTGTCTATTCTAGCTATGAAATAAGAGGGATGAACTTCTAGAGGAATCGAGATCCCTCGAGAAGGTAGACTAGTATCAAACGGAAGAGGGAGTCATAGGGAGGGTACATTACTCGCGTAGGGGAAAAAACATCACAATCGATAGTCTGAGCAGATGGCGATCGATGAAGTGGCAGTATTGGGAACGCACATGAGCGGAAGGAATTTGGAAAAAAGAATAATATCAAGCACTGATTCTACACGAGGGAGGGAAGATATTAAATGGGGGGCGTAATGCCACCTTCGTTGGACTATAACATGAGGGAAGTTGAAGTCGGGAATGCATCTCAACAACAACACATTAGGGAAATATATATATTGATGTCGAAGAGAACCATGCCCTTAATGAAGAGGCACAGCACAAGTCATGCGAATGTCTACTGCCTTGCATAACCAAGAATCGGGGGGCAGAGTTTTGCGGCTATTAGAGGGGGTGACATCCTTTCCTCAGCTGAAGGAAGGATCCCCAAGCGAGCTCGGGGGGGGAAGAGCGGAAAAGGTCGCCAGGTCTTCTGCAGTCAGCTCGGAAGGAATGGAGTGTAATGTCCAGAAAAAAACCTGGCACACAAGGGGACGTCTCTGGGACAGGAACTAAATAATGATTCACGCTGGGGGATCTGGACGAATTAAGGAGAACAGCCTCACCTCTCCTAACGCAAAAAGCGAAAAGAGAATTTGGGAGGGGGAAAAAGGACAGAACCGGTCCGTGTGCTCTGGATTACATCCAAGGAATCTTGGACAAAAAGCCTTGAAGACACGGACTAGCGCAAGAAGGGGGGGGGAGATATTCTGGGCGGGGGAAGGGGGACGTAAGCACATACTGCTGGTCGGCAGATGACAAAATCGGCCTCCTTCGTGAAGTCTTCGTAACAGCGTATCAGCGAGGAAGATGGCACCTGAGCTGCGGGGACAAGACATTGGATATCGGTAAAAAAGGACTGAGAACGAGGTGGCAGCCGGCTGCTCGAAAGGGGAAGCACCCAAAATTCCACTAAAAAGAAAAAAAAAAGAAAAAAAAAAGAAAAAAAAAAAAAAAAAAACCCCTACTGACCATCCGGGAACAACCAACGTCAAACTGAAAATTGTCGTCGAAGAGGAAAAATTTCTCCTTGTTCGGGGAAGGGATAAAGAGGAGAGAGGTGCACGCCTCGGATCCTTGCTGTATTTTCGCATAGTGGGCTAGGCTGGTGCGCCAGCATGCTGGTGGGTCTATCTGGAGAAGCTACTGCTACGGAAGATGGGAGATGAAGAGGAAAGCCCATCGTCCCAAAGGAGTTGGGGAGAACAGGGTGGACGTGTCGGCGCAGCCCCATTGATCGCGTCCGGAAGGATATGCCCCAGCTGACAAAACGGAAATAGAGTCGAATGAGATGTCTCCAGAAAAGTTAAAAATCAACGTAGGGAGCCCTATTCGCGTTTTCAAAAAGATGCCTCGACCCAAAAGAAAACAACACAAAAAAAAACTTCGCTCGACGCGACGTGAAGGAGCGATCTTTAAAAAAAGAAGCCGGAAAGCGGATCTAAACGCGTAGTGGGGTTCTTTTCCAAAAGCGTTAGGAAAGTAGTACAGGTTAAGATATCTCTATTGGGGGGGGGGGGGATTCGACTAACCCTAAGCGACCCAGATGGAAAAGAAGAAAAGTAATGCCAATTCAAGCCAGAAAAATGACGCAGGAGGTCAGGCCGTGCTCATCTAACAAACGCTCAGTTCAAAGAAAAACTAGAAGAAAGGGAATCAAAGAGGCATCTCTCTCAACGAGTAGAGATGATTCGCTTTATTCCCTGGATTGTGTGATTTCTCTGTGAAAAAAGAGGCACTGCAAGGCAAAAAAGGAAAGGACATGAAAGCGGGAGGGGAAATGGGAGGGCGGGGAAGCTTTGGAGTCCAGTTAGGGAAGCTCACAGATTTGTGCTCGAGAGAAGCCCAAAAACATCGGCGTTGTCCCTCAAAAGCTGAAAAACTAAAGCAGTGTGAAAACACATCCCCAGTGCCAATTGGGGGGGGGTGGGTTGAAAGAGCTGGTTAAGCCAGAGACTCCGGCGAAGTGGTCTATCGGCCGGCCTAGTTTTTTCTCAGAAGTCACTCTCTTCCGCGGGCGCCGGCGAGAGAGAGGTAGGAGGGGGCGGGGACATTCGCGAGATCGTGTGACATTGCCCCGCAGACCTAAGGAAAATTCCTGAAATGACGCCACTCGAACATAGTCCCTCGCGGGGCGCTCTAATGCTGGAAAAGGGGGGGGGTTTTGGGAAAAAGGAAAGAGGGGAGAGCGCGAGAAGACCCTGAGGGCCTGGACTATCAAAAAACCTACAAGACGCGCACCGCATCTTCTTTACAAACGACTTCGATCGCCCCGGAACTGGGCAACGGGCTTCTTTGGGCACGTGTTTGAAAAAAGCGAATATCTTCACCCTCACTGCAAAGTCAACCGACTGACCGAGGTGGGAGAAATGGATTGGGAAAAAAAGTGCTCGCCACAGTGGTCAAAGCGCGGGTCGAGCAGCTTCAGGTCGAGCGAGAGTCGCAGAACGTGGGTCGTCACGGCCTCGGACAATGAGGGTATAAAGGAAAAAGCAAGGCAGTGTCCGGACAGAAGAAGTTCAGCTAGAAGAATCGCTTTGAGATCGTCCGCATCTGGGGCACGAAGGATTCCAAAGATCGAGGGATCCTACACTGATAGGTCACGACGAGGAGGTCAATCGCTAGAGGAATAGTGGAGAAAGAAAATTAATAACGAGTAAGTGCGAAAGAGGACCGGGTAGTTCAATCTACATCTCCCCTGGACAGTCGAGAACTTTCACCGAAAAGGTAGTTTTAAAGGGGAACTATTAAGCGAGTTCCTAGGGAGTCGTCTATCGGAGAAAAGATCTTCGCCTCGCAGACCGATCGGGGAACTCTATGATCCCGGCCGGAAGTCTTCGCTCAAGGTCCACGTAAGACAAGAAGAAAAGTTGCGAAGACGCAATCTTCCTCGCTCCCATCATAGTGAGGAAAGGAGTAAAGAGCATCCTTCTCTGTGGCAAAGAAAGAAAAAGGAGCCATTACTTCGGGGAAACAAGCCTCCATCCCCAAGACGAATAGGGTACAAAAAATTCTTGAGGGAGGTGATAGCGCCGGCTGGCCTTAAGAGAAGTTTGATAGTGAGGAAGGGTGAAAAAAAGATCTCAAAACAACAACTAGGGTAGAGGAGAGGGAATTGAACGATCCAGAGGGCTCGGCACTAAGTGGAAAGGAGAAATTCTAGCTCCTTCTACGCAAGACAAAGAGGTGGCTATGGGGGAGGAATATGGATCCGGGGTTGACGAAACCTGAGCAAAGTCCAGGTTTAGGCCCAAGAGGGGAACGCGTTCTTCTCTTGCGTCGGAAAAAAGAGGAGAAAAGGGAAGAGGGTGCATGGCTTTGCGCCTGAAGCGGTCATGCAAACGCGTCGATAATAGGACCAGGGCGCCCATGGTTCGCTACTGAGGGGGGGGGGTGCCCTTCTCTACGCGAAGCACTCCGTAAAAAAACACGAGGGAACGAAGAGAGAAAGCGCACCCCATGGGGGTTCTTTTGAATGAAATGTAACGACAAAACTTCGAAGGGGAGCTGCATCTTATGAAAGGGAGGACAGAAATAAATCGTACAAATGCACAAAAAAGGGGATCACTACCAATTACGAGATTTTCGGGGGGGAAGGGGGGAGATCGATCGTACAAATAGGAAACGACAAAAAAACCGGGAAAGGGGCGAGAACCTCTTCTGAAGGGGAAGAATAAAGTTTATAACGGCTGAGTGCGCTGAAAGATGGGTCGTGAAAAGTTCTTCGATCGGAAGTCCTTCCAACCAGAGAGAACACGCTCATCTCCAACTAGTTCTCGGAAAAAAAAATTAGACGTGAAACGCGTTCGCCAGAGGCGGCAGGAAAGTTGCGCCAGGGGAAAAAAAGGGCTTTCTTGGGGGGGATCCTCTCAAAGAAAAAAGCCCCCATCAACGAGTGATCCGGGGGAAAAGGACAGAGCGCTCCCAAAACTTAAAATGAAATGGGCACGAAAAGCTTTGGGCAAATTTGCGACCTACACTCTGCTATCGGACGAGGAAGATCAACCATAGGAAAGAAAGCGAAGCTCGTCGACCACTGTAAAGTTCGACCATCGGGTCTCCGTTCGCCGTAGAGGAAGGAAAAAGGGGCCGAGTCGTCCTGCATGATCCGTGGAAAAAGATCATAAAAGCCGCGCGAAGTCCTCGGACTTACGATCTCGTCCGCCCGCTGAAGGGGGGAGTTGGGGCAAGCGTAGCGCACAACTCTTCGTGTCCGGCGCCATTAGTCAGGAGGGGGGGATGAAGGCTTTCTCAACAGATGTAGGAAAATCAAGTCTGAACGTCAGGGTAGTGTCAACACGTATCTTGCATTGTGGAAGAAGTTGTAGGGGAGACGAAGCAGCACAAGAGGTTAGGGTTTGGATGCTAACAACTAAATAAACTTAACTGAATGTCCTTAAGATTAAGAGCCAGGCACTTCTATAAATCAAGCCTTGAGTCGGCCTTTTACGACGACACGCGCGGCCGGGTCAAAAAACTAAGAGAGGCCATCAACTAGGCACAAGCTGAAGATCAACAAAAGGGAGGGTATAGGGAAGGAGGGAGGAAAGAATGTTGGGATGCTGGACGTGGGTGGGAAAAGCCGGCGGTTGCGAGGATACCCGCCTAAGGCGCTTTCAGATCGACAGGGATTCAAAGTGCAAATCTTCAAGTTGCAGGGGTTACTTACGCTCCAGTGCTAGAAGAGGAATCCCCCATAACCGAGGTTGAGGAGTGGTCAAGAAAGATTCCTACAATGACTCAGGAAAAGTTTGAAGCAACATGCGTCAGAGAGTGGGACCTAGAGCTGGTCCCGGAAACCATGCGAAGTGGGACGGTCTCTTTGGGGAGAGGGAGAAAATCTCAGTGACGCGGGGCCGTATCGTCTTGAAAGGAGTCAGGCAGGAGGGACGTCTAAGGAGGGTGCACGTTCACCAATCATGAAAACTGGGAGAGGGACTGGCTGCGGTGCAAAAAACAAAGAAGGTCGCAGAGGTTTTAACTCTCAGTCTGGGTACTATTTTCTTGAAGCTGCTAGAGGGGGGGGCGGGCTGCGATATGTCTCCGATTCTCGATAGGTCAAATCCGAACAATGGAGGACCGCAAGAGGCAGCGGGACTCTAGGACCTCATTCGACACTCCTCACTCGCGGAAGAGAGGGGGAGTAAAGGGTTAAGAAGACCTCGGTCAAGTTGGTCGAGACGCTGGTGGTCAACCCCCAACCCAACAAACCCCCCCCCAAAAACCCCCACCCCCCCACCACCCAGCACAGGCCCTTGTCCTAAAACGGTGGGAGGAGGGATAAAGGGCTACTGTTTGGGCTACGAAGCTCTCTCGCGAGGGAAGATCCTCTCCTAGAAAAGTCGAAGTGAACTAAATGATTTGCTAAAAAACATAATCCCGGGTAGCGGAAAAAGGGATTCGTTCTAAGGTCTGAAGTCAGCGCCTGATCCTCGAAAGGAAGGATCCACCATAAGGGGGTTAAACTGGACGCTTCGTGCGCAGAATCTGAATAAATCAAAAAAACTAATTACGCTCTATCTACTTGCGGAAGACGGAGGGTTTGCGAAAAAAACGAAGGACTTCTTGGGGACATCGCACCTTACGGGCAGACTACTAAAAAAAACCAGAGGGGGGAAAAACTTGCTAGTCAAGAGGAGGGGGAAAGCGGTTCGTCTCGCCGTGAAGAAGAGAGTACCGATCGGCGGCCAGCTACACAGATCTACTGCGCCTTAGCCTTGAAGGACTACGACTCCGGACGCAAAAGAAGCATGTAAAACCAATAGGGGGAAGGGAAAGGGCGACGCTGTATACACAGGAGCCAACGGCTTGGGGTCAGACCTGCGAAACTCGCCAGTATTTCAAACACGTGCCGATAGACCAACGGTCTCTCCAACGACGGGTGAAAAAAGAGGCAAGCGCTCGTCTCTTAGGAGGAATGTGGCGCAGACGTGAATGAGCAGACGACATGCATCTCTCACAAAGTAGGGGAGGAAAAGACTGTCGAAATAAAAAAGGAAATGCTTCTCTGTTCCACGAGTGGGAAGGGACACCTGCTAGAAAAAGTGCGAGACTGCAGAATCGTCGTTCATCTGGGGAAATGCTCCTGAGGGGCCTGGGGGCGCCGCAGGCGAGACCCATCTCGACGGCGTAGAAAAAATGGTTACATCTTCGCCATCTGCTGCAGGAGAAGAGGGGCAGGGAGGAGGGGAAGGGAAAGGTAAGTTACCGCCTGATCTAGATGGATTCATGGAGGCGGCGAGGAAGGTCGGCTGAAAGGAAGGTTCTGTCTCTCCTGGCAAAAACCCTAAAAAAAACGAAAAAAAAACAAACCTGATGCAAAGCAGGAGTCTAATCTAGGATATCTCACCGGGAAAGGGTAAAAGGGGATACCCTTTCAATTTTCTAGGTGCACACTTGCCGGCGGGGCTGAAGCGGGCAGCACTCCTCGGACCTCTCAAAAAACTGGAGGAGCTCTGAACTAATGAAGGTACCATAATGCTGGGACTGCTTCTCCGCAGGCAAGACTTCCAGGGTGCTTCAATCAACAGATCAAGAGAGGCCGATGTGGACGAACCACCGCGTCTTGATACAACTCATTGACCAGACAGGATCACTCGTAGAGTCCGAGTTTGGTCCGTCTAGGAGTCTCAAAAGGGGGATTGAAGTAGTGCCAAACCCACTATACTTAACTCCACCACTCACAGCTCAGGCTCACGTCCTATACTAGTTGCGCGACGCGGGGGTAAAACTTGAGAAGGGGGGACTGAACACTCCTTAAGGGGGGAAAGTATAAAGAAAAAAAAAAGCAAAAGAGGGACCACGCGAGTTCTATTTCAAGGGGGGCGACCATCTCTATGCATGGCCAGCCAGCCTGGAAGTTCATCTCTAATCTTAGGAGGAAAGATCGGAATCGCCGCGAAAAACAACATGATTTCTACCAGCGCGATCGCTGGGGGCCCAAGGGTATCAAAACGAGTCAGTACTTCGGGTTACTTTGGCAGGACTTCCCATCTACCAGCGCGAAGCAATCTAGGAAGAAGGAAACAGTAAGTTGTCTAACCTAGCGCAAACCGATGGGCAACAAAGAGAAAACTTCGCAGAAGCGGATCGGGGGAAAAAGATCAAAAAGGAGACAAGAGACTTAGACGCACGGGGCGTTTTTGGATTTAAACACAAAAAAAAGGTAAGCTGCGCATTTGACCTCCTGGGAGGAAGCGAGGAAACTCCTTTTCTGTGGGGGAGTCGATCAGGATCAAAAAAGGGATAAGACTTAAGACCCGCCAACGGAAGATGCAGCAAAAGACCTTAGACGTCAAAGCCCTTGTCGGGGGAACAGGCCACTCTCACGGAAGGGGACAGGAGGGAAACAAATAAGGGCATGAAAGATTCATCTCTCAGACACATTAGGATTATTAAAATAGAGTAAGGGAATCAAGGGGGGGGGGGGTGGAGGATCTGCGCCTTTTTGAATTCCGGCGCGTGATCTAAAGGAAGTAATACTCCTTTCAGGAGGCGAACTGAAAGGGAGCAGTTGAAGAGGAAGGGGAGCGGATAAGGTAGGGGACGAAATAGGGGGTCTTTTTCTCGATAAAAAAGAACAGATGTGCGAGCGGGGGACTCAAGGAGCAGGAAGAAAAGAACCGGGTGGAAAACAACATCCCCTCCGTGAGATCCGATATGCCCGAGATCGGGAAAGATGCGAATACGGTCTTTCTGAGTCCGGTGGGGATCTATCGGGGAAAAAAAGCGCTCGATACGGGCTTCCTCCATATCTTAAATGAAAAGCTTTCAGGGCGTGCAGCATCGTGGGCGGTACTTCCCGTGCAGGAAAGAAGGGAAGAAGAGGAAGTTCGAGCAACGACAACTCGACCATCAATAAGAGGACGCAGTCATAGAATCGGGGCAAAATGGGGGAGTTTCGCAGGGGAGAGGGGACTGGGGGATCTTCTTCGTCGCCTAGGAGAGAAGATACACTTCAAAGGCTCACTCGCATAGAGAGCTGCTTAAATGGAGACGGCGAAAACTAAGACTCTTGAGGGGGCAGGGGCGGGGTTTCTCAGAGCTGTTGGGAGGGAAAAATAAAGAACGCCAGGAAAAGGGGAAAAAGAGAGAGACGATTTCCGGTGCGTAGAGTGGATCCCTTTGTAGAGCTTCCATTCATCTTCTGTGGGGGAAGGGAAAAAACAGGGGTGGAGAGAACTCTTGTCGGAAGAGTGAAGTGATCGGTGAGTTCTGCACCTACATAAAAGGTCGTCTCTAGAAAGAGGAGGGGATACCTTTGGACGGGCCGCAGCGGCAAGTATTGCCACTTCTTCAATGGTAAGGGACAAGAGTGGAGTCAAGGCCGCTTATGGGAGCGAAAAAAATCAGGGAGAACGCGTAGGGGCTCTAGGACCGGCGGTCAAAGAGGGAAAGCAGCCGACGCTGTCAGCGGGCAGTGCTTTTAAAAGGGGAAGTTACCGCCACTTTCTGGTGACTTGCGAGAAGGAGGGGGAGAGGTATAAAAAGGTAGGCGGCGCACGGAAGAAGGCGCTCGCGATCACAAAAGGACTCCTTCACAAAAGATGTAGCCATCGGACTTCAGAGGAGAGGGGGTCCTACCTTACCGCGGAGGAGAAACGCCTGCTCTCCATAATTGGGAATTGGGGAGAAACCTCCTGCTCGGGCTACTCAAAGGAGGAAAGCAGGATTTGTCCAAGGAGAAATCAGCAAGCACCTATCTGACAAAATGAGGGGCCGCTAAGGGCAGGCGATTAGGAGTCCAGTTTCTCTTAAAAAAGGGAGTTTAAAGCCTATATTGCAGGGGTGTTATACATTCACTAGAGAAAAAAACAGAAAACAAGGAAAGGGGAAGGAGAGATTCATGTCGAGTATAAATCCCTGCGCGGACTAGCCATAAGAAGTGCAGCAAGATGCCTTTCCTAAAGGAAAAAATCTCGATCGTGGCGTGCGATGAGGAAGGTTGACAAGCCTTTCAAGGGGGGAGAGCGCACACGCGAAGGCGGCTCTCGCTTAAGCTTGAAAAATGCTTCGGAAATGAGATGCGCCCGGGACGAGCTCTCTCCGACAGGAAAGAGAATCGGGCGGATCTCTTCTATTGGCTCGGAGGAGTAGATCCGTAGAGGGGGGAGGGCGCGCACCGAATTATGCAAAGGTCCGCAAATCTGGAAGAGACCGGGTAAGGGAGGGGGACAAAAGTTCACTTCGACCCTCAAAATGTCTATTAAAAAAAAAGGAGGCCGGCTTCTAAACGCCGTGTCATATGGGTGGTGGGGGTAGGAAGCAACAGCCGTGCGCGAGGCATTGTCATCTCCCAAAAAGAGGAAGTACAAATACAGTGTCGAGCGAACCCCCAAAAAGCCCTGGAAGGTCAGGGAAGCCAACGTTACAACGCCGGTATCTCAACTCGAACGTGAAGAGCTCAGCGCTTAAGGACTGACACGGATCCACTTCACGTCGGATGGAAGTCGGGCCACAGGGAGGCTAAGCAGGCGGGGAAAAGTAGAGGGCAAAAAACCACGACGAGGAAGTTTGAGGGAGGGGAGGGGGTGTGTTAGACTCTCAGTCTTGAACGAAGTGACGGTCGAAAAAAGAGCGAAAATAAGCTATGACCCACGCCGCGTGCAACCTGTGAGAGTCAAGGGATAATTCAGGTCTCTGGTTGCCGGGGGACAATCTTGCGGGAGGAGGAGATCGACATTCGAATCTACTCTACGCCGTAAGAAGCATAGTCACGAAATAAGGAGAGGAAAGCCTTCGTGAGGTCGGAGGGCGATGTGGAGCTGACTGAGTCATCGACAGGCAAAAAGAGCATCGCTGCGTGGTCATGTGGAAAGACACAAAAACGAAATTAATCCGGGGGGAACAAGCTGGCTATCTCGGCGGCAAAGGCAAGAGAGGATAGCGTTGAGAGAACGCAACACACAAGGTAGGGCAAGCCAAATCGAGATCTGGAGAAAAGATCGCGGTCACTCTCTTACGCAAGGGGAGGGGGGATTTGGGAGGGTAAAGGGCTTTAGTGCGCAATTTTTAATCGTTTTAAAGCCTCGGAGTGTGTGGGGTGCTTATCGAGCACCCCTATGGGAGGCCAATTAATCCGCCCCGAGGGGCAATGGGGGAGGAATGAGGACCCTCACGTCAGCTTCGGGGAGGATACTCACTACGTCCGCACTTCTCATCCATCCACAACCGGAATAAAAGATGATCTACACTCAAGGAAAAAGAGAGAGATTCCTTGAATGCCAAAAGGGGGGGGTATTAGGCAGGGTGACCGCCGGCCTTGGTAGGTCGGAAGACTTACTAATGCTGGGCAAAGGGGAGAAAAGAGAAAGGAGGGTCTAGCACAGGGTGAGTGTAAGGTTACATCATCTGGGGCTTTTCTCATAATCACCAGCAAATATGTCTCTGTCTTGGAAAGAAAAAAAATACAAATCTCAGAGGGAAGAAGGGGTTAAGGAGAAGGAACAGTGACTCTAGTTTCCCGAGAGGCGGTTAGCCAGATGGAAAGTTGGGGACTAGGTCACTGTTCTCTGAGAGGGTTGGTGAGAAACGCGCTCGACGCGGTCGCCGCCAGTCGGAGTGAGCTGGGGTTAAAAAAGGAAGGCGAGAGGCGTGGTCGATGACGAGCCAACTTCACTCTAAAGCTTACAAGATGAAAAAGCGACACCAGATTCGCTTTCTAAACGCGTCTGACACGAGGGTGGGGTGCCACGGAGCTAAGGCTCGGTGCTTCTGACTGGAAGTAAACTTGAAACAAAGCCAGCCTCACTATGTCTAAACGCACTCTCAAAAGGGGCGGGTCTCTCCCTTACTCACAAAGGCCTAAAGCGTGGTGGGTGGGGGGGGGCGTAGGAGTTGCGAGAGAAGGGGTCGTGAAACCCTCACTTCTACAGTTCAGGGGGAGAAAAAGATAGTCGATGGGGAGGGAAAATTCTTCGTAGGCAAGGGATCAGTAACGCTGGGGAGTAGGGCCTGGGGGGATTTAAGCTGTGTTTTTCCCGGACGGAAAAGGAAGGCAAGTCAGGGGGGGAAAAATCCACTGCCGCGCAGCGGGCGGGTGAGCTAGGGCTAGTGAGTTAGAGTTAGCGATAGGGAGTCGACTCTCGGCTAGTGGGGGGGAGCGAAGAAAATTGAAGCCCGGAGGCCGCGCGGCCACCGCAAGGGAAAAGCAGATCATTTGGGGCGAACATTCGGGGGGAAGCGGAAGAGACCACAGCTCTCGCCAAAAGACGAGGGACGATGGAAACAAGCCTCCACTGCTTGGAAAAGCTAAAAACAACCAGAAGGAAAATTGCAGTTCAACCCGAACAAGAGGGGGGTGGCATAGGTGAACGATTCGCGCGCTGGTGCACTATTTGCTGCCCTCTACGTCTCGACGACCTGGAAAAAGGAAGATACGGGGCAGGAACCCCTGTCAGACCCAGTCGGCGCTTAGAAAGAGTACGAAAAAGCTTATTCAGACAGGGCATCTCTCTGACTGCAGATTCTACTCAACGCGGGGGAAGCGTCGGAGGAGGGGGGGGGTGGACAAAGAAACCTGCTGCCGGTCGAAGATTGTCAAAAACGACGATCGGGAACATCTACACGACATGTCTGTAAGAGGGGAGTCTCCGAGTTCGAAAGGCACCTCTTGGAGTAAATCGCAGAGGGGATCGAGCGACGACTCTCGACACAAACTGGGAGGGAAGTACAGAGAGATTTCATTGGGAGAAGAAGAACATTCAAAATAAGAAACGGAAAACTAAGGGGGAAGGGATCTGCTGCAAAAAAGGGTCCTACCAGAAGCGTCGTGTCTATCACTGGCGAGATGGGGGCGGCCGAACATCCGCCGAAAGGATAATGGTTAGGATAAGAAACGAAGAGAGGCTCAATGATCTTATTGATCTCAGGAGAGAGGGTAAGAGCGGGGGGGGTACAGTTGCTAATGAAGGAGCCTTTTCTCGGCGAGAAGAAGGAGGGGTAGAAATCGTCAAGGAAGGAAAATCAAATCGCGTCGTATTCTGGGGCACTGTATCTCGATTGAATGTCAGACGAAGGGGGCCTTCTGCCAAAGAGAATATGATAATCTACCGAAGACCGATTTAGGGGGTGCAACTTTGTCACGTCGCCACGGTCCGGGGGGCTGGGGATTGGGAACAGAACATCCTGCGCCCGAAGAAAGAAAAACGTCATTATTCCTCGTCGAAGCAAAAAGGAAGGGGAATAGTGTCGAGAACGACGCTCCTTGTAAGGAAAATACTTGAGTTCTCGACGGGCGGCGCCAAAACGCCCAGCGCTTCCTCTGGGCGGCAGGCGAAAACAATGAAACAAGATTCGAAGAAAAAAAGACAATCGGTGGCGGATTAATAACTCAGTAGGAACGCCGACTGCTCTGGACGGGGGGGAGGCGAAAACTCGGAGAGTCAGGAACACACCACAAGGACACTTGAAGCTCAAAGTTCGGGAAAGAAAATCAGTGTCTAACAGACTCGAGTCCTTCATGAAAGGAAAGTCCTTTCGCTGCTCGGCACCGGAAAAAGAAGGGGGGGACACCAGACCGAAGGTTCTCCGTGAGGAGCCGTATCGACCGATCTGCTGAAGGAGGAATAGTTTTGCGAGAGAAAACGTATCTAAAAGAGGAGAGTCCAGATGCCTAGCCGAAGAAAGACCATCGTCCGCCAACAAAAAGGGCGAGTTCTAAAGCTATGCGAGCAGGAGCGTGGAAAGGGATCACATATCGGGATAGGGATTCAATTATCCGGACACGATCTGCGCTACTTCGTCCCCTGGCTATCTCGGCGGGAGGGGCCCGATCTTTGTTGTCGAAGAGAGGGACAAAAGAACGGATGCAGGCCGATCGACCAAGTTGCCACGCTCTAAGGAACAATCGGCACTCTCGATCGAGTACGGATGGGGAGGGGGGGGAAAAAAAAGGCGTTCATCTGAGCATTTGGGAACCTGGTGATCCAAAATTAATGTGGGGGACAGGCCCGATGAAACGTCAATACCTGATAAAGCCCAGAAGAGGGGGCGAACCTTCTATCTGTAGAACCGCCTTAGGTCAGTATTTCCTTGACGCAAGGAGACTGCAAAAAAATGGCCGTCAACCACTGCTTACAAAAAACAAAAAGAAAGGGGAATATTCATAAGAGAATGAGGGAGGGAAAGAGAGATGCATTGGAAAAACCCTTATTTTGTTGGGGGTTTCTAGAAGCAGGGAGGGCCGGCTCGTGTTATCTGCTTCCCCGGAAAGGAGAAAAGGGGAGGCACGTCAGTCGACGATTATAAACCGGGCTTCGTTTTCAGGATGGAGGAAAAATGGTCGTTTGCTCGAGTCGAGAACAAAGAAACTGGGGATGAGGTTTAACTCACAGCTCCAATTCGCAGGATAACTAAGTGTTTGAAGAGGGAAAAACGCCGTGGATAAAAGTAGGTGGTCGGAGAAGACCAGATAGCCGTAGGTCTAGGACGCCTTCCGAGGGGGTGGTTCGAAAAGGGGTAGCAACAATTATCGGGGGGGCGCGAATATCTTGTGAACTTGGACAGGAGGAGATTCAAAAGAGTGGTCCGATGAATATGCCACCAATCAAGCAAGCGAGCGGGGTTCGCAAGGACAAACCTCAAGAAAAAAAAGGCGGGCCTGCGCTGGGCAGAAAACTATGCTTTCGGGGATGAGGGAGGGAGGCGTAGAATTCTGATAAGCGTCGATCCTCGTGCTATAGCCATCCTCACGAGGGGATCAGAGAGATGATGTAAGGGAGAAGAGCCCTTAGAGAAATGGCAATCTTTAGTGCTGAGAGGGAGTGAAAGCACGCCCTCAGGGAAGGGGAGGAATGAATACCGATTCTACCTATTTTAAAAAAAAGGCTGGATGGGACCTGATTTGTTCTTCCAGGACAGAGTCGTTGGTTGAAAAGACTTCAGGAGAAAGGGGCAAGAGTCCGCACCTCTTCGGCCTCAAATAAGGGGGAGGAACTAAGTTAGGGCATATTTCGTCACGTGAGACCTATTCCGCAGTACAAGAAGGGAAATACGCAGGGGGCGGCCTCATCAGGAAACCCTGAGTGCTCGAAGGAAAAACACGCCTCCCAGCAGTAAGTGTGGTAAAACGGCCGCTCTG
>Ga0179591_1262016_pt1 | contig 24487 bp, 19 predicted proteins | sample CZOMad2_1_08_16f_FD_182891 | JGI IMG/M metagenome (GOLD analysis project Ga0179591, IMG submission 182891) | Vadose zone soil fungal communities from Angelo Coast Range Reserve, California, USA - CZOMad2_1_08_16fungal (PacBio error correction) | ecosystem: Environmental > Terrestrial > Soil >...
TTGAAAAAAGGGAAGGTGGGCCGGCATTTGTCCAGTGCAAGCCTGAGGAGAGATCTGGGAGAAAAGGTATCGTCAAGTGTGAGGCACGGCCAAGCCAGAGAAATCAGGGGCACGGCTGCTAAACCCGAGCAAAGCGATATCCCTCCGTAGAGACAACCAAGGGAAGGATCCACCTCGTTCTCAAGTCGGACGAGGGTATGGGAAAGAGAAGGGATCCTGAAAGGCTTGGCAAGGGAGACGCCTAAAAAGTTCCGAACACGAATTGTAGAGAAAGGGACAACCTCATAGAAACTTACAAATTCACAGGCGGAAATGAAGGACGAACGTGGCTCCTCCTGTAATCAAGGACCAAAATATTACAGACGATCATCGAACGGCGTGCAAGAAAGATCACGGGACATGGGATAATCCGAAGACACGTCTAAAAAGGGAGCAGGGGGAAGAGTAGTATGAAAAGGAAAGTATTCTATTCAAAAGAGTGAACCACCTCCCTACTTGAATACGTAACATCTCGTTGACCAGGGGGCTCCAGAAAAAAGGACGAAGGTTCTTGAGTGGGGGCAACTCTGTGGGTAGAGGGAGATTCTAGGGCCCATCTTGATCAGGAGGGGGGGGTAGAATCCACTGGAAGGGTAGGCAGAGGGTCTAAAATGCAAGGGAAAAAAGGTAGTCAGGGCAATAAAAAAAAACTACTATGTCTTAAACCAGAAAAAACTCCAAGCAAGCCCCTGACTACCTTTCTAAACCACCCAGCGCCCAACCGAAACAGTCAGTACAGCCAAGATGAAAGGATCCATCCTCAAAAAAGGGTTTCAGCAAAAGGGATGAAACGTCTAATCAGGTTTTAAGGGTCAGGAGGGGCAGGGGAGTTAAGCGTAAAAAAAAAAGGGGGGTGTGAGGGAGTATTTGCCACGGGTTTATGCCCAGAAGACCTCTCATCGAGGGCAACTAGTTCAACTCTTCCCGACATAGAGGCTACACGGCGACTAGATCAGAAACTGGACATCGCAAAGGCACACAAAAGGACGGTAATAGATTATAGTTTCCCGCCATAAGCTACGAGATAGGTTTCAATGAGAGGAATCCCAAGGAAAAGGGCTTGATACCAACTGGCGGAACACATGAAGCTGATACAGGGAGTGGCCGGAGGTACCATTGTGCATAAATTACCGGGTCGGAAAGAGGGTTGACGTGCTAAAAATTGGGAGGGGCAATCGGACAGTCTCCCAATTTAAAGAGGCAGACGACCCACCTACAGTATTAATATTGGCCATTGTCGGCGGAAGAAGAGTATAAAAAACCGGCAGGCACCTTTTAGGGAAATTTGGAAGAAGGGCCGGTAAAACGACCTATTCTAAGCAGCGAGAATGAAGCAGAAGGGTACAAATAGAGGCTTGTAAAATCCGAGGGGAGGGACAGACCCGTTTCGGTCTTGAGTCCATCTACGGAATTGCAGAGGTCTTGGAAAAGGGTTGCTAAAGGGGGGAACTGCTGGGGGGGGAAAATACCAACGATGAACGCCTACAGATCTGGGATTCATAGGATTGTGAACACCTTCAGGGCGTAAAGCAACAAAGTGGAAGAGACACTGTGGTCACATTCAGCAGGGTAGGCTTTTGACATCAGACTCAACTCCTAAAGTTGAATGTCGTAAATACACGTCCGTGTAGGACAGGTGTGGGTTCGTCAAAAAAGGAACAATTGGAAACCGGGGGGGAACGACAAAATCTCGAGAGAACGTGCAATTTTTACGTGGTCGGAGTACTTTCCTCGTCACACCACGGGGGAGGGGATGAGTTGATGACGGACGGGGAACTCACGTCGCAAAAGGTACATCGTCTGAATTTCCCTGTCGAAGCAAGGAACAAAGGCAAGGGCGGTCCGGTTGGTAGGAATTCGCATGGGACATTTCTGGGGGATGGGGTGAGGACCAGAAGTGAAAAACTTAAAAAAAGAGTCCCAAAGAGTTTTTCCTTTGTCGACCAATGGGGCATAGAAGAGGATCCTTACGGGCACGTGCTGCTACGCGTGGATAGTCATAGGGGGAGAAAAAAAGGGTTCAATGACAAAGTCCCTAAGGTAATGAGGGAAGGGTGGAGTGAAATTGGAAACGAGACGTAATCGAAAATTGGGGGTGACATTCCGTAACTGTCATACGGCAAACTGTCAAAACCTTGCCCGGGATACAATATAGTTAACTTGCAGAAAAGGGGGATCTTCTCTAAAGCCGAAACTCGACGACACCAGGTTGCCGCCAATATCTTCCGAGAACTCTAGAAAAAACAGGAACGCAAAAACGGGATAAGCTGATAAATGGTAAACTCGGGGGCTGCACGGGGAAGTACCCGGCAAAAAGTGTGGAGCGTAAAAGTATGGCTCTGGGGGGTTACGGAAGCTATGCAAACACTGCCGCGTCTGAAGAGTACAGAGGATCATTGGAGGATTAGCAATAGACCACGCGGGAAGTGGTCATGTTCACTGCTGATAGTCGGGAGGGGAAAAGGGGGGAAGTGTTGCATCTCCGTGGGGGGTGAGGGCGTTCCCCGTGGAAACCTAGGGGGACACTCCGAACGCGTGTCAATCGATGCGAAGTTCTGGTACGTCGGGAGGGGGGAAAAACCCTGTGACGGAGGGGACGTAGCAAAAAGCATATCACGCTCAAAAACAACAACGGAGATCTGGGAAATATTGATGCTTGTTAATTAAAAGAAAGGCCAGCAGAACAAGTGGTGGGACATCCGACGCTACAACTCTCCGCGGAGGGGGAAACCTCTGTAAGGAGTTGCCAAAGAGTTCAACAACAAGGAGGAAACTACACGCCACCCCGGCGGAATTAAACGGGAAAAAACATAGACCAGTTATGGGAATCACGGGGAGACTAAGCAGAAAGAAGAAACATTACTTCAGGGAAAATGTCGCTCCGGGTAAGGGGTGTTCAGAGACACGAGAAGAGGGGGGGCCGACACAAACCACGAGGGAAGTGTTAAGCCCTTGGCTCCGCCGTCGTAGCAGCAGGGAAAATTGGGTATTAGCTGTCCAGTGGGGGGGGGGGAGCAACCAGCTTTAAATGAGATAGCGTCTACTGAAGATGTGGTGGAGTCAAAGGGCGGGGGGAGAGTGAGCGAAAAAATTTGCTGCATAAACAGGAAGATCTCAGGGTATGGGGTGGGAATATATTACAGCTTCAATAGGAAATCATTGATCAGGGTAGGGGTACGCTAGAGGTCAGGCGAAACAAAGACTAATAGCTAGGAAAGGGGGGGCGAAAAAAAACTTGTCCTAAATAGTTCGCCCGAGCACGAGCATAGGACTAAGCGTCGGGAAGGAATACCTAAACCATGGAAACGCAGGAGGTGGGGAAAAAACGGGTACTTTTTTAACACTCACTAACAAAAAAGGAAAGATGGTCGAGACGCGGCAAGAAAAAGACCTGACCGAACTTCTATGATACCTCGGCCGGCGAACGCCAGCCTGGTCAATTGAGGGGGGAAGCCGGTCGTGTGGGAAAATGCCGGGGCAGTTCCTAAAAAATTGGGACGAAACATTCGGGCCGAAAGGAACTCGGAGGAAGAAAGGTTCAAGACAATTGGGGGACGTCCCCACACCAACAGTGCTCATGGGAGGAAGACATCCTTCCGCAACTGACGAAGACCTGGGCCTGAAATCGGAGACGGCGGACAAGAAGGCTGTTCAAACGCCACTTCAGTTATTACAAAATGTGCAATAATTGGGAGGCGGGGGGCCACCTCGCTAAGAAAAAAGGTTAGCGCAGAAAAGGGAGGGAGCGAGGGGGGTTTACCAATCATACCTCAAAAGAAGAGAATCGGTCTCGTCGATAAAGAGGGGGCGAGAAACCGCGATTCCTACGTCGCGTGGGAGAATGACAGGGGAAAGGGGGGTCGGTCAAGGAGGAAACATGGTCTAACCTTGTAAGCGACGTTGAGGAAAGGCGGGGGCACCCTGGGTCACTAAAAGGGGGAAAAAAGGGCGTAATTACAAAGACCAGTAGACTTCCTTCCTACAGATATGCTTTTGACTTAAAAAAAGATTGGGGGGTCAACGCGGAGGGGAGGAATGAATCAACTTCTCTACTTCAAAAAACTGAGAAAAGGGAAGTGAGTCATGACTTCCTATACGCGGGAGCCAGGATGCCTCAGCCTAAGGGGTAGAACTCCCTAGCACTGAAAAGAGGAGTTAAACAATGTTAGAGCGGGGCATTTCCCTAAAGATGATGCGGGAAAGAAAGCAAGGAGGACGGGAGGGAGTTTCAAGGTTGGCCGGGGGTTTTCGAGCTAGGGATCTAAGGGCCTTAGGGGGCCATGTAGGGGGGGGGAAGGGGAGGAGGAAGCGTGCATTGCTGATCAAAAAATGGCGGAAAAAGAACAGAAACGCACTTTGGATTACACGCGAAAGACAACCCTGAAGTCGACTTATGTCGGTGGTCTCAGATGGAGCTGGCATTCTAAGGCTAAAAACAGGGAAAACTCAAAGGTGTCAGGGGGAAGGAGGGGGGGCGGGAAAGGGGCGGACTTCTTGGTAACATCAGCCGAGGGTCCGTTGATTAAGAAAAAGAACAAGGTACTCGTGGTGCAGGTGTGAAAGAGTAGGGCACATGAAACGACTTCACGTCGGGTCTTATCTTCTTCTACAAGACGCTGCTCAATGGAATATGCAGAGCGAGAAAGAGAATGGAAAGGACTCAATAGCGTGAGGAACGGTAACAAACGTCTCGACCATAGGGGAAACAGATGGGCACGAGAAGGATGGAACCCGGAAGCGGGCAACTCAGCAGCACTATGTGTGACCAAGACACGAGGTCTAGATGATGTCGAAGGGGGGTCGGGGTTTTGTCTTCTCTCAATCATGCCTTCCAGCGCAAATCTGGGCAGCGTCTACCTAGAGGTAGGGGGGGCAAAATTGCCGCTCGTACGCCTTCATCACTGAGAAAGAACATAGATCAGGGAGCACCAGATAGAGGAAGCGGGTAACAGTTTGGGGTTAGCACATCTAAAGGATAAGTCGGAAGGAAATAAAGGGGTCACAGAAAGGTCCTAATGGGGATGTGTCCTACGAGAGGGGGGCGCGTAAACTGTGTCTGAATGAGGCGGAAGAGGCGATATTCTGAAACTGAAGTGGTGGGCGGGTAACAAACACCAAACCACGGGAGGGGGCGCTATCAAGACTAGTACTCAGCTTGCCAAGGAGCGTATGGGAGCGGCACCTCGTCTTGTCGCACGGGGGCGACTAAGGGTATCTTCGGTCACAAGGACGCGTGCAGGGGAAATACTGAATTCTGGGTGCTGAATATATTACAGAACAAACAGGAAATCTTAGGGATGCCGGCCAGATGGTAAGTCGAAAGCTCCAACTTGACTCGAGGATACGTAAAAAATGCAGGGTATGGGCTCGATCCCCGGCGGGGAGGAGAGGAGGGATAGAGTTAGCAAGGACGAAGAGGAGGGGTCTAGGGGGGCCGGGATAGGAGGGGAAATCCACCAAAAAAAAAAGCACGGCAGGACAGGTGCCGGGAAACGTCTGGGGACCAATCTCTATCAAAACAATAACAAAACTGTGTAGGACTAAGACGGGATTCCGGGTTTGGAAGCCATGCTTGCTGGAGGGCGATCGAGGATCAGACAAAAGACCGAGAACAGGAAAAACGTGTAAAAAAAAAGCTGGCCGGAGGCTGAAGCAACCGAGAAAAGAGGGTGTGGCGCAGGGGAGATCTCAAAAAAGATTTGAGCAGAGGATTGGCCCATCTTCTAACCTGCGTAAAGGATTCAGTTGCCAAGGAGGGGGAAAGACGAAAAAAAAAAGTCGTGAGACAGCTGCAACTGTGAAAGTCAATCGTGGCGCCTTCAAAGGAGGAAAAAAATGAGGCCCGATTAGGAGAACAGTGAAGGGATAGGCGGTGAAAATAATTCAAAACATTATAGGTCGGGTGGTGGTGCGGTGGCGGGGCCGAAGAGGGGGGCGGGGGCTTGTACTGTGGTCATTAAGAAGAATGAACGAGAAACGCGACCATATGACAATGAAGCGGGCAAGCCCGACTTGACGAAGGAAAACGGGGACAACTCCTCCTCATTGGACAGATCGAGGGAAACATTCAAAAATACGATTGTCCTAGGGGGATGGGACTGCGTTGATTTGTGCGAGTGAGAGTCGAAAACCCTAGCGATAAAGGGGAAAGACAATATGAGCCCACAAAGTAAGGAGGTTAGGTCCTTGTCGTCCTAAATCATGAACCGGTTCAAAGGGGCGAAAACGTGGGAATCTGGGGAAAAAAAACAGTCAATCCCCTGACGCCGGGCCACAGCACGTGAAGGAACGAACGGCGGGCAAACCAAACTTCGAAATTCTGGTGGTCTGAATTTCCGATACGCGAAGAATGGGTGGGGAGAAAAAATTGGTTACTGAATTGAACGGCACAACCTGGCGTTGTATTCAAATCGGACCGACCGTTATATTACCAACATATTAACCTCATGAGGGGTCCTCGAAGGGTACAAAAGAAACTGCGACAAATCCGAGGAGGCGAGGCAAACTCTCTCACACTTTAGATTAATGGCACCTCGAAACTGGGAAAAACGGATCGGGAGGGATCTACCTAAAATCCCTAATTTGGCTGTCATGCGTTGTTACCATAAACAGGGTGACTACGATTGGTCCTAAGACGGGGGAAATACGACGTCGGGAGGGAAAAAGCACTTGAGTCCTCTGGCGAAAATGGAAGAAAAAGAACCGGGGTAGGACCCAGGGGAGGCGAGATGGTCTAGAATTAGCGCAACTCGCTGGGGGTGTTACAAGGAAGTCCGAAATCAGTCTTTGGAAGAAAATTTAGGGATGCGGAAGGGAGGGAATCTTCAAAGCTTGAACCCCCTTAGGTAACCATGGGGGGTCAACGTCATAAAGGGAGTGAGGAAGAGTGCGACATGGCTGGGGGCCTTGTACATGGTCGACGGCGGGAAAAAATGCTAGCACAGTATCGACCGTGACGCAACAACAGAGGGGAGGAAGGATAGAGTTCTCAGTTGGACCAGTTGAATTTCAAGGGGACACCAAAGCTTAGGGAGGCTGCGGCTGAAGTACCGGAAAGCGGTTGCAAAACGATGGGGGGGAAAACCAAACAGAAGAGAAAAAAGGGGGGAACAGACCTCATTTCTTGCGTGAACGAAGGCTTTAAGGGAAGTGCGACAAGCCTGCGCCATTCAAGTGCTGGCGGTAGTGGGTCATCTTAAAGGGCCAACCTTTGCTCCGGAAACCATACTCGTCAGATGGGACTGAAGGGTGAGGAAAAAAATAGCGTTCTTTTCGGAGGGAAACAGTCAAACCCCCGGTTCATTTCTCGGGCGGACGGAGGGGACAGACAAAACGAAGAAATCACGATGAGCCCGTCAGCTAACAGCAGAGGATCAATCAGCGCTTTTCCTTTGTGAAAACGCAGCGAGCGGACCTAGTCAGGGGTGATGGGGGAGGGGGACGCTGGGAAACGGAGCCATAGACAGCAGTGTTGGTCCTACCACGGGGGGGTCTGGGAAACCGACCGGGGGAGGGTCAAAGGAAAGGGGGGTATCAAGTGGGGCTCGAAAGAAGGGGCTCTAAATAGGGAGAACAAGTTAGTCACAGGAGGATCGGCTTCTAGGTGGACATTAGTTGACTTCTAGGGGGGACACACAAGGAGGGGATGAAGGGATCTGGAACTCGAAACTAACGAACGCCAAGTTACGCACCGGACCGTGAACGAAGGGGGCACTGAGAACTCCACGGATAGTTGCTGTACCATCAAAACGAAAAGAAACGAGGCCTCCAAAAAAGCTGATCCGGGAAACTCTCTTAGAAAATAGAACATACCACTTTAAAATCTAAATAGTGCTGCGTCCTGAACGGGAAAGGATGGAAAAACATGGATCTTTTTTGTGAGACTTAGTTTGACCACCGGCAGGGGGGGGGGGCGAAAACCTGCAATCTTTAAGGGTGCGTCTTGCGCTGCAGGCAAAACTTATTTCAAATAGAGCATAAAGGGGGGCAGCGAAGTTACTGGGTCAGGAGACAAAGGGTGGAGTGCGGTGGGGTACCCGGGGGGTGGGACAACCAACGAGTTGCCCTCCGATGGACTGGGCTGGGGCGGAAGGGCAAAACCCGGTGAATGCTTAGGCGAGAAACTAAAAAAGCAGAAAAAACTAACAACACAACAACGGAGGAGGGAATATAGCAGGGGTGACGCGAAAAAGCCGACACCAGTGTTTCCAAAAAAAAGAAGAAAATCGTCACCGCGCATCTTCAGGGAAACAGCTTCGGTATGGGGACAAACGAAGCAAAAGGGAAACTGCACTCAAAAAGTCGGGATAACTGAAATGTGAGGCCGTTACTTGATATTAACAGCCTAGGTCTTCAAAAGGGACGACGCAACAAGCAGGGGAGGTTACGGTTCAGCGACCCGAGTGAGACTCTAGCAAGTGAATCAAACCAACCTGGGGATCGCAGAAGGAGGAACGCAGAAATTAAGGGGAATATAACAATGGGTCGAGCTGAAAGGGTACCGTGCAAAGGAGGGAGGCTAATGTTGGCGAAGAGTCGTGCTGTATCATAACTACTTACGGCAATGCCGTCGGAAACGGGCAGGGGGGGGAGATATGCTGAACGAGAAAGAATGATACTGTATTCGTGTGAACACTAAGAGTCCCCTAAATCGAAGAATCTCCGGGGGGGGGGTCGGAAACCTTCGCACTATTAGGATCACGAAGCGGCACGATCCAAATGTAAGGGAAGAACTGAAGGGGCGAGGCACATTAAACTAAGGTTTGAGCGGAGGTTTTGGGAGCGGAATCAATAAAACCTGAAATAGGGAAAAATCTTATGGAAACTTTCCATGCTCTTAAATGGAATGGACTGAGAAGATTCGGTCGTACTCCTCCGTGTTTTAACGTACTGGGGGGCAATTTCATTAAGTACACGTCAGTCAATAGAAGATCCCTAAGCAATGGGTTTTTGACTAAAAGGTGACAGTACCCAGAGATGCTGTATGCTGCAATCACTTTCCACTGTCAAAAACGATGATGTGGGCTTCCAAAAAGAGGAAAAAAGTAAGGAAGGGGGACTCGACTAGCAACGCCCCTTCCAGGTACTTCGGGGGGGGGGGGAGTAAGGGGGGAGGGGACATCATGATTGGACTAAAAATGAAGAAAGGGGAAAGTGATCGTCCAGGGGAGGTAGGTCGGGTTAATCGGGATTCACTGCGAGATAAACACGTCTGCCGGAAGGAGGGGGTGTTGGAAAAAGAAAAAAGAAACTAGGCCAAACGACTAAGTGCTAAAAAAACGATGGGGTGCGAGAATGAGGCAGGCATAGCATGCTTTTTGACACGGGTCAAAGGATACCTTCCACTGAATCAAGGAGCGTGTGTCCCTTCGGGAAAACAGTCAAGAAATGTGGTCACTATCTGAAGATCTGCTTACTTTCTAACTTACCAGATCGGAGGCCTACACTGAGATTGTCAATAGTATACGAATGGGGGGGACCGGGCGGAGTGAAACTGGGTATAGGAAAGGAAGACGGTCAACCTCGTCAAAGGAGGGGGAGTATCTGGGAAGGGGGTATTACCGAATGAAAACCCAGGATTAAAACGAAATTGTCAGTGCCAAATGTCTTCGTCCCAAGTCGTCCGGTGTATGTTAAGACTAACAAAGGGGGGGGAAATGGAAAATTTCTGGGAAAAAAACAAGGGAAAGGACAGGGGACGGGGGGCCTTTTGAAGGCTTGGGGACTTCTACGTCGACAGAAGAGGGGAAATTTGTAAGCCCTGTAAAGGGGGGGGGAAGCTGTCAATTGGAAAAAAGAGAAGGAAGATGGTAAAGACAAAAGGGAGCCACGACTCCTAAAAAACAAAAGGGTGGTGACTTTAACGACTCCGGGAACATCGACCGAACAACCCTGAGGCGTACGTATGTCAATGCGACAGACGCGGGGATTAGAGTGCGACGTCTGGGCGGCTGACATCATCAGGGAAAGGAAGATTGGGGGGGAGCTGGGGAGAATTGCTGAAAACTGGGGGCGTTTGATCAGATAACTCTTAATTGTAAAAAGGGGAACCTTCGAAAATGGGGATGAAAGGGAAATCAAACATCTGGCCACTTACAAGTCCGTAGTCAAATAAATATCTCGACCCACGAAGTCGGAGGGCTTAGTCGCGCAAGAAACAATCAACGACGAAAAAACTGAAGACGAGCACTCGGAAGGGGAAACAAGGTCAACGAGAGATCCAACGAGGCGGGCGTCGGGGAACGTTTCTCTCAATCGACGGAAGGGAAAGAGGGACGATATCGGCCAGCGCGTAGACACTGCCGATAAAATAGCCTACCTTAATGATTAGCACTTCATGATTTGAGGGAATAGTCATGGGGGGAAGGTGGATGCAGGAGGGGAAGTTAACTCGGGAGGTGCTCGACCTCCGGTTTACTTGGGGCCTGAAGAGGGTGTGTGTGGCTTGGGGAAAGGTCAACGGGACTGGAAGTGGGCGGACCGCCGATGGGCGCACCCAAGACTTAAAAGAGATCCAGGTGCTTAAAATTCAAGACAAGAATGAGAATAGTCCAAAGGGGATAAATGCGCACTAAGGGTTGGGGCTGCGTCTTATGGAGGGACGGGGCTCAGTGCGAGAAATCTGATGTAGGGGGGGGGTCCGGTTGCTCGGAGGGCTGTCCTTGATAGCATCAATTCAGTGAACTGAAAAACCACGGAGGGGGAAGGTAAAATCTCGCTCTAAACAAACAGGAGGTAATAGGGATGGAACTAACTAAGTGTATTAAAAAAAAAAGGTAAGTGGGTAAGCTACCGTGCGGGGAGAGGGCACTAGAGCGGGATTTCAAAGCCGTCGCACCAACGAAACCGGGGCAATCACATCTGAATTAAACACGATTAAAACAGCCCAAGAATCGGCCGGAGATCCACCCGCCGGAGTGTCTAAAGTACACGTACACTAAATAGGGGAGGGAAAAGGGTACTAGAGTTCCAGAGGGTGGACGTCGCCAGCGTCGCCAAAGAAATTGCCGCGTGATATCCTAAAACCGCCAACAACTTGGGAAAACAATCCATGAGAGGGAAGGGAATCCTCAGACTCAATACAATGAGAGGGACAAAATACGGGAAGGCGGGCTCCATAAGATTAAAAACGGAAAGGGGGAAGCTCAAAGAATAGGGGACCTAGACGGGGGAAAGGGGCACGTCCTAGATCTTTGAGAAAAACGGGACAAGCCGAAGGAAGATTGGAGTCGTCGACTTAAGTAGCCAGTCGATTCCTAGTTTGGCAAATTCGGGGAGTTGAACGGAGCTGGGTTCGGAGGAAAGGGGAAAGACGAAAAGGGGGATCAGATAGAGACCTCCTGGGGGAGGAGATGTTCGAAGGTCGTACTAAATTTTGGAAAATTCATAACAAGGGGTGATGAGTGGAAACCCATTCCAGGGACCAGAAGCGAACACCCAAATGGAAGGTCCACGACTCTATTTCATGCAGCAATGCAAATCCTCCGCTGGGGGTAAGCAGGTTCTAATATTCTCATCGGGGTTATGTCATTATATTTCACTTACACCCTTTCTTTGGGGGTAGGACGGGGTCTCGGACCGCGTCCACAGGGTAACTAAATCATCTAGGTCACTGGGGAAAAAAAGCAAGTTCCCTCGCATTTCCTCCCTCTTGCGACAGTCTAAAGACCAAGGGACGGCCTTCAATCCAAAAATGCAGATCTTCGTGGCTTCTCCAGAACAGGAAACTGCCCTACTTAAGTGATGCCAGTGCGAGTCCATCATCACTATTTGAAAGAGATCTTGCAGAAAAAACTGGACCGGGACCATGACGAAGAAGGGTCGCAATCTGGATAGATTGGGGGGAAATGACCGGTTGAATCCGGTACAGGGCGGAGTGAGTATCAATGGCAGTCGCTAAGGGTCATCGAAGAATAACGTAAAACAGACATCTTTAGAAGGGTCCTGGTTCCTTCTTAGGACGGAGGGTCTGAACCTACTTACAAGGTGACCCTGGGGTAAAAAGGGAATGGGGGAAGGGGAAACTCTTACACCTTAGAAAATCTATTTCCCCTTTCGACTGTCCTGCAGAAATAAGGTTATGATCGCATGCTATAACGCAGGGGTTTCTCTAAAAACGAGGGAGCTGCCGAGCTCGATTGATGTCGTGGGCGCGGGGTCAGGGCCGCTGACCAAAGACCATCAAACGCTGAAAAAATGAAGCAGGAGCCAGGAATCTCTTCACAAAAGCATGACAGACCCACTTTACACAGGGTCAAAAAAAGTGGCTTTGGGGGCGTGTGAACAGGAAATCATCCAGGAAGTGTCCAGGAAGTCTTATGTAGATTTTGAAGGAGAGTGTTGTAGATAAATGTACCTTTTCCGCAACTAACACCGCATCGCGAACAGTGCACGCGAAACCAGCTTTCTTTGACTGATCGAATCTTCCCCCAAAGAGTTCGATCAGGAGCGGAGGGGGGGGAAGACTACCTGCTCAACCAGTGAGGAACACAGAGTACGGAAGAAAAGGAGGTCATCAGGGCCATTAGCCTGTGTAGGCCTTCACTCAGAAGGAAGTTTTGGTTAAGTGGTCCGCGGCCACTACCAGGCCACCCAGCGGCTGGGGGAAGGGGTGGGAAGAAGCAAAAGACGCGGAGTCACGGACATCTCGGCTAATTGAGCAAAATAGTGTCAGTTTTCCGAAAAAAAAGGAGGGATATTCGTTGTCAATTGTTACGAACTGAAAAAGCTAAGTAGCATGAGGGGGCAGTCCCGAAGAGAAACACCAAAAAGTAAAAACGTCGGTCCAGAAAAAGTGATAAGGGGGTCGCGAAAAACCCCCAAGACGGATGAAAGTCCAAATATCTTCCTATCGAACTCAATAAAAAAGAAACATGTCCATAAGAGAGAGGAACCAATGGACATCATAAGACAAGGGAACGTTGGCTTATAACCTGTACTATCCTGTAATGACGGAGTTGTGAGAGGCTCTTGTCTAAAAAGCAGGAGCCGGGACCTGCATCTGGTTACTGGGGTGTATGAAGGGACACCTAAAGATCTGATGGGCGTATCAAAATAAAAGGCCGGCCTTTTACTTGTGAAAGATAAGAAGTTGTTTATTGGATTCAACGGTTTTGCTCTGGGCAACTAAAGAAACCTCCTAGAGCAGGAAGGGTCAAGCTGAAAAACGGGGGGGGGACTGCGGTACCAATCTTGCAGGAAAGACAAGCAAGATAGAAAAACAACAACACGGCGGGTTCAAGGCTTTTATTTCAGAACGCAGGATTCGGGGAACACCTTGGGGGGGCAAGAAGAAGACGAAAAGCTCCTTATCAAGTCAGGGCAGAACTGGGAAAAACGAGAAACCATTGAATCCATAAACAGGAGGGTTGAACACTTCACCGGGTCTGAAGGACGGTTAGGAGCCAGAGTTTCACGGACGAAAGGGCAAAAAAGGGATCTTTAATTGAAAACGCGGAAGGGGGTGTCGAACACCGAACAGAGAACACAAGACCAGGGTTTAATACCGGATCAAGGGGGGGGGGGGTCAGAAAAAAAAGGGTAAAGGGGTTATTCGATGTACCGGGTGGGGAGAGTCGCGAGAGCTACTTACTGGAGTTCAAAGGAATATTCGTCTTGTGGCATGGGGAAGGAGACTGGTCCTTGGGGAATTCAAGGAAACTATCAGTATAACGTTCTGGGGTTCCTATTCAGCTTAAAAAATGAAAGAAAAGATATTTATTCTTTTAGGGAGAGGGACAGGAAAATCCGAAGAAACAAGGGAAGTGTGAGGAAACCTTTGGACTCACTTCTGACAGCACTACAACCCGACTCAGAGGGGGTTGCTGAAAAGACCAAGAAAACTGCCTCATTTTTTACATACGGGGGGGAAGGGAGGGCCTCAAAGAAACAACATGAAAAAAGAGGGGGTATCACGAGGCAAAACGGGGTAGTGGAACCTTTCAAACCTAAGAAGATTTGAGAAACAAAAGGGCGGGGGTAGATTACTGGACCGGTAGTAGTCCAAACTCCTTCATCGACGAGAAATGAACAAAGTTCTCCTAACGACTGAATTACTTAGCGAATGTCAAAGGTAGGGTGAAGAGTAGTGTGGGATCCAGGGAGGGGAAAACAGTGATAGTCGGAGAAAAGCTTTCAACACGGAAAAATTCCTTCCCTGAAATGCGGCGTAGGTCACCTGGCATTGCTGGGTCACCCCGCAGCCCAAGCTTTCCTTACATGGAGAGGGGGGAATTGGATGGCCGCGGTGGGGGTACACCGACTTCTGGAAGGCTAGAAAGGAGGCTTGGAAAGCGTTTTTTTACACTACTGGGAATACTACAAAAAAGAAAAGACTCTGAGAGAAAAAAAGGTTTGTTCGAGGAACTTTACGACGACGAGGGACGCTTTCAAAGTCGTTACAGTCTTCAAACTGGGCGAACACTCTTTCACAGTGAAAAAAGCCAAGGAGGGAAACCCTGGTCAAAGAACCCGGTGGAAAAAAAAAACTTTTACCTCGAAGCGGGAAAAGGGATCATTCCAAAGCGTGGGACTACTATGGGGAAAAAAAGGGTGAGGGAGAACGGGATCAGAACCGGCATACGGCACCGGGTAAATATTGAGAAACTCCTATTAAAACCTCCTAAGGGACGCCTTGGGAGAAAAGGCATTCGGAAGCTTCTTTACAACTTGGTAAAATCAAGAAAGGGAAAAAATTGGGGGGGATCGTTGTAAGGGAGGACCCAACGGAGTAACTTTTTACCTGACAGAGTTAGGGAGCTATGAACGAGCGAGGGGAACGTCGAGGTGCCCAGGTCGATCTCTCGAAACATAGAGGTGTTCTTCCCACAATTGGTTCAGAAAAGTGAGGCCAATACAGAAACCGAAAGTTTTTAATTAACAGAAAGGGGGCACGAGAACGGAAAAAAAAAGGAAATCGGAGTAAATTTCACGACAAAGGAGGGGGGGCTGGCAGGAAAGACGTATTCCAAAGGGGGAATGAGGTAGTGAAGAAAGTGTGGGGAGGAGGTTATCAGTCTGAGTGGTTTGGAAACCAAAGAGGAGTTTATTTCAAGACAGAATTGATCCTTAAAAAAACAATGGACTGAAAACCTTACGGGAGGTCTACTGAGCCCCACGATTCGTCTTTCTGCGTACAACACGACTGGAAAGGGAAAAAAATCAACCTACAGTCCCAGCACCTACTATGAGAGGGGATGGAAGGGTCCACTCGATATGAAGAAAAAGCTCTCAAATGGTGTCGCAATCAAGATCAAAGGAAGGCCCGCTGTCTCTACTCGGGAAAGTAGGAGTTCATCTTCCTATCGAACGTGAAGTATTAACCAAAGGAAAGGATTGGGACTGAAACTATCTCATGGGCAATGGTCATTTAGGTCAGGGAGATATGGAATTGTCTCGACTCAGTGGTCTTTTTTGACCTGCTGAAGGGAGAAAAAAAATGGGAGGAAAGTGCAAGTCGACGAATTGGTTCGAGTCAAAAAATGGGGAAGAAGATTCCAGTTCCTGAACCGGAGGCCGAGTTCTCAAAAAATTCAATTCGCACAAATTGGGGGGTCTCTCCTGGGGGGAGATCAGGGGGGATCGGGGAGAGATACCGTCCGGGTTAATGAATTTTGATCAGGGGGAAAAAGAAAAGAACCCGAGATAAGAGACATTCCTGCATCCACTTTGCCATAGGAACACGTCAGATCAGAGGAATCACAACAACAAACTGAGGAAATAGGAGAGGATCCACTTTGGCTTCCCGTTTATGAAAGGAGGAACTGCGAGAGAACTCTGGGATCGTGAACCTCAAATCACACACTAGACATCTGGAACGGCTACGACCAGAGGAAACGAGTAGCCCACACAGTCAGAAACCTATTTAATCATTAAAGGGGAACGTGCAGACAGAGGAAAGAGGGGGGACAAAAAATTGAAGAGCTCAGGTCCAGCGTGACCGCAAAGGGATGAAAAGGAAAAATACTCTGGGGAGGAAACACGGAAAAAGCAAAAGGAAAAAAAGCCCTTCACTATCTAAGTAAGAAGAAGGAAGAATGAGGGAGAATAGGTTAGAAAAGCATCGGGGCCGGGCAGACAAAAGTAAGTGAAAAAGTCCAGTCGAAGTCAGCTGGGCCGATATCGACATCGGGACCGGGAAAACGAACCAACAGTTAAAACAAAACTAAGAGTGAAGAGGAAAGGGCTTAGGAGGTTAAAAAGAAAAAATATTACCTCGTCTTCGGGGGGGAAAAATCGGGTTGGGGGGGGGGTCAGAAAGGGGGAGCGTCGAAGCCCCGAAACGTGGAAGAAAAAAGGGGACATGTAAGGGGAGATTTGGGGAGAAGGCATCAGGGAACTCTTCCGTTGTTCCAACTACGAGTCTTTAACAAAAAAAAATTGCGACCTGAGAACAAACGGAGACGAGGGGGATCTTGACATAAGCCAAGAAAGGATAAGGGTCGAAAGCGGTTGTAGTCAAAGTAAACGAAATGTTGGGGGAAGTCAGAAATTTCAAAGGAACCCCCAAAGGGATGTAGGAGAAAGTATTTCGGATTAACTGAGGTTAGAAGAGAGGGGGGAAAGAGGCAGCGGAAACACCCTTCAGGCCTCCCTGCAAAAAGACGGGGAACGTCCAAAATAACGAAGGCAAAAAGGGGGCACAAGAAAAAAAAAGAAAGATAGGGAGACTGATCCCGGGACAGGGACAACGAACCCCGACTTGGCATTTGCAGAGGTCAACATCAAAATCAAGGGTAAAGAGTAAAGCCTGTCTTCTACTCATAAAGCAGGACAGTCGGGGGGCCTTCATAGAAGGGGAAGTGGGGGGGGAATCATTAAAGGTCAAGGAAAAGACGTAGCAAAACACATCACCGGGGACTGCAAAACCGGAACACGACTCCTGTGGAGAGCCCATTCCTGAGGAACTCAAAAACGATACTTGAAACCGTGGTACACTTTAGCGGGGGAACGGACACGTTGACGGTCAAACCTAACTTGGCCGGACGAGGTCCACTCTAGCGGGGGGGCTCGCAATTCTCGGAACCGCTTCTGCCGAGATATAGTGCATAGTTGTCCATGTATCTGGTCAAAATTTTCAACCCAAAAGGAGAAAGCATGCAAGGTCAAAAAGGCATAACGTGGAAAAACACTATTCCTCAGCAACCCTTACAGAAAAGTTTCCCCAGTTCCAAAATCAATGTGTGGGCTGGTTTCGTGGGTCACAAGAATGCTTGAACGAAGTAGGCATCGTGCCTCCCGGAATAGTCAGGGGATTCGTGCTGTCCTGTTCTTAAAGTATGGGTCTTTCACTCCAAACGGGGAGGAACGGGGGGTTACACTCAGAGAAAAACGTTCAATGTTTAAGGGAAACTGCGAATCATCTTTCGTGCATTCGTTTAGGTAAAAAACAAGGGGGGGTCGTTGAATCTTCGGGAACTAAACGAAAAACAGAAGAGTACTACAACTCCTGAAGCATCCTGTGGGATGATCACTTAAAAAAGAAAAAGTGGAGGCCGGGATCCGGAGGAAAAAAAGATGTAAATGGGGGTGGAGGAAAAGTGAATGATTAAAAATACCCTAACGGGGTAAATTGGAGGAAGTTCACAGAGTAGTCCGTAGGAGTTCTGAGGGAAACATTCTCTGCAAGAATTGCGAACAGGGGGGGTGGGGCCGCCCAAATTCGGATCGCGTCGGGGTGGAATTTACAGAGCGGGACGCATGAGCATGTTTGTCTTCAGGAAGAGGTGGGGTCATCTCGCCAAAAAGGACCGGTAATACAGGAGTCGACCTAATTTATTTCTCGACCGAAAAGACCAGAGAATCTCCACAACAAAAATTAAAAGAAGGAGATATCAAGGTAAAAAAAGATAGGACCACGACCCTTAAACTTTTCGACTTGCCTAACCCGGCAGGAGCAGGGGGAGGTAACATTTCCTTTGTTTTGAATATGACTCTTTTACTACCGAAGTATAACAATGTCACGAGGGGGGTGGATTAGACGATTTTCATAGACCCAAGGCGTAAGAAGGGTAAGGGCGATAATGAGAAGTTCAGCTAATAAGGTAGAGGTTTCAACACAACTTTGGAAGCGTGGACGACAATCTTTGGAAAGAAGAAAGGCGCATGATAATGGGTTTCTTATGGAACCAGGGCAATCATCGGGACGGGAAGGCGAGAAAAAGGGAAATAAACCAAACACCTGCTTCTTCTTGGTGACACAGTAATCGATTATTTTCGAAGCATCTTTCTTACACCGGGGGGGGTCACATAAAAGATCCGAAAAACCTTGCCGCCGCGGAGGGAACTCATCAAACTAAAAAGGACACGGCCAACCGAGGCGATATGAAAAAAGGAAACGGAGCCTTCAGTTCCTGAGTATAACAAGAAGAGTGTACAGCGAACTACTACAGACGAGGACGTCGACAAAACTCGTTCGAACCACTATCATCTTTGAAAAAAAACCAAGAACAGGTTTCAGCCTGCTCGTCATTTAATAACCGCATACTAGTCCGAAGGGGTCATAGTGGTCAGTCAGGGCTTAAAGTTTCTTAGGAGTCAGGGGACTATTTGTCGGCGAGTATTGATTATGGAAACCGAAAAGAAAGGGGAGGAACTTCCTATCGGGTGAACGGGGGAGACATGACTCCTTATGCCCTCATGCTCTGTCTTTCTAGGAGAAATAATTGTACAAAACGAAAGATATCAAGAAGTGGAAAAGGGTCTCAAGAAATTTGCCGGTAAACTGCTGGCGATACAAAAAGTTCAGACTACTCTTTTCTTCAGCCCCATCCGGCGGTGGTGGACTCTGTTAATTTTAATGATTCAAAAAAGGGTAAACACAAATAAGAGGGGATCGCGAGAGACAGGACGGAAACCTTACATCCTCCGCAGGCTACAAAAGGGGTAAGACGAAGGGTCTTTCCTTAAGAAAAGAGAAGGATACCGACAAATTTTTTGACACACCTTTCATACAGGCAGCACAGGGTAAGGGGGGGGGGGGATGGAAAAAAAAAATGGAAATTCTGCCTAGGTTTTAGGGGAAAACTTCAGAACGTAGAATGAGGACAAGCGGTCCCAAACACGGACAAAGCCTGCCCCGACTGCACTTGCCTGAAAAGATGTTAAACAGCAAAAAATTTCTTACTAAGAGAAAAATTGGGGAGGGGGAGGGGGGGGGGACCACAGAGAGACTTCACTTTTCAAGGAATCAGACGCATCGTCTTTGGGGGGGGGGAAAACAGCAATCCGCTTCACGAGCACTCGACGCGGAAAACAACGAAAGGGGGGGCGGAACTTTGACGTAAAAGTATCAGGAAGAAGTAATGGAAGGAAGGCAGTAAGAATTGTCTCTACGTAGGGGGGGTCCAATTCGAATTGTCACTAACGGGGGAAAGGGGTGGAAAGGATCTAGGAAAAGATCATATGCGTACAGAAAAAAGAGTATCGGGGGTCAGGCTCTGACGATGTGCACCACCCTGGCTGTTTTGCGAGACTTTAGGACATGAAGAGACGTAACCGGAAGTAAAGACCTGAGTATTCTCAGTGCCTATTACCTAACCGACGCGGGGAAAAATCGGGACTTCCAGTTCTAGATGTCTGGGAAAGCAAGGTTAGTAATGGTGAAAAATTTCCCAAAAAGGGGGGGGATAGGGGGGGATGGAGGGAGAACGCAATCTATCGTCAATTGTTCGACTGGGGGTGTCTACGAAAACGGGTGGGGCTGGGACGCCTGGGGGGGAAAAAGCGAGGAGCCAGGCTAACCAGTTTCGCTGCCTTACATAAGGAGGAGATAGGGTGCAATCAGCCGAAAGCCTAAACAGTCAGTTGGTTACCCTGAAAAGAGAAAAGTTAAAAATTATTAAGGAGAACGTGCACAAAAAGGAAGGGTTCGCTTCGGGGAAGGGTCTGTCAGAGAAGGGGGAGGGGTGAGCAGTTTGGTTATCTGAAGTTATGCTGGGGGGACAAACATCAGACAAAGAAAGGTGTCTGCAACAGGAAAAAGGGTCGGATGGACCTGACTAAACGCACTGCCAAGGGACAGGGGAGTCTCCAACGCTCAACATCTTCTGAGGCTGAAGCTGAATCAAAACTTTCCCAACTCCGCCAAGGGCACTTCGGGAGGAAGGGGGGCCTAGATCAAAAAGAAGCTTGGTAGGTTAAAGGGAGATCAAGAGGCGTACGGGCCCTCTTTCTGATCTCGTAAATCTCGGATCAAAGGAAAACCATTACTTATCTGGGGGACACAAGTTTAAAAGGGGCGAAAAGGATCAGGAGGGTTTGCATGGGGGAGAAGGGTAGGACTAATGGAAGGGAGATCCGACTTAAGTTGGAGTTTTTTCGCAGAGGGGGAAATGAAAAGAGGATTGGGAAATTTCTTGTGAGATGGTCGACGGGGGACAAGCCGTTCGGAGAGAAAGTCCGAAATGAGAAGGAAGGGAGAAAGGATTACCCCTTTACGAAGGCGAAACGAGGGGTTATGAGCAAGGCTGAGGAGTAAAACTGTGCTTTCTTATGCAAACCTTAAGAGTTGCGTCCCGGGGGGCTAATTTTACTAGACCCTAGGGAGGCTCATACAAACAAAGGGGAGACTTAAGGAAACCACGTCGGATGTCCATAAGAGGAGGGAGGGATAAAAGAGAAAGGGTGTGGAAGATGGTCCATTCCTGGGGGGGAACTGACTAGGGAGGAAGTGGCTGCGTTAGACTGTATAGCCAGAAAACTGGGGAAAAACAGAAAGCGACATCAGGTCCGGCTGCTAAACCCGAGCAAAGGACGGTCGAGAAAATCCTGATTATCATATGAAGGGGAAGATAAAAAAAAAAGTACATTTTCATTAACTATTTACTATAAGGACCAAGGGGAGGGGAAGGGAAGAAATCGTCCCCCAACCGTGGCCTGTCAAAGCGTGATATTAACCAACGGCTACGAAAGTCCATTATTAGAAAAGCAAATACGAAAAGGAATCACATGCTGAATCATGCCCATGATAGGTGGCTCAAGAGATTACAGGGGGGAATCGCCGCCAGAGGGGGCAAGATCGAAACATCGGGGTCAAATTCGTGAAAGCAAACGGGAACCTCCGCACGCGGGAAATCGACTTCTACGAGGGGGGAAAGGATCCATCTCTGAGGGAGAGGCTCGGTGAGGGACTGGGAAGGATAATGTCCGGCTGGGCTAAGAAACTGGGTTATCAGATATTAAAAAGCCCCTTTCAGGGTAAGAACGTGTTGGGGGGGGAGGGGCCATCAAACCTGTCTAAAATACTACTAGGGGAGGGTGAAAAAAAAAGCCGCCATGAGGAGACTCTCACAACACAACCAAAACAAACCAGAAGGGCAGGCATCCCATCGTCTACGCATGCCGAACAATCTAAGTCGAGAAGACCTCAGGGTTTCGAGATTTGGATGGGGGGAAGTAAAAAACCGGGGGCGGTGGGTAGGCTTCTTTTTCCCGCCGTTCTTAATAAAAACTATACAAGGTAGGGAGAAACGGCAGCGACAACCTTCAAACACCGGAAGTTTCATCACTCTCGGAAACCTATTCTGAACCCGGAGTTGGCCTTAAACCCGAAAAAAATCGGCGTTCTGGGACCCTAAAGCAGAAAGAAAACTGGTCGGGACAGGGCGATGGGGACAATCCTAAAAGGTTACGACCCTGGACTTGTCGGAAACTCTGCTCCTTTCTGCAGAGGGGAAGCTGAGGAGTTGAATCAATGACAGGTCGGTCAAGGGTGACGGAGACAGTCAGCAACGGCAAGAAGGGGCAAAGAAAAGTCGATACCAAAAGCAAAGGAAATGAAGGGTCATTAGGGACGTCAGAGTATATGGAAGGGGCAGACGGGACCCAGGATAATCAGGGGGAAACAGGGGACTCAAGATCTTAATATTGCTACGGATAGGAGAAAGTACCTTCACAGACTGTACTGGGAAACGATACTATGGGGAAATCACAGTGCTCGCACCTAGTTACTCCTATCTAGATTGGAACTCGGGTTTCCCGTGAAAGGTGGAAAGGGAGGGGGTGAACACAAAAACTCTGAAAAGAATGCTCGTCTGACCAGCTGTCTCTAATTGGGAAAAATAAAAGCCACCATAACAACAGGTTGAAAATACCCCGAATGGGGGGGATTGCTGGTGAAAGGAATGAGGCTAGCTACTGCTTCCCGGTAAATTGCAGGAGGAAAAGGCTTAAAAGCTATTGGTCCAGAAAAATTGGAGGCCGGGGTAGAAAAACCGACTCAACGAATTTTAAAATTCATCATAACGGTAAAATTCGGATGGGATTTCACTTTTAAAAAAAAAAAAAACACAACAAAAGGGGGAAGGTAGAGGCGATGGAGCTTGGGTACGAAGTCAAAAAGGGTCACGTTCTTACACTTCTCGTGCTAAAACGGCCAGAAGTTCAACGTGGGGAAGGAAGAGCAAGCGGGAGCTAAACAGATTCCCATGGTTTTATAGAAGGCTTAAAAAAACAAGGACGAGGTCAACCACAAGCCGTGGGGAACTTGAGGAACTCTCATACTAGTCCGGAGGTTATCTTAAAAAAACTCGTCAAGTTTGAAAAATATGTGAGGTCAGGCAAGCCCGTAGTTCTGACTCTGGAGGGTGTGGTCACTGATTTGAGCAGGAGAGAGGGGCAAGAAAAAGGAGCATGAGGCAATGCGGAAGCTGTTCATATGAATCCGGAAGGTGAGACCGGAAAATAAGGGACCAATCGTGGAATCAGAAACTCCGCCCCCGAGACTCTCCTGCCACCATCCAGAGGAAGGAAAGAGAAAGGTCACCAGAGCGAAGACCCAGGGATCCTGGGCTGGGGTTACTAGAAACAAGGCGAGACAGGCTTGTTCAAAAGGGGGTGGGGGAGCAGGTTCGCTTTTAGGGCCAAAAAAGGAGTCTACTGTCACCTAAATTTCGTCTGGAGAATGGCAAAACCGGAGGAGGCAGAGAAGGGCAGGCGAAGGTCTTTGGTCGAGCGCAGGGTGGGGATGGGGAGGGGTCAAGGGTTGTTGGAAACGATTTGGCAAGGAACAAGTACAGTTTTCCAAAAGCGAAAGTATAAGGGGAAAAAACTGGGTGGGTAAAAACCAGGTTACTCGGGTCCTCGCGCTAAAAAATCTGCTATTCAAAAAATTGGGGGAGGAGAAAAGATATATAGGTTTTTAAATGGGTACTGAAAAGTAACGCGGCCTTAAACTGTTTGGAAAAACGCCGACAACAAAATCCTGAGAGTCGGAGGGCACGACGTCCAAGAGTTTTCACGCCAAAAAAAGGGGGAAAAAGCAAGACAACATCGGGATCTGGAACAGGCGGGGAAAGTAATAACAGTGAAAAGACAGGGTTCTCAGAAGAAAAAACTCAGGGAAAAGTCGAAGCCTAAATGGTGTAGACCGAAATCTTGAAACCACACTGCGTTTCCCCATCTAGGGAAGCCGGGATCCAAGAAAACATTTAAAAGGGGGGGGGTTTTTCACACAAAGCAAAAAACCAAAAACCACCCAAGGGAGACGACTAGGTCCTTGGGGTGAAGGAGGTACGGAAAAGGTCTAGAATGTAGTGACGATTTTAGAGTTATTAGGTTCGTGTGGAGAGGCAAAGAATCGGGGGGCAACTAGCGTAGAAGTGGCTTGGAGGAAGAAAGGAGCGATTACGCATCCCTAAGGGTAAGTATCTTTGCTCTCAAATATTGACACCAATCCCGCAGATCCTAACTGGACGGGGGAAAATGGGGGGAAGGGGCAACTATTGGGGGCCGGGAGCAAACTGACGAAGAAAAAGTCAACCTGGCACAGGACTACGTCTTCAACGTTTATATACAAGGAAAAGAACTTTTGACGAGTTGAGAAGCGGAAGAAGACCACCATGCCAGTGGACGCTACTCCGAAGGGGGGGAATGAACAGACTGGCGTATGACCGTATATAGGGATTGAAAGTGTGGCTACGGAAGTGGACCGTCCCATCTTCCAGAAGACGTCCATACCCGTAAAACACCTTGGTGGGGGAGAATGAGTATAATACTCACGCGGCGGTCCCAAATTTCAAGGCTCAAGTGGGGTTCTAAAAGGACTCAAAAGGTGCTCATTCTGAAAAAACTGGCAAGAACGGAACGACCGATGCCCTGCCGACGTCCGATGAATCTGACCTGACAGGCTTGTAACCGCGAAACACAATTCTTGAAATGTGGTCGGAAAACAGGGATTCAGGCTGGTTTTTTCAAATCCGAGGGAAGGAATTTAGAGCCGAATCTGCGTCCGTTTTGGTCACACAAACTAGAAAAGAAACAAAAACAATATCACCTACACTCTGAGAAAGGTCGGAGTGTAAATAAATTGCAAAAGAGAGGGAAACAGGTGTACAATTGTCAAAGCTAAATTTGGAGGTCCGAAAAGGGGGGTTGCGGTGACGCGGTAACAGGGGCACTAGGGTAAAGAGCGGTTACGATAATCTAGTACAAGGGGGAGGAACAGGGAAGC
>Ga0179591_1359116_pt1 | contig 24483 bp, 34 predicted proteins | sample CZOMad2_1_08_16f_FD_182891 | JGI IMG/M metagenome (GOLD analysis project Ga0179591, IMG submission 182891) | Vadose zone soil fungal communities from Angelo Coast Range Reserve, California, USA - CZOMad2_1_08_16fungal (PacBio error correction) | ecosystem: Environmental > Terrestrial > Soil >...
TCACGTGGGTGGGGGGGAAAGGAAGGAATTAGCGAACAAGAAAAGCGCACGCTGGAGGGGGGGGGGGGGGGCGAACTGCCGGTGGTGGGGAAAAAAAGCAAGCTGATTCCCTACTCGAGGTGAGAACGTCAACGAGTACCAATTAAAGAAGAACTGAGGAGGAAAAAACAAAAAAATTAGACACGAAAAAAAGGGGTCGGAGTTGGACGACGCTATTACCTCCGAGAAGTAAACGCAGTAAAATAGTCCTTTTTCTAAGAGGGACGACAGCACATGCGAAGGTGTGACTGGGGTGGGAAAGGAGGGGATCGCGGAGAAAAAAGGGAGTTGAACAGATCAACGGATGCCAAAGAACCTAGGGTTGAGCGATAACCACTCCTTACTGTCGACCTGAGCAGTGGCACTTGGGAATTGGCGCTGAAAAGGGGGACTGAAGAAAATTTCGGGGGAAAGACTAAAGGGGAAAAAATCGCGGTGGAAAGTGAGGGCCTTTGAAGAGCAGGCTGGGCAACCTGTGGGGTGGGGGTGGCACCGAGCGCCGTGGTGTGGAAGAGGGGGAAACCTCGGCGTGAGAAAGGTTCCGAAACGAGAAGAGACCTACAGGCTGGGCGTTGCTTCAAGAGTCAAGAGGATAGGCGTGTCAGGGGGAAGCTGGGGGAGAACGCCTGTCGTAGAGAAAGGTGTCATTAAAGGGAGGACATGGCGTGAAAAACTTCCGGCAGGCCACCCGTAGGGTGCGTGGGGCGGTGCCAGATACCAGAAGAAAAAAAAAACCAGGTGCGGGGGAAAAATTCTCGAACAGAAAGAAGGGGGGGGGGTCAATTCGGTGGCAACCAACACGCTACAAACTGGATTGAAAGGACAGTTTGCGTGAGTGGTAATCGATAAAAAGAACACGTACGCGGGGAAAGAGTACTGGTCGCAACAAAGCAAAAGGGAGCTATCCGGGCGCATACGATAGTAGAGTCTTGAAAGGTGGAACGATGGTTGAATCAATCTTCAAGAACGTTGAGCAGTACGGAAGCGCAAAAGGCGGATAAAGGAATCGCTAGAAAAAAAAGCGTCGGCGTATGTTGATGGCCAAAAAGAAGGGTAGATGGAACTGACCGCCTGAATGGCGACAAAATTCCGCGGAGTAAAAGAGGGTGCGAAAACCTGGCCTGGCTCGTCAAAGAAATGTGGCGGGGCCAATGAAAAGACAGAAAAGAAATAAAAACACCCCAGAGGTTCAGAAAAAAAAAAAGAGACGGACCGGGAAGGAGGAGGCACAAGGTCTTGCAAGATCGCCGTCTGCGCTCCGAAGGGAATAGAAAACTGGTCAACGTTGCCCAGAAAGAAGGAAAAGGTGGAATGGGGGGTGATGAAAAATGTGGAAAGATGCATAGGGAAAGGGGGGAGAACAACTTTACGATCATAGGAAAGGCGGGGAATCATCAAATTCCTTATCTAAAAGAGAACCGAGGTAAAGGCAGGAAAATAAAGAGGGAAAAAAAGGCCTGGGGGGAAAAACATCCGAAAAAAAAAAAGTTCCATTATAGAATGGTGATTTCGCTTGTGGGAAACGAACTCAGGGGTCGGAACTTTTCATTTCACGATTACTTCAATTCACGGGGACGCAAAGTTGCTAACGTAAAAAACCCGAAAACAACTCTACATTCCGGGAGTTCGAAACGAATTCGGGGGAGGAAACCGTCTTACGAACGTAACGTTACGGGGAGAAGTCTCTTAAAGAGAATTGTAAAAAAGCCAAAACACAACGGGAGAAGGGTGGGGGCAAATAAAAAAGTTTCCCCCAAAAAAGACTCGGCCTTGTGTGTCCGTTGAAAAGTGGTTTGCTTGAGCACAAAGCGCATGGCGGAATCAGAAGCCTTAACATAAAGAAAAAAAAAAGTACTGAAGGCTCCAATTTGAAGAAAGAGGAAGAAGGCGAAAAACGAAGAGATGAGGCAAAGAGCCCTCAAAACTTAAGACGGAATAGGAAAACTCAGACACATCAGACGAGAGGGGTTTTGAGGGGGATCGTTATGTGAAAGAGGGAGAGGGGAGCGCCTGACCGCCATGCGCCTGGGGTGTGCGAAAGAAAAAGGGAAGACAAAAAAGAATCTCAGAAGGGGGAACGGACGTAGTGCAAAAAGAAGGAAAAATGAAAAGAGGCCAGGTTGTGGGGGGAAAGTGCATCTTAAAACTCAATTAAGGGTGAAGATAAATTAACCAAGGAGGTTAGTGGAAGGAAGACTCTCAACAGTGAACACGGCTCTTGCAGACTCCCCAAGCATGTATAGTTTTTTTTCCAAAAAAGCCTCGGGCGATGACGCGACACACGGAGAAAGCCGTCGTCTGGGGGGAGGGATGGGAGGGGAGGGGGGTGGAGGGGGGGGGAACGTGACCTTGAATCGGACAACGGAATGAAATTTGAGGAATGAGAGGTGGTGGTGGGGAGGAAAAAATGGGTGACACAGGTGGAGAGGGGCCATCCCCTCCTTGCAAAAGGCTTTTTTTTAAATAATGAATGGAGAGGTGATCCCATTGTTTCGGGAAAAATCGGAGGGGGGGATCAGTACTTGAGGAAAAGGGAATTGCTTTCGAGGAGCGTAATTTGCCAAGACCCGGTCCGATCTATTGAAAAAGGGGGGAAAAAGACAAAAAACCTACTTACTCGTGTAAAAAAAAGAAGCCTCGGCGGCTCAAAGGAGAAAGAACCAATCGAAGCAATCGAAGAGGGTCGCTTCGCGCGCAGAGGGCAATATCGGGAACGACGTTGCGTTGGACTCAGGGCCCGTGAGGAGGGAAAAAAAAAAATAGTGAGCTGTCAAGGTCAGATGCAGAAAGGGGTCCTTTGATACTTGAGTCTATCACGTGCCTCAAAGCCTGAGGAGAGCCGCCGTACTGCAAAAAGTTCATGAGAGAAGAGGTCATCTCTCCCAATCGAGACCCAGAATAAGATCCCCCTGCCTTAGAGAGAGGGAGAAAGTCAAGTAGAGGGGGGAACGCCCCCATTAGCAAGAAAGCAAGGGGTAGTCCCCTGACACCACAAGTTCCACCATTGTTGCAAGATACGGAGCTTTGCGCCTCGAGACTGATCCCGCTTCTTGAAGCGAAAAATGGAAATACCGGTGGAAGGAGGGGGAAGGGCGGTGCTGTTGATCGCTAAACCCCCAAAACCATACGGAGTGGAAAAGGGTTCTCAAAAGAAAAGTTTGTAGCGATAGCGGGGGTTGGGCAGTCCTTGACTTAAAAGGGGGATAGAAAATTCAGAGCATTAATTCTGTTGAGAGGGATGGGGGGGTGTCTAAGGAGGTGAGTGATAACAGGGGTAGGGGGCGCAACGTCAACTATGGCCCCTTGCCCGATAGCCGAAGACATGTCAAAAGGCTTCCGGGAGAAGAAACGCCACAATTAGTGGGGTCGCGTTGAGGCCGCAAAGAAAATGGCCATCCGGACTTCCTTTAAGCCCTAACCCCAGGTCCGCCCCGATGGGCGGCGGTGAGGGTCGGAGGGCAAACAAGGGTGGGGGAGCAAAGAAGGTGTCCGCGCTTTATCGGCAACTCACTACATTCGCCGGCACTGGCGAGTAAGGGAGGGAGAGAGAGAAATTGGAAGAATCTCAACCAACCAGGCCGTCGAAGGAAAAAGAGGAGGCACTCGGTGAGAAAGAAAAGGGGACGAGGGGGCATCAGGTTCAGAGTATAGAACGACCAGGCGGTATCGAAGAGGGGGGGCTAGATCCCGGGGAGAGGATCTGCTGAAAAAGAAGAATGGGACCTTGTCGGGTGTGATTTGACTAAGTCCCGGGGGGAGCCGCTAAGCGGGGGGAGAGAGAGGGAAAAAGATGCGATGGGGTCTAGACCTCGGAGAGATCGATCTTGTGGAGAGTTTGAAGGCTCACCCAAAAGGTAGGGAAGAACTTGCCTGAGATAAAAAGAAAATGTAAGGGGCAGAAGCGCAAAGATCGGTCTTAAGAAGGGACATTATCGTTCTCGTAAAAAGGGGAATCAAAAAAACTGAGAGAGAAGAGAGGGAAAGTGTCGACGAGATAATAATTACTAATACCGGATGGCTCTTGGGGAAAAAGCAAAGATTGGTACCAGGAAAACCTACTAAACGTCAACGATGAAAGGTCGGATATCCAGAGTCGGGGGGGGCGACCACCATGGAGCCCTCTGGCAAGCGGCAGGCGGCAGCAGCTTGGGGACTGCCGCTGGGGGAAGAAGTAAAGCACAAAAGGCCTTTTGAAAGGAAGAAAGGAAAATGGAAGGGGGGTGGCTCGGTGCCGCAACTGGGGGCTTTATCGCAAGGAACGCCACCAGTCAGGGGACGACTCGATGCACATCCGGAAGAGTCCTTGAGCCGTAAAAAAGGAGACCTTAAGAGAGGGACGCATAACAGGGTACGGGGAAAGTACGATCGATCAATGTACAAGTAAGGTCTACCTCTAACAGGTCTGGGTAGTGGGTTGGCATTGTTGACTTTGGGTGATGGAACAACGGTTGGGAAAAGGACGATCCGCATACGCAGAAAAGTTACAGAGGTCTTCGCAACAAGTAAATGCATAACAGGATGGGGAGGGGGGTCCGGATGGGTTGGACGAGGGAATCGGAGCAACCGCCGCCCCAGCCTAATGGGGGAGGTCATGCTGTCCCGATGAGGGAGGGGACTGCCCGAACCGTTAAACGGGGGGGAGGGGAGGGGGGGGTGGGGAGTCGCCGAAATAAATCCAAAATTACTAACCAGAAAAAATCGGTGAATTTGCAGCCACCCCCTAGGTATTTCAAGAAGAACCGTAGACGATGGGGGGATAGAAAAGTAGTGGGGGTTGGGGTACGGATAAAACAAAAAGGAAAAAACACCTTGCCGGCCGGTACACAGTTTCATGTACAAGGAAGAGGGAAGCAGCGGGGACGCCCATCAAAGGGGAAAACTTGGGGGGAGCCTCCCGTGCAAAAGGGCTCAGGGGAGGGGGGCAGTTACTTTTATCGAGGTCAGCTCCCAACGTGGCGAGAGGGAGAGAAAAGGAGCCAAAGGCAGAACAAGAAAAAGGACTGACAGAGAAACAGCCCGATGTAAAGAGGGGAACAGGCTAAACCTGCCTGCGAGCTCGTTCGCGATCATCCAAAAAGCAAGGGACAGCACAAAAGAAGGAAGGCGTAAGGCTGATCACGCACAACTAAACGGGGAAGAGGACGTCAACGAAGTCGGGGAATGGCTCTGCTGCGCGGCTAACAGGTATTCGAGGGAGGGGAGAAAAACATTGGCGGTAGCGCCTCGGGGGGGACCGAGGTGGAGTGATGAAACGGAGGCACAACTTCAATCGAAAGGAAAAGTTACATTGGAAACAGGGGCAAAGGAAGAGCAATCGGAAAGCCGAAAGGCCTGAACCACCGGGGGACGACCGAAAGGAAAAAAAAGGTGGATCAAATCTTCAAGATTTGACCACCAGCCTGGGGGTCGGGAGGTGGTAACAGATGGGGGAAGTTCGGGCGAACGCAGGGGGGGACTTGTACAGGAATGGCTACAAGGAGGGCTCACGATGTTGCAGGGAGGGCCGTTCCAAAGGGCCCCCGGACAAACTCGAAAGCCGTGAGTGGAGCGAAAGCCGCCTATTCTGGAAAAAATTTCCCTATCGACGCAGCGTGAAACGCGTTGGAAAAGATCTTAAATTCGAGAGGGGCCACCACAACCGAAGGGTCAGTGTCTCACTTTTGGGTTCCTACATTCGCGTCCCCCAGTGGGAAAACGAGAAGGACAAGAATAATATTTGGTGCAAGGGGGAAGGAGCACGCCACTATCCTCCGAAAAAAGTAACGGGACAAAAAACAAAATGTACTCTGTTGGGAGGAAATATAAGGGGACCGTTATGCCGTCTTACAGAAAACGAAATATCTCTCTAAAAACACGGAAGATCTCTCTTCCAGAAAGAAAACGGAAAATGGAGCCAGAGTCTATTGCTCTCCAAAAAAAAAGTCTGGTTTGGTCCCAAGGAAGTCGATGTGAACGTCGGCGGATACGAAAAAGAATTTTGGACTTTCAACGAAAAAGACATTCTCACAGGGGGGGGGGGGGACGGACTGTAGGGAACCCCAACAGTTGAGAAAAGGGACGGGGGTGTGTGTGGCAATGGGAGGGGAGATAGGTGGTAGTAACTGTTACAGAGTCTTTTTGGAGGTCGGAAAAAAGGCGGCAGAGGGGGGTCCCGGCAATGGAGATTGGGGGTGACATGGTCACATCCTGGGGAGTATCGGCGTTAAGGGTAACTCGTTCGAAGGTCGACGAACGTTGGGGAAGAACTATGGTGGACAAAAAACAGAACTCCAATGCAGCATTAAAATGGGCCGCCGGATAAAAATCCGGTGAAATTGGTTGGGGAGGAAATATAATTTGGGACTCCCGCCGGGACGTGACTGAGATCAGGGAAAGGAGAGGGAGTCTCGGCTGCTGCGATGGTGGAGACTTAAAGTGCCAGGAGGAGGATTCCGTGGAACCAAACCTGTTGCAAAAGGGAAGGAAACCATGATCCGAGTCGGCAAAAAGGTACTCTATATCATCGAAGAATTAGCGGCTGGGAGAGGGAAGAAAAGGAAGGTGAACGACAGTATTCAAATGGGGAGGAAATCTTTAGGGAAGAGGGGATCCGACTAATGATGTGATTCAGGGGGGGACGTCTTTTATAAGGTGAGGCTCCTACGATCTTCAAGTCGCAAAGCAGTCAGGTTTAAAAGATGGGGGGCCCTCGGAAAAAGCTTGATTTCAGAGCCAGAAGAGGCGTTCAGAGAGAGAGACGGCACCGATAGCCGCAAATTCTCGCGCTCTTCTATCCGTTGGAATGGACGGGAAAAAGGAAAGACAGACAACACAGCACTGCACTTTAATGGGGAAAAGAAACCATTCTGTCGACTTTAAGACGCCGGTCAGCTCAAAGGGTAACCGGCTTGGTGAGAAACTGTACATTCAAAATGGGAGATAACGCAAGTGCACTGGCGGAGGAGAGACCCCTGGCCACTAAAATCCCTCCAGTTTGTAAAGGGGGGATATCGGTTGGTTGCAGCGGGAAAGAAAGGAGTGCATGAATCAGAGAAAAATCAGGAAGGTTCATCTTGTGGGGGAAGAAAGGGAGGATTTAGGGATACGGGAAATCGGACCTCTATTGGAAGGGGGGGGGTGTTTGCCAGGTCATCAAAACTTCCTCAGGTGACACGCGTCGGGGGGATGAATTCTGGCTCCAGGGGACGCCAAGAACACTCCCTCGCGAAGAAATCGTGAAAAGTCCGACGTCGAAGAAAAGCTGAATTGAAAGGCTTCTCGGATGGGCCACCGTGTTGGCCGGTGGCGCGGATCTTTCAAACGGCAGCATACATTCCCGAAAAAGTCATGGGCGAGTAGATTGGAAGGGGGAGATCGAAAACTTGTCTGTAGAAAAGTCGGAGAAGCAGTACACGGATTAAGCGGGACGAGGGGAAGAAGGGGGGGGGGATCTTAGAGCGCCTTTCCGGGCGAGAAAAGGGATGCGCCCGAGCCAGTCCTTTCTTGTCGGAAAAGATCTGCAGAGAAAAAGAAAAGGGGTCCTTGTTTGAAGAGGAGGCAGATCAAACAAGGGGAGGGAAGCCGTAAGTCAGAACCCGATTCTCCTGTGGAAAGAAAGAATATGGATGGACGTGGGAAGTCTCAAAAATCTTAGGGAAAAAACCGGGTCCAAATCGTGGGGAAAAACTGGGGTTCCTGCTACGAGCTCCAGAGCGTTCTTAAAAGGAACATAATCTCGTCGCCAGTGAGAATCTCAAAGTGAAAAGAGAGGGGGGGGTTGTTTGGTTTTTTGTTTTGGTTGTTGTTTGTTTTTTTTGTTTTTTGTTTTTTTGTTTAGTTTGTGTGGGTGTTTTGGTGGTGTTGGTTTGGTTTTTTTTTTTTTGTTGTTTTGTTTTGTTTTTTTTTGTGGGGTTTTGGGGTGGTTTTGGTGGGGTGTGGGGTTTTTGTGTGGGGTGGTGGGGTTTTGTTTTTTGTTTTGTTTGGGGGGGGGTTGTTTTTGTTTTTTTTTTGTTGGTGTTTTTTTTTTTTTTTTTGTGTTTTTGGGTTTTGGGTTTGGGTTTGTGTTTTGTGTGGGGTTTGTGTTTTTATGTTTTGTTTGTGTGGATTTTGGGGTTTGTTGTGAGTTGGGGGGTGGGTGGGGTTTTTGGTTTGTTTTTTTTTTGTTTTTGGGGTTTTTGGTTTTTTTTTTGGGTTTGTGTGTTTTTTTTATTGGTTTTGTTTTGGGGGGTTGGGTTGTTGTGGGGTTTGTTGGGTGGAGGATGGGTTTTTGATTCTTGGGTTTTTTGTTTGTTGGTGGAGGGGTTGTTTGGGGGTTTTTTGGGTTTAGGATTTGGTTTTTTGGTGGGGTCGTGGTTTTGTTTTGTAGGGAGAGGTTGGTTTTCTTTTGTGAGGTGGTTTTGGTTTCGGTGGGTTTTGTGGTTTTTGTTTTTTTTTTTGATGTTGAATTGGATGTGGGGGGTGGTGTGTTGGGGGTGAGTTTTTTTTTTGTTGTTGGGGTTTTATTTGTGATGGTGGGTGTTTAAGGGGGGTTTTGTGTTTTTTGTTGGTGTTTGTGTGGGGTTTTTTTTGTTTTTTTTTTTTTTTTGGTTGTTGGTTGTGTTATGTTTTTTTGGTTTTTTTGTTGTTTTGGGGGTGTTTTTTGTTGGGGGGTGTTTTTTCTCACTATATAGACATTATCTCCTCCTCTTCTAATCCTTATCATCAAAGTCTTTCCAAGGATAAAAACAAACTGGGGGGAAATTCGTCCAAAGGGGTCCTTCAATAGAGCCAGAGTCTGATTAAAAAAAAAAAAAGAACCAGGATCCCTCTGGTCTTCGAAGGAAAACGTCGGCTTCAGCCTTTAAGCTGGAACATTCGTCACAAAAATGTCCTGGAAGTAAGACAGCAAGGTGGCTCTGGGCGCAATCAGGGAGGGATCGCTTCGATCACACGAAGGGAAGGGAACGCTCTACGATCACATCAGAGACCCCGAAATTAGACGACCAGTGACAAAAGGGGGGACTTGCCTGCGGCATTTGGAACTTCAGGGGAAAAGGGAAAGGGGGAAGCACAGGAAAGAAAGTCACCTCGAACATGGAAAGAGAGGGATGTAGTGTGAGTTGCAGGAAGAAATCGCGACACCTGGATGAAAACAGGGACTTCGATAGACTTTTTAGCACGGACTTCCAGGGCCGGAAAGGGAAAAGGCTGTTTCGTGCTTCGAAGGGGAATGGATGATATGGGGGAGCGTAAGCGGAGAAAAACACAACAAATTCCAAAAATTTGTGACTGACTTCAGGGGAGAAAACCCTGTTTCACAAAGAGGGGGGATTCGCCTCTCCATAAAGGGAGTACCCAACACATCACTCCAAGCATTAACAGAACCGGAGAGTGGATTTTCAGCAAAATCAGGTAGTAAGGCGCAACCAACCGGGCAACAAACTGGAGGGATTGGATGGGAGCGATCGCAAAACCAGCTCCCGAAAAAAAAAGGGCATTGAACCAAGCCGGGGGAAATGGAGAGCAAAGCTCCGCATAGATAATAGGAAATGGTGAACAGCTTGGGGTTCAGGGGGGAAATAACGTGCTTCTGTCATGGTGTGGGAGGGGAGCGATGCGTCATCGAAAAAGGACTGAGAGAAAGAGCTGGAAGGATCGGGGGGAGGGAGAGCTGACAGGAATATAGGAGAAAAGAAAGCAGCCGATCCGAAAGGGAACGAGCTAAACCTGCCTGAAAGAGAGAGCAGAACGGGGGGGGAAGAAGCGAGGACAGCCTAAAAAAAGGAGAAACTTCACTGAAACTATTCACAAAGAAAAAGATTCCTTGACGGGGAAAAAGGGTTCAAGAGATGATCGCTCTGCGCGCCGATCGAACGAGATTGCTATAGCGAATGGGCCTCCCGGGTTTACCTATTAGATTTTGTTTGTGGTCAACGGTGGGGGAAGTGCTCAAACGGCATCAGGAGAAAGGAAATGGGGATCTAAGGCAAACTTAAAAGAGGGAAGCGAAGGAAAAAGTAGATAGAATTGACATAACCGAGAAAAGTTGAGTGTCAAAGATAGAATCAGATCGTGGGTGTAGCCCGCGAACAGAAGGGGGTTCAAGGGGCTGGCCAGACAGTAGGGAAGAAGGGGTGGGAGGTTTCAGGAAAGGGTCAGTTCACGAACAAGGTCCGCGCAGGGAGGGGTCTTAGTCCCGACGAAAGCCAAAAGAGGAATCAAGGAACCCCTACATGCCAGAGAAAGAAGGAAATGCTGGGAGAGACTTCGGAAAACGAAGAGGGGGGGGCGAGAACGGGAAGGGTAGCAAACCTATCTGAATTGATTCAACCACAGGCCACCACAACCGGCCTCGTTGCAAGTGGGGGGGGGGGCACATTCCCAGTTTCCCAAATAATGCCTGGGGGAACTGTTTGGGGGGAAGGAACTACCAAAAGGCGCACTAGCAAGTGGGGGGGGACGCTTACACTTGCGAGCATAAACGTGACCAAACCCCACATACAAAAAAATAAGGGGAAGAGGGCAACTCGATGGCAAAAGGGGAACTTTAGAGAGAGGCACAACAGCTCTCAGTAAGACAGAGAAGATTGATCACTAACGGAAGGGAGAAAAGGTCAATCTTGGGTTTGTGAGGTTCTTTCGTCTAGAAGCGGAAGGCGGAACGCGTCGCCGAATGGCGGGGGGACTTTCTAGAAGCACAAAGGAACCGAGATCTGAAAGAGCTGAAGTAGTGCAAACAAAAGTGTGATACACTGAAAAAGAGAGGTGGTGTGCCCAGATCTTACTCAATTTCAGATAGGGGCTTGAAGAGGCAAAGTGAAAGTAGCAAAAAAAAAAAAAAGTGCGAAATGAAAATCGTCCGTAAAGATCGCTGAAAACACAGAAAAGAAAGAAAAACGGGACTCTTCTACCAAGGGGGGGGGTTTAAATGTGCAAGATGAAGCCCTCGGAGAAGGGAACTCGGGAGAGTAAGCTGAACTGAAAAAAGGGGGAAATGACCCTGGAAAAAGAGCGACCCAGGAATTGGGTGGGGGTCCAGCCCCCAGAGGCATTGAAAGTTCTGATGGGGACGTGCCGTTATTCCCGCCGTTAAGATGAGATCATACTATGGGAGGATTGATGCGATTTGCTTTTTCCGTGATAAAAGGCCTTGAGGCCAAGATGCCGTAGAAGCAACCTGTTGCACTGTTACTCGAAAAAACACTGATCCGAGGAGAAGTCGCAATGTCTCCAAATAAGGGAAGAAAATGGGAGATTCAGCGCATACTCGATCGAAGGGTTTAGTTGACGTTTTGCGGGAGGAATGTGAGCCTGATCCACTGGGAGGCAGAATGCCGGGTGCAGGGGTAATTCTTGAAAGAAAAAGGTTGATGCCTCTGCCAGAAAGCCAGGGAGCGGAGGGGAATCATGATGGTTACTCTTTACTGCACGGACGAAAGAAGAGGAGGGATCTCAGGGGAGACATAGAAAATTTATTGCATAAGATCCGGGAGGCGCTGCGTAAGAGTCGCTCCTAAAAAGAAGTTGGGATTAATTACTCTGGGAGGGGAAAAGCCCGACACAATCAGGAAAAAAAAGCCTGTCCAAACCATGGTGGCAAGGACGAAGGGAAGCTTTGCGCCCGGCGAGGAGACCAGAATTGCAGGTCCTGTTACAGAGCGGCCGCAATGTTACGCGGTGCGTTGAGCCTACTTCATGCCACTGGGGCAAGAATCCAGTTGTATCTATAAAAAGAGTAACTGAGATAAAGACTGTTCATGGAGGGGGGGGGATGGTGTTTGGTTTAGGGATGGGGGGCTTTCCTGGAGAAAAAGCGACACGATGTTAAAAGTTTAAGAAGGCCGTAAAAAGGAAAAAGGGAAAATGCCATGAAGCTGGATAGAAAAAAAAAAAAACGGTTGATCCGCTGAAGCAGCAAAGACTCTCCATCCGCACTTTAAGCACTAACCCCAGGAAGGAAGGTCCCTCCCCTGAGTCCGGGGGTTCCTGAGGGTCTGCGGAGGGGACAACCCTTGTTTGGGTGCCTCAAGGGGGGCCTAGGAAAGCACTAAGGCCTTTAGGGGAGTTACCTGTGGCTCGGAGATGTCCAACGTTAAGTAACAAAACCATGAAGTCGAGTAAAAGAAGGGTTCATCAGGGGGGAAGGGGACGAGGGGGCAAGCTCGGAATGAACTGACCTGTGCGAGGATGCGAAACAGCCCTGATAAAAAAGAAGTCCACAGAAAGCAAAGGGGAGGAAGGGGTTCAGACAGACTTTTTCAAGGGATGTTACGGGGTGCTCAAACCGATTCCAAGGGCAAGTCGCAAAGAAGGGGCGACATCTCTGGATAAGGAATTGGGGGACTTAAACCTCGCGTATTTACAAAGCTTGCCAGTTGGAGTAGGGGGGAGTAAATGCGGTGCAAAGACGCAGGTTCTTCGATAATGGAAAATCGTCGCAAAACGGAATCGAGAAAAAAGAAAGAGGAGTAAATAGTTCCGGTGGGGGGAGTATCGGGAGAGTCAGCACCGAAGGAATTGACCCGAAACTGGCAAGCAACACGCGAGGATGGTGGAAAAGAACTAAAGAGGGGGAGAAGAACAGATCTGTTACCACCAAGTGGAAAAAGAGGGAGAAGGACGGCGGTGTATCAGGGGAGATGTAATTCGTCAATACAAAGCTACAAGAAAAGGTCCTGTTTCAGCAGATAAAAAAAGTCCGGCGAACAATAGATCCACGAAAACGACTAGCAAGAAGCGGAATACTCGTCCTTAGCGATAAGGAAATCCGTTACTTCGGACTTGCTGGTCATGTGTCGGAAAGAAGGAACGGTAACAATTTAAAAATTCAATGGCGAAACTCTCTGGGACTGTAGTGGTTTGGAAGATAAGAGCGAAACCTTTTTTATGGGAAAAACGTTTTTTTTCCGAGGAGGTCAGGGGGGAAGAAACATAATTAGAGTAAAGAAAGGGAAGAATGGACCGGACTGTCTTGAGTCCAATCCGAGGAGAAGGGAGTGGTGCTTCTTCAGCGGAATTCTAGCCCAGCCGAAGGGGCAGGGGGTACCAGGACCGGCTGACTTCAGAAAGGGACAATCGCCTCGACAGATCAGAAAAAGGGAAGTCACCTCGGAGCAGGGAACAAACAGGATCGATTGAATTTTCAGCGAAGGTATGGCAATGAGGAAAGCGGAGAGAAACTGGGAGGGAATGGGGGATAACAGTGTCAGTTATGCGAAAACCGCAACAGAAACACCGGCCGGGAGGAAAGGGGAAAATGACAGGCGCAACAAGCGCGGGAGAGCGATCCCGGCGCAGAGCATAGAGATCTGCACCCAGGGGAAGAAAGAGTTTGGTAAAATGCTCCTGGTGGAGACTTCAGCGAAAAAAAAAGGAGAAAAGCGCGAGAATTACTAAAGGGGCGTTCTACTAAATCTTTCTGGAGGGAAGCGACGCAGAAAGGGTCTCAGAGGTCCATAAACCTGAAAAAAGGCGCGTCAGCATGTGGCAAGGCGGGAAAGACCATAATTCTAGAGGAAAAGGAAGAGGACAAGATATGATCAGCAAGACGCCGCAAGGCGTTCAGAGAGAAAGATCTGCTGAACGACGAAGAAAGAGGTATTCGATGCTGATGGCTACATGGATAATAGAAGAGGTCTGGGGCGGACAGTTGCAGGGGGGAGGGGGGAATTATGAAGCGAACTCCATAAAGCGCTCCCGGGCAAATTTCAAAAATCGCAGCAAGCCGAGAATAAAAGGACTGATCAAGTCACCGAGAAAGGAGGGGGGTTACACCGGAAAAAGGAGAGGACCACCAAGAGGGGTCTTGACCCATTATCGAATCGGCAGGGAAGATTTGTGTTCGGGAAATCCGGGTCAGGGGGGGAAAGGAGACTGCGATAAACTGAAAAGGGGGTCGTAGCACGAAACCTGTGCCACTGGACCAAAGAACATGCCAAGGGGGAGCAGAATAAAGGAGGGGGAGATAAGATATTTCCCGAAAAGGGTAAGGTACTTAAAAAAATTTATGTCAGCCACAACCACCGGACCCGCTTTGGGACTTTGGTTTTGATAAAAAAGAGGAAAGGGGAAAAAGCACGAAACTCGGCCTTAGGGGAAATGAGCACTCCAACAAGGCGAGGCGAGCGATCCGCCTTCCGAGGAAAATAACGAAAGAACGGGACCAACCGGATCGTTTTGGAGGAAGGGGAAGGCGAGGGGACCGGTATCCGGGAAGAGAGGAATAGAAAAAAAAAAAAATGAGGAGGAATCTTACGAAGAAAAGAAAAAGGGGACACTTGCTCTCTCCAAAGCCATCTTGTGTTTTGGTCCAGGGGGAGAGGGGGGACCCATAAGATCGTCACTTCAAAGATGTGGCGTGCGCCCGGTCCAACGGAGAAAGCATTCGCAGAGGGGGGAGGGTGACGGCTTTAGTAAAACGAGTGGAGACACTGGAAGGGGGGGGTGACCGGGATAGAGTTGAAAGACCTGTCCAGGGAGGGAGAGATCTTTGCAATCTTCAAAAGAGGGGCGTCTCTGCTAAGCGCCACGAAGGGGGAAATTTTCAAGCTCGGGAAAGAGGGGGAGTGTAATACCAGAAAAGAGTCGCAGGGAATTGCTAGAAAGGAAAAAACTGAACCTTTGGGAACCCCTTCGGAGGGGCCAACAAGGACAAATGCAAAAGGGAATAAGAACCGGGGGAAGGCTGGGGGTGGGGGAAAAGTCTTGAGATGGGGGAAAAGTTTCTTGCGGTCGTAAAAGAAAGAGGGGGGGAATAGAGACGGACTTTATGATGAAAGAGGGCTAAGATGAGAGGGGGCCCGGGGATCTCCCTTTCCGAGTCTATTCCGGGGCAAGGGGAAGAAAAGGGGCATTAAGAGTTCTCACAAGGAACATGGTTCAAGCGCCATCGATATCAAGAGAATAACGAGAGGCGGCGCGCAGCCGAGCGATAAGAAGGGAACAAGTCACTTTAAATGAGATTCCCTTTTGAGGGAAGGGGGAAATCTGATAAAGAAGATCACGGGGAATGATAATTCACGATGCTTCACGTGCCAAGAAAAGAGGGGGGGGGGACAGAGAAAGGAAAGGGAAGCAGACAGGAAAGTTATTTCAGGAGGAGCAAGGGCGTCAGCTCTCAAAAATCGGGCAAGAAAAGGGTCAGGAAGAGAAAAAGTAATTTCCCTGATTTCAGAGGGCAGGTGGCTGACGGGAGAGAAGGTAAACGCCCTACAAAAAAAAAGGGGAAATGTAAAGGTAAAAAGGAACCACAATCTTGAGAAAAAAAAAGCTATGCGGAAGCTTTGGGCGCATCCTCCATGTCCCCGGCTTTTTGCGCAGGGGAAAGGAAGGCCAGGAAGGGAGGTCTGGGGTTATCGCGAAATACTGTCCACGGGTCCAACGCCGAAGTGGTAGAGGGAGGTGGTGGGCGGTAAATAACTGATTGAAAGGGGGGAAAAAGGGAAGGGTGGGGGGGGGGAATTTATGGGGGGGAGAATCTACCCGGTGTGCCGATAGAGTCATTCAACACTGTCCTCGGGACAAATGAACTGCCCAAGAAGCTGGATAGAATGCAAAGAGAAGAAAAACATCTAGGAGATCTTAGAAAAATTTCAGGTCGGCCCCGAAGCCGTCGAGGACATAAAGTTTCCTGAGGAGGGGGACGTCTGCTTATCGAGCAAAACACTTTTGTTGGAAAACAAGGTGTCCGCGCCTTCCAAATTCAACGAACCCTCAAAAGGTTCTGTGTCGAAGAGGATACCTGTGGCTTCCGGAGAAAGAAAAAAGTGTCAACCGTTAAGGAAAAAAAGAACGCAGCGCCGAGAGGAACACTCGTAGGACGGGGCAAATGATCGTGCTCGAAGGGTAAACTTACCAGGCGTGGAGAGAAGGAGAAACCTGAGAAAAGATCCATATTCAAAAATCAGGGGATGAGGAAACATGACGATATTTTAAAGTGTCGGGGGGTGTAATTTTACTAAAGGGCGGGCAGTATCAACCGGCTGACGCCGCCTTAGGCAGCCCAGATCTCCGAAAAAGCATCTGGATGCGATCGGGGGGTGGAATAAAACCTAGAGAAGAACAAGGAGGTTCCAAGGTCGTTTTTCCTTCTAAGAAAGCCCGAGCGGGGAGGGATATGGACATTATCGATCGCAAAAAAAAGAAGAGAAAACAACAAAGCACAGGAGGGGAGATTAAGGAAAGTGTCCAGGGGTCGCTCTTACAAAAGACTTCACGATAAGGAACTGGCAAGGAAAGTGCCCCTACTCGGGGGAACGACTCTTCACAGAGGAAGGGAGGGATTTGGAAAAAAGAGAATCCGACTTAACGGTGGGCGGGCGGAAGTTGAGCCTGCCGCTGAATTCGGAGAAAAAAGGAAAGAATATAGGGGTTTCGCATCAATGGGGATCTGGGAAAATCTCGCTTCGATAAAACGAAAGGTCCATTTCACCTCGGAACGATCCGGATAAAAAAAAGAAGGGGAGGATACCGAGGAAACGCCGTTAAAGACGGGAGGATTGAAAGACCTTTCGGAAAGAAAAATCCTAGCACAGTTAAAAAAAAAGGCTACCTCGAACAGGACGGGCGCAAAGGGGGGGAGGGAAAGTTGCACAGGGGAGATAAGCTCGGAAAAACCAACACGCTTCGGAGAAAAGAAATTTCAGAAAGGGGACGCATACGGACTTCCTGGGAGCCTGACAGCTGGGGTTCGTGCGGAAAAGGAAGGGGAGAAGAAAGATGTGCTTTCGGAGAAAAGGAGAAACCGGCCTTAGAGGGAGGGCATTTGGCCCTACGTCTAAGGGGAAGACAATCGGGTCCCGATTCGCAGCGTCAGACTTACACAAACACAAGACCCGACTCGCATGGAAGAAGATAGGATTTACTGTGAAGAACGAAAAAGGAAAAGGGGGCGCCTCTAGCAAACTTTATGGATGGGTGGATTACTGGGCATTAGGTGGGGGGGCGATCACCTCACCGCCATAGAAAAGGAAGGAAGGGAAATAAGAAGGTGGGGGGGAGACTCTGGTAAAAAGGCTCAAAGAGATCTTCCACCAGGTGGGAAAAGGATGACAGGGGTAACCTACAGTGCAAGGAAAGCTCATGTTCGGAAGGGAGGGGAGAGTCCGAACTAGGAAAGAAAAGAAAAGATGTGCGGAGGGGTATCAAGGACTGAAGCGCCTCTCTGGCGATGAAATGAAGGGACCTATTTCCCCGCGGCAGAATTCTAAACCTGTGCGAAGAGAGCCCATGTGGCAGGAAAAAGGAGAAGGGAAAAGAAGCACCCTTGCGGCACTCACTATTCAAAAGAAGAAGGGAAATCTCCGCGGGAATTACTTGACTCCAATGGAGTTCAAGTAGATGAGGAAGTGCGGAGCCTCAGGAAAAAGAGGTCGATAACACCCTTGCAGAGAAGGGACTCGAGTACGTTGAAAAGGGGCGATGAGACCTGAAAGAAACGGCATCTAAGCCATAAAAGAAAAAAAGAAGCAAACTGATAAAGAAGAAATCCGAGAGGGACACCTAATACAGGGATGGCTAAAAAAAGGAAAATTCAATGCATTATTACACAATCCTGGTCACAGGGGCTGGCCATTAAAAAAGGAGGGGGGAAAGATCATGAGGTCCGTTTGGGGAAAAGGGGAGGTTGGCACGAGCAATGAGGGCCAGAAGGACGTATCCGGACGCCGATACCGGGTCGTTTCCCCTGGACCCAAAGAGACATGCCTTTAGGGAAGGCCGAAGGGGAGCTTAGGAGGGAGAAAGAAACCGATAGGAAGTACATGTAGGAGATTTCAGAAAAAGACAAGACCGTCCTCGTTTTCAACTCACTTTTGGGGTGCACGAGAGCATCCCCCAGTTTCACAAAAAAAAAAGGGGAGAGAAGCTTTGGGTGCGTTGAACTTGAAGGAGGAGATCCCAAAAAAAGAACGGGGAAAACCCAGGGGAGAGCAATCGACTAAAAGAGAAAAGGGGGGACGTTAGGCCGTCTTACAGGATCTCTCAACAACAACAAAAAAAGAGAGAGAATACGAGACGTACGCGACTAAATGGGAAAAAAGAGTCCATCTTGGGGGTTCGTTATGTTGCCCTCAGTCGAAGGTCCTCCAGGCGCCGGGGGGCGGAAAGGAAAAACGTCCAGAACCAAGAGAGCATAAAAAAAAAAGGGGGGAGGGGGGGGAGTACGTAGTGAAGAAGTAAAAAGAGGGCAGGGGGGGCCTGGGCTCTGAACTCAATTTAAAATAGGGTTAATCTACCTTGCAGACTTTACCAGGGATTCGATATGAGGTAATCTTCCAGATCCCACGGCGTGTTCCAGGACAGAAGATCGTCGTGACCGTGCTACGCAGGGAGCCGTGACTTGCTAAAGAAAGGGGGACTGAAAACAAAGGAAAAGAGGTTCTGAAAAAAAAACGAAAATTCGCGAAAGGATGTCCCGAAAAAATAAAAGGGGTGTGTAAGAAATGCAGGGAAAGAGTTTCTGGAACTCCTGAAATTTAACTGGCGGGGAAAACGCCGAGGGGGGGAAAGGAGAAATCATGGGGGGATTGCGATTGAGTTTGCCGGGAGCAAGGTCAGGGATGGCTTCGAGAAAAGGGTGAGGAGGCACATCATGTTAAAAAAGATCCAAGGTGAAGGCTCATTAAAAAAAAGGTTCGCTTCGGCGCAAACGACTGAGGGACGTCGACAGGTTGCGGAGAGGGGAAGGTGACTGATCCGAAGAAGGAAAGGCTTGAGGGGTAGAGGCTGAGGGACGACCGACAACATCGCAGGCAGGGGGGGGCGGAAATCGGCTGCTTGGAGGGAGCGCCAGAATGGGGTCATCAGAAAGGAGAAACGATTGTGAAAAGGAAGCCCATTTCTCGCAGTCGTTGGGGTCGAGATAAAAGTAAACAAAGGAAAACATGAGTCAGACACTGTGGTTTACCCTGAACAAGAAAAGGGGGGGGAGAGAGAGCGGCTTTAACAAAAAAGTGCGTTGAATTGTAAGTACCAAACAATGTTCGTGTAGCTGGCGTGTGATCGCTACCGTACGGGTCATGGCCAACGCCAAGAAGAAAGGTGGAGCGGCGGGGAGATGCAAAAGTCATCGGGATCTGTTCATGAAGATGTCGGAGTCGGGAGAGAGAGGCGGTGTGATGGCTGTCTGTTTCGGCGTTAAGGTTACTAGGTGGGGCGGAGCTTCCGGAGGGAGACGCGAATCGGAAATAGGAGGGGGGAAAGGGCCGGGCTGACCGGCGTCGTCGCTCACGGGAAGGGACCCCTCCGGGGGGGGGGTAGCGCGATGGCGGGAGAGGATCAGGTAAAGTATACACACGCTGTGAGAGGACCGAACAAAAGAAGAGATCCAATCGCTTAGAAAAGAAACATGAAGAAACCGTGACGGATGGAAGTGACGTCGAGTGACAATAGCCTTCATGCAGGGCGTGGCGTCTGCCTCGAAGAAAAACCAGTTGTGGGGAAAAAGACCAAGGGCCGGCGAGGAGGATCAACTCCCTCAGGGACTTTTCGATGGGGAGACCGGTGACTCGGAGAGGGAGGTGACCCATACCTGTCAAACGAACAAGCCCCAGCCCGACAGGCAGGGAAAAGAGTAAACTGAAAGCTCAATGAGAGAGGAAGGCTCGGCTTCGGGGAAAAGTTCGTGGATCGAAGCGTTACAAGGGAGGTGCGCCCCGAGCCAAAATTGCTGTCTTCCTGGGAAAAAAAGAAGTTGAGGGGAGGGGTGGAAGTTCAGTCAAACCGGCTTGAGAAAGCCTTAAGTCGGCAAAGACCAGAGGGCTCCTTGGGGGGAGGGAACTAAGCTAAAGGAGGAGGGGGGGAAATTTGACGCTCAAAAAGGGGAAGCGCTAAATCCGGTGTCCCTGGAAGGTGCCTGCTAAGACCCGTATCGGATGAATGGACCTTCTCGCCAGCCAAGAAAAAAAGGGGATATGAAGGGGGTCTACGAAATAAAGTTAGAGGAAAACGGACGGGGCGCTATAGAACCTTCCAGGGAAGAAAAGGGGGAAAAAAGGAAATGGCACTGCCCTAAGAGGGGAAATCCTTAGGATCTCGAGAAAAGAAAGCGACTCACCACGGAGCCCTCAGACTTCGCTTACGTACAGGGACCGGTTTGATCCTGCCGCTGGGGGAAAGAGGAACTAGAAACCCTACAGGGGAAGTCCTGTGGGTGTACTACGAAAATTCTTTGCTAGCAATCAGGGCCTGTAGAGGGCGTCGGATCCAAGCAAAGGTAAGGGAGAACACGGGGAGGTGATCCGTATGCCAAAGCGATAACCGAGGGGTGCTGGTGCTGTGACGGGGGGAAGGGAAAATGGGGCTTGTACGCAAACGTCTGGACAGTTCGATCAGTACCTGAAAGAGAAAGAGGAAGGGACGAGGAGGGGTATTGGATAGAATATGGCAACGAAAGTTTGTCAGCTTCAGAAGAGAACGCAGAATTTAAGGGAGAAAAGCGACTTAAGGGGAACCTGACAGAGGTCCGGGCTGCGAAAAAAGTTAACTTCCATCCGAAGTGGGGTGGATTTGTCCCGGAGGTACATGAGTGACATTCCGGCTATCGGGAAGGGGGGGAAAAAGAGGGGAGCGATCTCAACTCCCTGTCCATCACGAAAAACACCATCAAAACCAAAATCAGAGGGGGAAATTTTCACCTCATTATTCAAAAAAATGCGGGGCAACCACCAGAGCTAGCAAACGTGATGGATGGGAAAGTGTTTGGGTCGATAAGGGGGAAGAGAAACGCCCTAAAGTACACGACTGGGGGGGACAGGGCTCAAAAAGGAAGGAGAAAGGGAGACGAGCCGGGCGCAAGAGAAAAGAATCGAAAGGGGGGGGGGAAGATGGGGCAGGAACTACAGTGCCGAGGGTCTTTTACGGAGGAGCCAACGGAAGGAGAGAGAAATTACGAAAAGGGGAGATCTTATGCACATAAGGGTGAGAACGATGGGGGAAAAAAAGGAAACATGGTGGCGGGCCAACTCAATCTCTGCCGAGCTGGGGGAAAGATAAAACAGAAAAAAAGCGATCACAAAAGGGGACACGGGAAGCTCAGCAGATAGGGAACGTCAACCGTGCATCTGACATAATTAAGAAGCCTCACTAGGCAGAAAGAAGCTCAAAAGAAAAAAAAGGGGAAGTCGAATCTAGAGAGTATCGCGGGAGAAAGAGGAAAAAAGCGGGGGGACAAAAAGGCAGACTCAATCAGCGGATCAGGGACCGAGTACAGGTTCTGTAAAAAGTTTTGATGAAAAGGAATCATCAAGCAGAGAAGGGGAATGGAGAAAAAAAAAAGGGAAAAGACGATGGAATCATCACGTCCTGAAGATACCGGCGGGACTAATCAGCCAAAGAAAGGGTTGGAGCAAACTCTTAAAGAGGGCCACTCAGCCTGGGGAAAAAAGGGGGGAGGGGGACCAGAGCGGCCATTAGAGGTCATATCGGAGGGCAAATGTGGAGTTCACCTGTGCCCATAAGGTGGCAAGCCTCACGGGCGGGAGGAAGACCGGAACACACGGTCCAAGAGGTGCCACTGCAAGTCTAAATCCTTGGGAAGATTGGACCCCGATCTTCGTAGCATACGGGGGGGGAAAAATTAACCCTCTCAAATTATGGGGAAAAAGGGAAGCCACAACGGATGGTTGAAAAGAGGAAGGGGAAAAAGGGGACCCCACTGCGAAGTGCGACATCGAGGAAGGGACGCGATTGACCGTTGTGTTGCAGACCAAAATGCCGCATGCGGAAGTCCGAAGAAGAGGGGGAAAGAAAGAAAAAACGGGAAACAAAAAAACTGTTCAAGAAGGGGCCGGTTCCAGCTCACAACACAAGGGGGAGGAATATTCCCTCGTAAAACAGAAGAAAAAAGGGGAGCACTCCGTCGATGGAGAAAAAAGACCATCTTGGGTTTGGGAAAAGAGGGGGGAAATCGGGGAGAAAGGCCAAAGATCAGAGGAAAATCCGACGAGCATTCGAGCATGGGGACGGCCAGGGAGGGAAAAACAAAAGTGTACACGAAAAAGCAGGGTTTGGTTTGGCCTAAAGAAAGGGAAGGGGCGCTAATGACGTAACGTTCCAAGGGGGTTCGACCCTCCCCAAAAGAGGGGGGAAGGCGAACTCCCGTGCATGGTTGGGTCCAGGGGCAAACAAGAGGGGAGGATCGCGGTGAGACGCAACGGAAAGGGGACTGGCAAAAAGCGTGTAACTGTGAAGTGGCAAATGACCCTGTCTTTCGTCATAGGGGGAAAACACTACCCTCCAGAAGGGAGGGGCAACTGATTGGCCATAAAAATGGTAAAAAAAAGGATGCTCCACTTATACAGGGCGGTAGGTGTCCAGCCTAATCGGTGACTGAGAGAAAAAAAGAGAAGGAGGAAAGGGACGAGGGGGGGGACCGGTGCATTTGGGGGAGGGAGAACATCAGTTCACATCAAGGTTGCAACTTAAGCTTTCCACCAATGATGAGGGATCCAGTCGATTCGCAAAAGAGGAAATCGTATAGGGAGGGGGGGGGAGGGCAGAATCTTGACACGAGTCGATTGACGTAAAGTCCCGTTCGGGATGAGGGAGGGAAAGATGAGCTGACATCCGATTAGAAAAAGGGGAGGGCATAGGAAGTGGGTCTTTGATAGAGGAAAAAAGGAGAGAGACTCTGCCGCACCTGGCCTTAGCATCTGTTACGGCAAGAGAGGAGCTGCTTTTAGGCTAAAGAGAAAGATAAAGAGCAAAAGTTATGTGCGGAAAAAGGCGTAATAGCAGTTCTAATTCCGTTGGCGCCAATGACCACTATCACTTAGGGAACTCAGACGGCACCGTAACAAAGAAGAAGAAAGGGCACATGTGGGGGAGGGAAAAAAACAAGGAGACGTAAACTCCCAGGAGATCCCTTCTGATTGTTAGGAGGGGGATGTACTTAAACAAAAGCGTAAATGGAAGGGGGTAAGCTTGAGGGGAGAGAGAGAATTCATTGCCATCTCCCTCCGGGGAAATACTCGGTTGTTTGCGCATTACTGAGTGCTGAACAAATGAAGAGATATGTTCTGTTCATGAAGAGTGAGGGGGGGTGGGGTAATTGGGGAGGGAGAGGAGAAAGGACCGTAATCCTCAGTAAGCCCTCGCTGACCCAATGAATGAAAAATTAGGCTTTATCGAAGTGGCTGGCAGACTCTGAAGTCCAAACCAAGAGAAAACAGAAGGAAAATCTGTACGAAAACAAATCCTGTCATGGAAAAATCTTAAGAAAGGAGGGGCATAAAAGTTTAGAATGAGGGGGTCTGCTGATCGGAAGCGGGGAGAGAACTTTGTTTGGATAAAAGGGGGGAAGCGATATCTAAAAGAACTAAGAGTTTTCGAGGATTCTCGACAGAGGGAAAACAGTTCTGACGTACCATCCCCAAGCAGGCCTGGTCGAAGTCGTAGTCACTCGGGAGAAGAGAGGACAGGGGGGGCTCGATTGCTCGTGAGGAGGATCAGCCTGAGGGAGCAACGGAGCACAAGCCTTGCTGGCGGCCGGGAAGGGCGAAACAGGACTATGGGGGTCCTGCAAGGGGGATGGACGAGGGAAAAAGCGGCAAGAAAAAGCAAAGGACCCAGAGGGGGGGGGGCGACAGGGGTCGAACATAAGACTCTGATAAGATTGGGAAGAGGGAAAGGCTCACGCAGAAGTGCAAACGACCAACAGGGGAAAAAGTGTACCACTCGGTTGAAAGCCAAAAGGCGCGGCATCCTGCAAAAGGAGCGCCCCCCGGAGTAAAGGGACAGTATAGAGTCGGGACAAACAACAAGGAGGAAAGAGATAGATTCCGTGGAAGAAATATAATGTAATAGGGGGAAGACCGGCTCGGGGAGCTGGAACACCTAAGTAGCAAAAGGGGGGAAAAAAGGCAATCGTTAGGTGTGGAAAAGCACAGATCGCTATCAGAGGGAAGGTTCGAGCACCAAGTAGAAATTTGCTTCTAATTGAAAGGGGGGAGAACTTTCGTTGTACTGGAAGAAGAGGAAATATACGAAAGAGAGTATATGACATGGGGCTCGCTCTTCAATCAGGCATGTACTCTTCCGATCCACGCACAGGAATTCAACGCTCCGAAAGAGAGGAGATCCAAATCGGGGGATCGACATCAAGGGGGAATGTCCTGCAAAAGCAGAACTGGTCGGGGGGCAAGGGGAAGAAAACAGTACCTTCCCGTGTGTCTAAAACAGAGAAAGACGCGGGGAATGTTAGAGGGAGGGGGACATTTGCCGTAGAGGAACATGGGGATCGAAGTTGTTGATCCAAGACAAGGAAAAAAAACAGAACTTTCAAGGCAAAGAAAGTTCCCTGGGCCGGAGAAAGACAGCTTGTCGTTGTGCGGAAGAGGGGGAAGAGAGGTCTGCTTCAGCGGAGAAAAAAGGGAAGGCCTCAGTTTCTAGAGGGGTTACTGCCTTCAGGGAGAAGGGCAACCACGCGCGTCACCCATAAGCAGCAGAGTCGCTGCCCTTAGAAAAAAAACGCCTCACCAAGGATTTAAA
>Ga0179591_1303407_pt1 | contig 24482 bp, 44 predicted proteins | sample CZOMad2_1_08_16f_FD_182891 | JGI IMG/M metagenome (GOLD analysis project Ga0179591, IMG submission 182891) | Vadose zone soil fungal communities from Angelo Coast Range Reserve, California, USA - CZOMad2_1_08_16fungal (PacBio error correction) | ecosystem: Environmental > Terrestrial > Soil >...
GCAAAGGTTTATGTCCCCGTTTAGCCGAAATTTCCCAAAAGGAACCTGGCAATTCTTCGTTTCAAAATCGAGTCTGGTTCGCAAGAATGGGGGAGGCCAAGGAAGGGAGAGGAAGCCTGCTTAAATTCTAGGGGCCTCAGTTCTTTATACTTGGGTAGCTGCGGCAGGCAATGTTTCGCATTTTTTGAAAAAAAGGCATTAGACAAGAGACGAGGCACAAAAGAAGAAAGGAGCATGAGACATGAGGAGGGAAAAGGTTACAAATTCGCTCTGTTTTGGGGTGAAAATTTGAACTGAGGAGAGCTGGCTGTTCCCGAAAATGACTTGGCCGTTTGCGCTATTTGGGGGGATCCCACTTCAAGGGAGGAAGCGAGGGAAAGGATGAGATGCGAAACTCATCCTAAATGCTCGAACACATTGTGCCTGATCAAGCGGCCGTGACCTAAAATTGTAATCCAAAACACAGAAACAGAGAAAAAGTGAAGACGAGGCAAATAATGTGAGAAACAAGTACAGAGGTTGCGACTACAATTGGCTCCACCAAAATGGAAGTCAGCGCATTGACGAGCTATATATCGGTAATGGTGGGGGGAGGATGGAAGATCATAGACTAAAAGGGAAAAAAGAGGGCAGAAAATAGTCCCTATAAGGTTGGGTATTGCAGAGTCCGGTAAGTGGTAATCGTTTGATCTTCATTAAGACGAGCAACTTTAACTTGGGGGAGGGAAAAGGGGGAATCCACAGAAGGAGGAGAGGGAAAAGGACTCCAGGGGGGAGAAAGAAATTGCTTATTGACAATTGCTCAGCCGTACGTTTAATCCCTTCCTACAGGATAAAAGTTAGAGGAAAGGACGGAAGGGAGTGGAGGGGGGGACATGGGCCTAGCTAAGGACAAACCATAATTTCGGGATAATGAACAGTCCAATTTGGGGGTGTTTCTTCAGTGTTGCAGAGAAGGGAAAATCTTTGAAATGGGCAGAGCCAACCAAAAAAAAAAAAAAACAAAAAAAAGAAAAAAATGGGGGGGTGGGGTTGTGAGGGTCAAAACAAAAACACAAAAAAAAAACAAAAAAAACAAAAAAAAAAAAAGAAAAAAAAAACACACCCCCAACCAAAAAAAACAAAAACCACCAAAACCCCAGGAAAGACAACCAAACAACCAAACCCCAAATTCATTATGGCTGCTTTCCCAATTCCTAGCCTTAATAGTTCCCTGTTTGGTAAGGGGCCCATAAGCAGTAAGTAAGAAGAAAGAGTGTCTGTCAGAAATCTGTTCCATACAGTTCATCAGGTAGGAAAAAGGAACTATAATAGAGATATATGCTCAAAGCCTCTGTTGAAGCGCAACTTGGTCGGAAAAGGAGGATTGGGGGCATAAACAGGGGGCCTTTATTTTGGGAGGAATTAATTTTAATTCGTTTCTGGAAAAGGGTCAAAAACAGACTAGAAATTAAAGAGGGGCAAGCTCTCCAACCATAGAGGAGGAAGAGGAAAGTCGATTACTTTAGAGGGGGGAGGGGGGAAGAGAAGAAGAAAAAACCCTTGGAAAGTGGATAATGAATAATGAGATAGAATCATAAGGCTGATTAGAAAAGAGAGGGAAAATGTGCGGAAACATTTTGTTCTTGACAAGGCTTTGAGGGCCATCGGAGAGAGGAAGGGACAGTTTAGGGGGGGACAGCTGAAAACTGCTGTGCACGATCTGAATAGAAGAGGGGGAGGGGAGGAGGAAAAGGCTGTGCATTTGGTCCCGAGTTACTTGGTCAGGAAAAGGGGGGGGGAAAAATACCGGAAAATTGGTGCGCAAGGGGAGATGTTCCTATCGTGTGACAAGGTTTCGGGAAGGGAAAATGAACAGATGGGGGAAGGGGACGGGGGCAAGGTGGGGAAAGAACCAGTCAGGAAATTCATAGCATTAGAGGGGGGAAGAAGGGTTTAATGAATGGGAAAAACATAGTCTGGGAGGGGGGGCAGAAGGTATCGGACAAATAGGGAAGAACCTTTCAAAAAGTCAAAAGCGTGAATGAGAAGGAAATTCTCACCAAGATTCAAAAAAGATGAGAAAGGAAAGTTACCGGATAGAGGGGCGGGGCAAAAAAAATCGTATTAGGGAGAATGAGGTTTTGCGAAGGGGGGGAGCAATGATACGTAATCCCACAGAAAAATACAGGATAAAATATCCCTTCGACAAGCAGGAAAGTAGAAAGGGGTAATGGAGAATGTACTTTGGATTCCCTGGAGGGGGGGGGGGGAACATAGTAAATTTAGTGGGGGTCGGGGCTGGTTAATTTTAGGAAAAAAAGCGAGGGGATCGGGAAAGAGGTTCTGAGATAGGCACGTTAGCAAGATATGAGGGGGACGAGAATGCCGGATATGAGGCAAAAGCGCAAGGGTTGTTCTTAATGGGGCGAAAACTGAATCTTCCTTTCAATCAACACAGACAACGAGCGATAAACGCAGGGTTAAAAAAAAAATGAAAGACGCGTAATTAAAAACGGTATATTTTAAGATGAGGATCATCCTTAATGGAACAAAACCGTATTAAAAAGGCGCCTGCGGCAAAAAGAGGTATCCTTTACAACGCTGAATAAAAATTGGGAGACTGGCGGCCGAGTTAAGACTCTAAGGACTGCCGATGTTGGGGAATTGCCAAGGGAGTGGGGAGTGCAAACAAAGAATAACCTGACCCCGGATGTAAACTAAGGGGCAGGCCAATCATCCGCAGGGAGTTGAAAAGAAGGCGTCATGGTTAGAGCAACAAACAGAGAGCCTACCTTACCATGCTTTTCCCCACGTTGAAAGGGGGAAATTTGTATAGGCAAGGTGGGGCACACGGGTCTGGATTGTTAAAGATAAGTGAAGTTTTGTAACAAACTGACAAAGGGGTGATCAAAGCAGCGATATTTTCTCAAAAATCAGGGCAAACATTTAGGAAGTTCGACGAAAGATTCATTCGCTCAGCGAGAATCCCTAAAGAATTTTTAACATAAAAGAGGGGCGCGATCGAATGATCGACCCAGCAGAGTTTGACAAGGAACACAGTGATCTTTGTTTCGATTCGATGCATCACTTATTTCTAACAAACAATCCTCAACGCACCGGAAAAAGGGGCAACACCTACGGAGTTTTGCTAGGATAAGAAGTTGACCGGACATAAACTTTTGATTTTTAGGGACAATGCAGGTGAAAAATCGGTGGAATTTCAATTTTGAAAGCGGGAAGAACTGAAGCAAAGGAGAGTCTGAAGTCCGTCAAAATATAGCCAACCTTAAGGAAAGGAGGATATCTTTTAAATCGTGTGAGAGAAGGTCAACTGGGGTGTAGCGGTTCTGTTTCATACATCTACTCTAAGGCGCTCGGGAAGGGAAATGCCGGTATCATAGGGTTACTCATCACCCCCCGATAGAAATGGGGGAAAGTACCCATACACTGAATTGAGAAATTCCGCTATCGACGGGCTCAACCTCACTACATGTGTCATTCCACATATGTAGGGGTGGTTAGGACCTGCTGGAATAAAGTAGTGTAACTTTCAAAAAGTCCGGAAAAGTAAAATCATTGCGAATCCACCTGCAACATACGGAGGATGTGCCAAAAAACGGGACAACTCACGAAAGAACTAACTCAAGGACGTTTTCACCGTGCCGGGGACAGGAACCATTGATATACGGTCCGTTGGAGCAGGAGGATTTGTCCTTGAAATGCTGTCGTGTGTGCAGATACGAGCCAGTATGGGACTGGGGGCAAAAGAACCATATACTATTTGGGGGTGGGGAATGCAAAGAAAGTGGTTTATAGGTGAGGGGGATTTTTTTGGAATCGTGCAACAGCGAGGATGATGGCTGTAAGATGGCATACGATCACCAATGGTGGGCGGAAAATAAGGAATTCAAGAATAAAGGAATGCTCTGAATTAAGCCAGATCACAGGGGAGAAGAGTTTTTGGTCTTCCCATCCTCTCCAAAAGCGATTCTTAAAGAGTTTGGGGAAAATGCTCCTGTGAGTTTAATCGTTGGAAGGCTAATGGCAGGACAAAGGGGGAAAAGGGGGATGGCTCATTCTCAAGGACAGGTATGTGGAGAAGGAAATGAGATACGGAGAAGGTTTCACGGCAGTAACCAAAAATCATATAACACCGGCCCAAATTGGCTGGGACAGAAGGGAGTAGTATGTATTGCGTCTGATAATTCCAAGCAGAGGGGGAGGGGTTAGTCGGGCGGGAATTCCTCGGGCGAATATACAGGTTGCCAATTAAACGGATATCTTGAAATCATCTCGTCAAGTTTTGTGAAATGTAACTGCAAAAAAGGAGTCATCCATGAGGAGGGGGTTTGGGGGGAAAGAAAGGGAGGGAGCGCTACTACGTTTTTAAAAATACGGGGCCAGCGGGGATCGTATCGAAGGGATGGATGCAATGCCTTTCCTGATCTTAAGGCAAAGGGGGGGGTACACTTCTGGAATCATCGAACCAGGGCAGGTGGGGAATAAAACTTGAGGCCTTATGCTGCGGGGGTTGTTGCTCCGATCAAAATTCGGTGGAAGCCAGGAAAAGAAAAATGGGGAGTTTCAAGGTGCTAATTCAGAGTTTAATGGTCCGCTTCCGATGAGGAGGGGGGAAAAGGGTCCCTGACAGATATCTCAACAGAAAAGAAAGATTATCCAGGAGGAATAACTCCCAAATTAGAAAAAAATCCGGTAACGGATAATATTATTGTTTGCCGGGCCTTTGGGGTAAGACACTTCACTCTCTAAGGATAAAGGTGTAAGAAATGAGGCGGTACCACCGAGAAAACTGCGGGTTTAACAAAGGTTAATGAACACGTTGATGTTCTCCATCAACCGCGTGTCCAGGGGGGAGCACCAGAGAAAGGGAGGACTGGTGTTAGTTGGAATTTATGTTTAAGGGTTTTGTTGGGAATAGTTTTTGTGAAACTGATCTCAAACAAAAAGGGGGGTGGAGGGGGAATCGGGACTGACCGTATTCGAGATATAGGGTGGATTCGGGCTGGCAAGGGGAGTCTCGCTTGAAGCAGAGATGGTAATAGAATCGGGAGCATTTCAGAGGTTTGGGAGGTACAGAGAAGGGAAGCATCTGGGGCATTGATCGATTGGGTACTGAGGCAAAAGGGCTTTTTTACGAGACAAGTTAGTAACAGGGAAGGAGGAAGTGGGGGCAGGGGGGGAAGATTTGAACGTTTTCCCCGGAAAAACCAAAAAAAAAAAAAAAAAAAAAAAAAAAAAAAAAAAAAAAAAAAAAAAACAAAGAAAAAAAAAAAAAGGGAGCTCAGGGTGTACTTGCTAGGCAGCTGGTTCAAAATCGCCGCAGCCTTTGACTGAGGCATCGTGGTAGCCAGCCACCGGAAAGGGAACCAAAGGGGGGTTGGGAGAGGGAAGTTAAACCACCGGAAAGGCCAGAGGCGGGTCGGAGGTCAAATCCAAGGGAATAGGGTCAAAAATTGCGGCCATCGGAAGTATAGCAAAATGGGTGTTCGGGGGAGCGCGGAGAAGAAAATAGCAATGTTGCGTTATCTTATTAAGTCAAACGGCGGAAAATTGGTCTACCGGTGGTGAAGCAAGCTGAAGGATTAAAGGAACACCCAACCCAGACAAAAAAAAAAAAAAACAAGAGAAAGTCTAGAAGAAAGAAAAAAAGAAAGGTCTGTCATCAACGTTTAGGGGAGGGTAGAAGGTTAGAAGAGGGGGAGGTGTGGAAAATTTGGGGGGGAACAGGAAGAGGAATGAATGCTCCTAACATAGGTTTGAAACTCGTTTGATTTAAAAAAAGGGAACCACACAAAGTCTCACATTATTTTAAAGGAAGCAGAAAAATAGAGAAATATCTAGAAAGGGCCCGGGACAGGACCTGAACCAAAAAAAAGGAAAAGGGGACAAAAGATCCAAAATCGGACCTGCCTATAAAGAACAAGAGGGATCAAAACACATAAGAAAAAGTTGGGGAGAAAAATGGGGTGGAGAAAAAACACAACCGTATCAGCTTGAGCTGATATATATTTCGAGAGCCTGAGTTTCGTCGTTACTTCACCATAGCATAGAGAGGAAAGGCTAGAGAAAAAAGAAGAGAAGGAGTGGGGGGGGGGGTTTGTTATCACACTATCGTGGATATCTGGGTGTTCTGTGGGAGAGTAGTGGGAATGAGGGGCAGGATCAAAATTTCCAGGGATTAATGCGGGTTAATGGAAAGGGAGGATACATAGAGAGGTGCGAATCACATTCTCAAAACTGGGGTGTTTCCAGGGAATCAGGAGAAAACGATGGCAGTCTGCACGCTTGCTCTCGTCTACAATAATCGAAGAAGGAGTAAAGAAAAAGGGAAACACGTTTTCATTCGTTGGGTAAAACACAGATAAGAAAAAAGCTGCACAAAAAAAGAAAAAAAAAGAAAAAGAAAAAAAAAAAAAAAAAAAAAACCCAAAAACAAAAAAAAAGAAAAAAAAAAAAAAAAAAAAAAAAAAAAACAAAATCCAATCAGGGAACCTCGAAAAATTACTCGGGGGGGAAAACCTCAAAAGGTTGTAGGACAGCACAAAAAGGGAAAAAGAAGTTTGGTCAACGCTCTCCCTGGCGAATCGGGGCAAGAAGTTTGCGTTCAACAGGGCAGTAAAAGAAAAGCCGAGGATAGAAGGAAGGAAGGATCGTTCAAGCCGCAAGGCGAATTCCTGGAGATCCAGGGCGGGTGGCTAGGGTGGTTTATTTGACTCAGACTGGCAAATCCATTGTCGCGTAACGGCGTAAAAGAGACTATAGAAAAACAAAAAGAGGGGGGGAAAAAGGGTGGAGAAGGGAAAAGTTGTTTGCACTCAAGACGACACGGAAAGGGGAGCACAGAAAGGAAGGAAAGGAGAAAAGAAAAGCATTGAAAATGGGGATTCTTACCCTCTCATGGAAGAAAAGGGGAGCGGGGGGAAAAAACAAGGAAGGGGAGAAATCACTATCTTACATTGTCAGGGAAAGTCAAGAAAAGAGTGCACGAAAATAATATTCCCATTAAGAACTAGAAAAGGGGTAAAGGTCTTTGAGGGGGACAGGAAAAAAAAGTTGTTTTCTTACAAGCGTTTTCTCAGAGTCCTGTGGGGGGTACCATTGAGGAGGTGGAAAGGTGTATGTAGAGTGGAAAAGTGGGTGGAGGATTGCGAGGGTAGAGGAAGGCCTGTCCCTCATGTGTTTCGCATTTCTCCGAGGCATTTTTTTAGATTGATAGTCCCCCTTTTTTCGGAAAACAAAATTGGGGGGGAATGTGGAAATTGTTGGCGAAATTAATTTAAGCAGTTGTGGAGTACCAGTCCAGGCAGAGAGGAAAAGAAGAAGGGCATAAGTTTTTTCAGGTATGATTAATTTGGAAAAAGCGTCCGAGGGAGAGAAAGTGGAGGACATAAAGAACTATCTTCTAGTATCTCTATCTCAGGGGGGGCAGACTGAAACAAAAGAGAAAAGAAGGGGAAGGGGGGAGAAGTATATAGCTTTCGGTTCACCAAGAAACGATTTATACGGCCCTTAAAGCTAATAGGAAGTGGGCGAAACAACAGATTATTTTGCTAAGAGGAGGACTGAAGGTTGAAGTAGGAAAATGAAAATCGGAAAACGAGATATAAAAGAGGGCGAGACTTCACCGCAAAAGGAGGATTCCAGGGGGTGTGGGGGGGGGGGAAGCTGGTAATTCAACGGGGGGGGATGGGCCCAGGTAAAGGGGGTTGTCCTCTGGCATTAAGGGGGAGGGGGTGTTGAGTTGAGTTTTCGGGGGGATAAAAGGGGTACAAGACCAGGCGAGCAAATTTGGGAAGGGAAGGGGGGCTAGTTAGAAAGACGGGGAGAGGGAACTCATGAAAGGTCCCTATAATGAAGTATCAAAAGAAAATAGAAAAAAGACTGGGAGGAGGGGGGGACGTGAATAAAAGCACTTGCCAATATTACAAGGAATAAAAAGATCATTGGGAGAAAAGGAAAAGAGGGGGGTACATTCTTGGTCTGGGGGCTGGTGGGTCATCAGGAAAAGGGCAGCAGGGGATTCCAAAAAGGACCGGGTGAAAAAAAGTTACGAGGAAGACATTATTAAGATATCAAGTTGAATAGAGCAGGCGAGAAAAAAAAGTAATGCAAAAAGGTGGAAAGACTGGTTTCATGAAGTGGGGGAGGTCGGTGAGAAAGAGGTATGAGAAAGAGGGAAGGTGGGGTGAAAGGGGGCTGGCCAGGTTTTTGAAATTTGAGAAGGAAAAAAAAAAAGGGGGTGGAAGAAAAAAAAGCACAGGGATTGGGGGGTTCCTTTACAAAAAACTGCAGAAAAAGGGCTGAAGAGAGTGATTAAAAAAAAAAGGGGGGGAAATAACACCTTAAGGGGCAATTAACAATCGAAGCCCCCAGGGAGGGAAAGGGACGGTAAAAAATGGCCAAAAAAAGAAAAGGGTTGCGTAAAGAAAGCGGGCAGGCCAACAAGAAAATGTACTGGGTGGGGGGGAGTGGAAAAAAGGACGGGGACCTGAGGGTGGGTGGGTGAAAACAATAAAAATTTTTGCCCCTCAGGAGGGAGGAAATAAGTGAGACAAAAAAGAGGTAGTACTTGCTATGTATAAAGAGCGAGGAGTCTAAGGGGCAACTTAGATAGAAAAAAAGGAATAAAACTACAAAGAAGACCTGGGAAAAACAGACAAAGAATATCGAGGGGTGCTAAGATCACTCTCTCAACAGGGGGGGGGGGGAAAAAAAAGAGGGGAGGGGAGGGCGCAAATTAAACAGGGAAGATCGAAAAAACAAAGGATGGATGGGACAAAAAGCAAAGAAAGAGGATCCAAGTAAAACATCGCCTGAAAACTAACAAAGAAAAAAAACCCTAAGGGAAGGATTGAGAGGGGAAGAGGGGGTGCGAAAATTCGCCCATATTAGAAAAAGAAGGTTGGAGAAAGGAAGAAGGTGAAAACCAATCTAAAAGGGGAAAAAGCGGTGTGGCTGAAAATTTTTGGCATTAATAGCTGCGGGCAAAGGTAATGGAAAACTTTGAAAGAACAGGTGAACTGCACACCCCAACAGAAAATAATATTCCATTTCACTCTTTCCCGCCTCAGTGGGGAGGAGGGGGGCTCAAGGGGGGGAATAGAGTGCGAACTGGGAGGATGTGGGAAAATAGATCTAAACCCGAGGTCCAGAGGGGAAGAGCCGATAGTTAGCTGATCAAACTGAAAGGGGTAACTGGGAGACTATGGAAAGGCAATGAGGACCAGCCGTTGGAGGGGAACCGGAGACAACAGAAAAGACACACAGCCTGGTCCACAATGGTGGAAGGGGTGGTTAGTATGGGAGAAAGAGATCATTAATAAACATCGGAGGGAACTGCGGGAAATGAAGAAGTACGGAAAATGATTGTCTAATCTCAGCCAAGAAGTGCGCAGGGGATTGTTTGTAAGGAAGAAAGTCGGAGAGTATCTACGCTGAGGGTCAGAAAGGGTGGGGGAAAGATACGTGACCACCAGTGAAGGAGTGAAAGGGACCAAAAAATTTTGAGAAGGCTTATTTTACATGTAAAGGGAGGGGGTCAATTGGAAAGGAAGGGCGTTGTCATCCTGGGATCAGAGATAGTTAAAGGAGCGAAGAAAAAGGTATGACCACAAAGAAAATAACTATAAGGGGAAGGGAAATGAAAGAAAAAGGGCTTAAGTCAAGTGGTTTACATATTTGGGACCTGTGAAAAAATGGAGATGGGGAGGTACGAGATTAATTCACTATCTTGAGGAGAAGGGAAAGGCAGGGAAGAAGGAAAAAAAGTAGTGTCTTACTGATGACATGTAGGAAGGAAAAAGAAACGATCAAAACAGGAAACACTCGGTCCAGAAAGAAAAAGAAAAGGGGAAGGGGGGGGGAAAAAAGGACAAGCTAGGATACCCCAGACAGGGGAAGTGGTGCTAGGGACGGAAGCGGAATGAAAGCCACTTGAAAAAAAAGGACAGGTTGGGAAATGGTGACTTTTTGAATCTTTAAAAAGGCTTTCAAGGGCAACGGGGGGCTGCCAAGTATTTCCAAGGAGGAGAATCAGAGGGGAAAATGGGCGGAAATCTCTCCCATTCCACAGGGGGAAGGGGAAGAATGGGGCATTAGTTAGTGGCGAGGGGGAAGAATTTAGGCCGCGGCAGAACGTAGGGATACTTTGGAGCTCGGGGAAAAACGGCCAGTTCAAAGGGAAGGAAGGGGAATTGGGAATCGGAAGGGTATTCAAAGGAGAGACTTTCAAGGGGAAAGAGGGTGACCGGATGACGGCAGTGGGAAGTCGGATTGGGAACATGGGTGAAATGGGGGGTGAAGGCGTATTTATATTGGTTGGGGGGGGGGGAAAAAAAGCCTGGGGGGCCATCTTAGACGTATTCACGAAAGGAAGGGGGAGGAAGGGAAGGAAAGGGGGTAGTTGGAAGGGAAGGAGAGGGGTCCCAGAAAGATAGAAAATTCAAAAATCAAATATTGTGGGGAAAGAAGGATGTCACTCAATTATTTGAGGGGGGAAAGAAGCGCAACTGGGAGGGGAGAGGAAGAAAAAAAAGGTTGAAAAGGGAGGGGGAGCCAATTGACATAAAGAGGGGGTATTTCCTTCCTAGGAGAATATTGAAAGGACCGCGGGGGGGAGACGTGAGTTCGCACGCAGAGTCAAGGGAGTATTAAAGACTAATGAGAGAAAAAGATAGAGTCCAGAGAAGAAGGGAAAGCGAACTTTAAGGGGATGAGATTGTTGCTTATGCTCATCAGAAAAAAAAGGGAAAAGGAACGGTGGGCATGCAAGGAGAGGGCGGGGAAGGGCTATGTACGAAAAGAAGGTGGTAAAAAAATGGAAAAAAGTCGATTTTAACAGAAATTACCAAGTCCCAGGTCTAAGAGAAAAGGGAAATTGGGCGCAAGGTGGGAGAAAGCGAAAGCGCAAAAAGCCTCGTAGGAGGGGGGTTCGGTTTTGGGAGGAGGGGTTGGGGTTTGGAGAGTGGAGGGGGGGTGAGAGTGGGGGTTGAGTGGGTGGGGGTGTGGGTGTAGGGGGAGGAGGATGGGAGGGGGGGGGGGATTGTTATGCGGGGTGTGGGGGGTTTGTGTAGATATGGGAGATGGGGGAAGTGGGATGTGGGTGGGGTGGTGGTTGGGGTTTTGGGAGTGTGGGAGGGGAGAGGGTGGGTCGGTGGGTGAGGATAGGGGGTGGGTGGGGTAGGAGGGGGGGGAGGGTGTAGGGGATGATGGGAAGGGGGATGAACTGGGGGGGGGGGTGTGGGTGAGGGGGGGGGGGGAGTGTTGTTAAGGTTGGAAGGACGAGGGAGGGGGTTTTGTTTGATGTGTGGGGGGGATGGGAGGGGTGGTGTGGGGAGTGGGTTGGTGGAGGGCTGGTGAGGCGGGGGGGGGAGTGGGGAATATGTAGTGTTTTATTTTTGGTGGGGGAGAGCGAGCAGGGGGGGAGGGGTGAAGGGGTGGGGGTAGGCGGTGTGGGGTGTTGGGAGCAGTGGTGGCTTGGGGCTGATAAAGGGTGCGGGGGGGGGGTGGGAGTATTAGGTTGGGTGGGGGGGGGGTGGAGGAGGCTGGAGTGGGTGGGATGGGAGAGAGGAAAGCGTTGGGGGTGGCGGAGGGTGGGGGGGGTAGAGTGGGTTAGGTGGGGTCGGGGTGGGGGAGAGGGAGGGGGAGGTGGGGGGGGTGGTCGTATTTGGGGATGAGGGTTTGGGTGGATGTGTAGGATTGATGGAGGGTGGATTTAAGGATCGGGGAGCGGGGGGTGGGGGGAGAGTGGGCAGAAATGGCGGGAGGAGGACGGAAGGGTGAACTGTGGAGGAGTGGTGTGTAGGTTTGGGGGGGGGGGGAGTGGGGAGGGAATGAGGGAGGAGGGGGAGGGAGGGGAGGGCTTTGGAGGGGGGGGGTGTGATGGGTGGGGGAGGGTATGGGAGAGTGGTGTAGAGCGAGGTAAGTTCGGGGGGGGGGGGAAGGAAAGGGGTGGGGCTGTCTGAGGTTGTAGAAAGTCAAAGGGAGGGGGGTGTGTGTCGATAGGAAGTGGTTTAGTAAAGGGAGGGGGGGGGGGGGTGGGTGAGGATGTTGCGTGGAGGGTGTGTTGGGGGAAGGATGGGGGTGGAGGTGGGCGGGAGGGGCGGTGGGGGGGGGGATGGTACTACGGTGGTGGAGGAAGGGTATTGTTGGTGTGGGGGGGTGATGGGGGAGAGTTTGGGTGAATCGAGGAGGAGTGGGGGAAAGATGGGAGTGGGTTGGGGGTAGGGGGGGGGGTTGTAGGGGGTTGGCGAGCCAGGATGGACTGAGACTGGTGAGGAGGGGGGTGGGAGTTGGGAGGGAGGAGGGGTGAGGGGAGTGGGGGGTGGTGTTGGACTGTGGGGGAAAGGGAGTGGAATGAGAGGGGGGGGGGGGGGGTTGGAGAGAGAGGGGGGGGTCGGGGGTGGGGGGGGGGGGGGGCGGGGTGGGGGTTGGGGGGGTAGGGAGAAGAGGGAGTGTTGTGGGGGATGGAAGGTTGGGAGGATGAGGGGGGGAAAGGGGGGGGAACGGGACGGAGAGGGGGTGGTGGGCTGTGGAGGGGGAAGTGCCGAAGGGAGGAATGGGAGAGAGGGAAGAGAGTGGGTGGGCGGGGGGAAGTTGGGTGGTGAAGGTGTTTGGGGTGTTAGGTGGGGCTAAAGGGGAATGTAAAAGGGGGGGATTGGGGAGAGGTGAGGGGGGGGAGATTTGGGGTGGTGGGCGAGAGGATTAGGATGGGGAGATTGGAAGTCAAGCAGAGGAGGGGGGGGTGATGTGGAGTCCTAGAAGAGGTGGGAGGGGAGGGTAGGGTGGTGGCAGATGGGAGGGGGGGGATCGTATTTGATGGTAGGTTGAAAAGGTGGAGGGGAGTGGGGTGAACGGGAGTGGGGGGATAAGGGGTGGAGGAAGGAGGGGGGGGGTTGAGGAGGGAAAAGGGGGGTGCGGAGGGGGGAAAAGGAGGGTGGGAGGAGTGGAGGGAAGGTAGGATGGGGGGGGGGGTGTGTTGGGAGGGTAGCGGTGGAGGGGGGTGGTGGGAGGGGGTGAGGCGTGGGGGGTTTGGGTGGGGGAGAGAGGGGGAGGGTGGTGGGTGGGAGGGAGCGGGAGGGTAGTGTGTGTTGTGCGGAGAGTGTGGGGGGAGGGCGGGTTGTGTGGTTGGGGGGGAAGGAGGAGGACATAGGGAGCCGGAAGGGGGGTTGTGGGGGATGGGGTGCGGGCGAGGGTGATGAGTGAGGGGGGGAAGGGGTGATTGGTATGGGGAGCGGTTTAGGGTGGGACGAGGGGGTGGGTTGTGAGGTGGGGGGGGGGAGGGGGGTTGAGGATAAGTGGGGTGTGGGTAGTGGAGGTTGGTGGGGTGTGGGGGGGGGGGGGGGGGGTGAGAGGGGGGGTGATGGTGTGGCGAGCCTTTGTTCTGGGTTTTTTAGTGAAAAAGTGATGCACGTGGAAGGCGACTCAAGAAAAATTGATCCCCTGGTTTAGGGAAGAAAAATGAAAGGATCCTCGAAGAGGAGAGCGGAAAGAGGAGTTTAAAGGGGAAAGGAGTAGGGTCAGGGGTCTCTAAGTAATGGGATAGAAGAAGGAAAAGAATAGAGCCAAAATGGGTTAGAGACAAAGAAGAACTGAGGGGGAGGGGAGAAAAAAGGTGGGGGAAAAGTTGGGGCAAAAAAAAAAAAAAAACCAAGACACAATAAGCTTTTGAAAAAACCCAACAAAAAGATCCCTTTCAATAAGCAGAGGGGGATTTGGGGAATGGTGGGGGGGGGGGGTTGGGGGGGGGGGGGGGGGGGGGGGGGGGGGGGGGGTGGGAGGGTGGGGGGTTGTTGTTTAAAGCAGTGGACGAAGGGGAGGTAAGGGATCTTTTAAAGGGAAGGGGACACCAGTAAGATAAGATTTTAAATTGGGAGGGGGAAGATTGGGGGGAGGAACAGAAGGAAGGGAAATGGGGTGTTTTTATGTCAGAAAGGGGGCATTCAGGTTAGCCAAGCGGAAGAGTTGAAGGAGCCTCGTTAGAAGGGGACAGAAAGAGGCGTCCACTTCATTTTGAGGGAGAAAGGGAGAAAGAGTGGGAAGGAAGGAGGGGGGGGAGAATCGACTAATGAATAAAAGAGAAAGAGGGTTTGGGGAAGCTTATGCAGGCTTATTGGAACGACAGGTGGTGGAAACTGAAAATGAGGACATAGTAAGACAAGTAATACCATAGAGAAATGGGATACAGAAAGGAGTCTGGAAAAAGGAGGGTGAAACAGGGAGATCTTGGCTGGGAACTAGATGACTGATTCAGACAAAGAATATCTGGGAATAGTTGAGAGATGATTGAGAAAAAGTTTAAAGGAAAGGAGCGGTCAGGGAGGTAATCAGGGAGGTCGTTATATATAGAGAAAAAAAATGGAACCAGAGGATCAGCGGCGGGAAAGTAATTGGAAGTCCAAAAAAACTAAACAGACCCAAGGGGGGAGAACTTCAGAGGAACAACCAAGTCACAATTAAGGAGATGGGACTCTAAATGAGATGAACCACCAAAACTTTATCAGGGGCGGAGTTGAGAGGGGGGGATAGGGGGGGCTTGGGATCTCAAGCGTTAATTTTCTTTATACATGATTCAGAAAAGATAACGAGGGAGCCCTGATCAGGAGAAGAGAGATTTGGGGAAGGTGGTATTCTGCCTATGAAGGGAAGATCGGGAAAAGGGTAGGGGGGGGTAGTGGACCTTACAAAGAAATCCTGTAAGTGTATGGTTGGAATTCGGGCAACATATGGAGGGGAGAAGAAAGGATCCAGCGAGTCGAGAGGGGACTGTAAGAAAATTAACGAATGATTGTTTGAGGAATCATCATGAGAGGAAAAGGAGGAAAAGGGAGTCCTGAGGTCTTGGGGAAAAGGGGGGAATTTTCTTGAACCGGGATGTGCGTATCAGTTGTCAAAGGGGGGGGTTCGGTGAGAAGAAGAAGAAAAAGGGTCTGACACCAGGGGTAAAATGCTGGAGAACAAGGATTGAAGGGAAAGGAGGGAAAAGGAAAAAAGGATTATGAAAAAAGAAGATAAAACCCATAAGGAACCTAAAATAAGAGGGTTGAAGACATACCTGGCAAGAGGAAAGAATGTGTGAGGGTGCAAAACTTCATCGGAGGGGGTAATAAAAAAAAAAGATCAGAAATGAAGAAAGTCAGGGGGGGGGGGAAAAAGGGCACGGGAGCCGTTAATCAGAAAAGGGGCGATGAATTTGGGTTGATCAACTTAGGAGGGGGAAATGAATGAGCAGGTAAAAAAAAGAGAATCAAGAAAAAAAAATAGGAGCAACAAAAAACGGAGGGGAAATCGAGAGGTGGTTTCATAAGTGGACTGTGGGAAAAGCAGAAGGAAAGACACTTTGAATGTGAAAAAGGGCATTGTCTTAGAAGAAAATAAGAGAAAATATGATTCACCAGAGGGGGGAGGAAGGGGGGGAAGGAACAGGTGTCGACTTGAAAAAAGGAAAGTGGTCTCTCAAAAGATGGGGGAAGGTACAGGGGGCACAAGCAGATGAAGAGGGTGACGAAAAATAGGAGTTCTCTACTACAAAAGATGAAAGAAAAGGGTGGGAAGGGAGGAAATGGGGACGTATTGGAAGGGGGGAATTAAAAACATTGTACGGAACTTTGAGAAAGAAGTGAGTGGTAAAAGCAGGAAAAGGAAACTGGGTGTAAAATTATCTTTTTCAAGAAGAAGAAAGAGTGTTGAGGAGAAAAAAAAGCCTTAAACGGGAAGGGAGATGACGAGATCGGGTGTTGGGGAAATACCGAGAGCAAAGGCAGACAAGAGGGAAGAACTACGTTTTTTGAGGGGATAGGGAACACAAAAAAAAGGGGGGCAGGGGGAGAAGGGGAGGTACATAGCTTGCGACTGACATCCTATGGGAGGAAACCCAGCAGGACAAAATAACCCGGCTTTTATCAGAGAAAGAGAGGGAAGGGGGGAAAAAAAAGAAGAAAAACAAAACTTAAACGATAGAACAGTGAACGGAGAACGGGATAATTAAGGGGAGAAAAAAAAATTCAAAAAAAGCCGGAAGTAGGAATTTGGGAGAAAAGGGGGAAGGAAGTCTTCATGGGCTTAATTATGAATGAACGTAAGACAGAAAAAAAGGCTCGAGAAAAAGAGGAAGAAATATCAAACTAGAAAGTGAGGAAGTGTGAGGGCAATGGTTGGAAGCAAGCTTTTTGTAACTACTGTAAATGGTGTGGTACCGGAAGGGGGGGTGTAGAGTGGACTTGGAGCAGTGGCAGGGGGGGAGTTAGGTTTCATTTTCAATGTGGGAAAGGGTGTACGCACTTTATCAGAGGTAGGGAAAGGGAAGGGAAGAAGGGGGGAAAAATAGAGGAGGGGAGCCTGGAGGGGAGGGATACATGGGACAAGGGAGGGGGAATTTTGTACCCAAATAGAAAGGAGAAGGGGTTAGGGGGATGGTCGGGAAGAGTCGACGATCATTAAGGAGTCAAAAGGGAAGAGAAGAAAACTCTAAGAAATGGAAAGAAGAAGGGGAGAAGAAGGGTTGTAAAGAAAGAAGGTAGGACTTTTGATGGGGATGTTGAATTCGGCTGCAAAAGGACGGGAAAAAAAGAAGAGCCTGAGAAGACTAAAGGGAAAGTGAGAAACTATTTCTCTTATCAACGTATCTTAGATCGACAAAAAAGAAAAAAAAGGAAAGTAAAGAAGGGTCTCATACGTCATGCATTCAATGAAGAAAATGCGACTGAGGATGGGTTTGGGAACAAGAAATCTTTGACAAGTCTGGGGGGGGAAAAGGGTCGGAAGAAAAAAGAAGGGGGAAGTCAAAAAGAAAAAAAGGGGTGGGGGGGAATGCTTAAAAAATCATCCGAAAGTTGAGAGGGAAAAAGAGGGAACAGAGGGGAATAGCAGACTTAAAAGAAAGAGCCTCCTTAAAGAAGGGGAGCTGGGAAAAGAATGGAGGGGGGGGGAAAAAAAAAAATAAATCTTGGCGCGAGAGAAGTGAAGGTTGGGGAGAAAATGGTGGGATTAATTGTAAAGGGGTTCTACCACAGCAAACTGTTGGAAGAAAGCATCGAGGGGTGACTCGAGAAAAGGTGAGAGAAAGTGGGGAGGAAGGGGAAAAGCCGGACTTAGGTCTTCAACTCAAGTCAGAAATCTTAACAGTAAGGATTAGGGGAATGCGATGATCCGTGGGAGCAGTATTTTTACTAAAAGGGGTTTAGAGGAAGGGAAAGGGGGAGGAAGGTCAAGGAGAAAGGCTGGTCACTTGGAAAAACAATTTATACGAAGGGGGAAAAATAAGAGAAAACAAGCCGAGAAGGGGGTGTATATTCGATTTGTCCCAAGGAGAGGGGTGTTACAGGAGAAAAGTAAGAGGGGGGGACTGGCCAAGGAGAGGGACAAAAAAAAAAAGTATAAGGGGGGGAAGGAAACTCTGGAATCCTTAAGTGTAGAGTGAAGCTGAAAGGCCTCGGCTTCTTAGAAGGGAATGACAAAAAACATGACTGAGAGAGACGAAAAAAAAAGGGCAAATTCAGAAGAGGAGGAAAAGGGAAAGGAGTATTTCAGTAATTATTTCAAAGCATGTATAAGTTATTGTTCAGGGGAGTGATGGGTCATACATAATATCCAGAAAGAGTTCACAGGGGAAAAAGGGAGGGGAGGGGAAATGACGGGAAAAAGAAGGAAACCAATCAGAGGTTCAAAAAGGCGATGACTAAAATGGGGTAAAGAAAGAAATCACGCAAAGGAAAGAAGGAAGGACTTAATGTGAAAAAAAAGATGTAACGGGGTTGCATTTTCTTTTCAAGAATGTGGTCCGAGGAACCCGGGATAGGAGGAAAAGGAAACCTGACTTTGCGGGCAAAGACTGAATAAGAGGAGGGAAGGAGTGTTAAAAAAAAAGAAAGGAGGGAGGATACAGACTATTCTAAACTTTCAAGAAAGGTGGATGACGAAGTGAAATTTAAAAGTCAAGGGAGGGTAAAGGGACCAACTTTTGGAAGGAATGAATTTGAAGCTATCCGGGAAAGCAGAGGGAAGTGGGAACCTTTGAAAAATGGGAGGAAGACTTAATTCATGTTTCGCAGTAGAAGAAATCTCTTTAGGGAAATGGTCAATACGCAAAAAGAAATTAAAACAAAAATAGAACCAAAGGGAAAATATGGCCTGAAGAGGGGAGAGGTGGGGGGGGGGGAATCCTTTGCAAAAGAATCTCATCTTTAATAATCCCATCAAAGGAAGAATTGAAGCGATAAAAATAGGAAGGCCAGTAAATGGGCCTTACTTAGGCATAAAAGAATCAGAAAGAGAAAAAAGGGACATAGAGAGGGGGACCAGACTCAGCCACGAGATATGCAATGAAAAATGGTAGGGGTCGGGGATAGTGGAGTCGGAGGAAATAATTAAAGAATGAAGTTGGGGGGAACTGACAGGGGGGTAAGAGGGAGGAACGAAAAGTTAAGTAAGAGGGGGAAGAGTTGGGTCAAGTAAAACTGTATAGAGGGGACGGAGCCCAAAATCCAGAGAAAAATACACTTAAGACCATTTGGGCTTTTACTACAGAGTAGTTAGGGGAGGGATAAAGGGTATTCTCATGAAATACCGAGAAAAAAAAGTTATCGGGGAAATGCCAACATTCTTAGAAAAAAAAAAAAAAGAAAAAAAAGGGGGAAAATCTAGGGATAAAGTCTGTCAAAAAAAGAAGGTGAGAGGGGTAAAAAGGTTTTGGGAATAGGGAATTCCGGTCACGGGAACGTAGTCATGCCATTGGTAATGGTATTTTTGAGCAGCGGAGGAAGGGAGAAGTATTCCTTCGACAGTTTGTGGTTTTGGGGACATCGTCCAGAGGAATGGGCGGAAGGGGAAAGAATTCAGGGGGGGGTAATGGAAGTACATTTCCTTTGTAAAAGGAGGAAAAGCAGAGAGCCCATAAAAAGTGAAATATGGGAATCCTTAAGGGGGAGGAAAGGGGAGGGAGGGGGGGGGAGACCGCAAGGGGGGCAGAAGGAGGGGAAGGCAAACTTGTGCATGGATGGGCTGCCCGGAGGGGGGAAGGGTAAAAAAAGGTGATTCGGGGAAGGGTCAGGAATCGGGGAGGGTTATAGCGGAAAAAAAGAAAGACAAGAAGGGAAAGAGACAGGGGAAGAAATAAAGAAGACAGCCAAAGGATTCGTAGAATGGAAAACACCTGCTATATGATTCCGGACTTTTTTGAAAAGAAGAAAAAGGGATTAAACGTTCAGTAATCAAGGGAGAAAGGACTTAAAGAAGAAAAAAGGATATCAAAAAGGAGGGGTTTCAAAAGAACCAGAGAGTTTAGATTTATTGTATGTAGGGGAGTCCTTGTTGATACGGGGAAGGGGAAAGGAAAAGCACCCTCGGTTATTTTGAAGGGGAAAGGGGTGAGGTTGGGAAGAAAGAAAAAAGGGGTGGATTTTAGAAGGTATGCACTATACACATTCATATGGAAAAAAGATCTGACCGCTGAGCAAGAGCAAGGAGGGGAGCTAGTGGTTCTGTTAAAGAGGAGAGGGGGATTCAGGAGGAGGGGAAGAGAAGGGAAGATAGCATAATTCAGGGGGAGAAAAGACTCAGGATCTCATAAGACTGACATACGGAGCGATTTGGGGGGGAGAAAAAACGGGTTAAGTAGTAAAAAAAGGAATCTGAAATCAAAAGAAAGAAAAAACTGAGTGGGGGAAAAAGAAAGGCCGAAGAAAGGCAATGGGGGGGGGGGTGCACACTGAAAACATCCGTCTCCTGTGTGTGCGAGACGAAGGAGGGATTTGGAATATGACGGCAGCTGGGAGGGGATTGGTGAAGGGGAACAAGAAGGAAAACAATGGGGAAGGTTTATCGGAACCAATTGGGTATCCGAAAGGGCGAAGGAGAAAGAGGGGTCAAAAGGAGGGAGGCAGACAAAAAGAAAGAGGAAGCAGTGGTCGAAAGAAAAGGGACCGGCCCGTCGAAAAAGGTGGGAATACGGAGGGTGGAAGGGAGGGAAACTCTGGATAAAAGGAAATATTGATTTAATTAAGGAGAAAGGTGGGGAAAAAAAGTGGGGAAGAAAGCCCTTCTTAAAAGGAGGAAAAGAGGAAAAAAACTAATACCAGGAACCGAATCAATTGTACTGCAATCAGGATGAGTGAAAAGCGTGTTTAAAAAGGGAGAGCACGTTGTAGTGGGGAAAAAAAGGTTACCAGGAAAGTACATTCTCATTGAAAAAGGGCTGGGCAAGGGGGGGACGAGCTTTGGGGGGAAAAAGGGGGGAAATTGAAGTTATATGATTTATGTCTTCCCGGGCGAGGAGTCAAAAGACGAAAAGAGATAGAAACAGGGGAAAGAGAGGGGAAACACTAGAAAGGGGGGAGAAAAAAGAAAAGAAAAAGGAACATAAGCACGGAAGAAAAGGACCTGGAATAAACAAGGCCAGGTGCTATAAAAGGAGGCCTTAAAAACACCAAAACGTACAGGCAAAAAGGATGTAGGAGGAAAGGGGTCTAGGAAAGGTAATTGTGTCGATCTAAGTCAGCAAAAAGAAGGGGCCCATTATCGAGAAAAAGGACGGTTTGTGGTTCGGAAGAAGGTCCGGATGAATGGAAGAAAGAGGGGGAAAAAAGGTTATGGGGGGGGGGAGAGGTAGGGAATTCGTCATTATCAAGCAGTTGGGAGGGGGGGGGGGAAGGGGAGGGGGAGCATCACCAGAGGACTTCTCTTTAAGACTAGTCGAAGGAAGGAGAAAATGAGAAGGGGCCCGGGGATATGTTGGTGTGAACTTAATCAGCAAAGAACTATACAAGTTTCACAGGTTGGAGGGAGAGAGGGTAGGGAAACCACAACCGGTAAAGGAAAGAGGTGGAAATTCAATGGGGAAGGGGGGGGGGGGAGCCCTTTGGAGGAAAAAGGTAAAAATGCGGAGAAGGGCTAACAATTCTTTTTGGCAAAGAGATTCAGCGTAAAGCAAAGAACAAGAAAAAAAGGGGTTGGTGAATTCAGCCCATACTCAAGACAAAAAAATCTAGGAGAAAGAGGAAAAAAAAAAATGTTTGGAGGGGGGGGAAAAGACTGATCAGGCACTTGCAAATCCATGAGGGAAAAAGGGAAGGGGGTCTGGTTTTTCAGAGAAAGGTACGGGGGCACCCACCTTCGGAAGGGAAGTGTGGACTGGGGGGGGGTGAGGGGTCGAAAAAAAAAGGAAAGGACGGGGATAAAGATCCGTTTTTTGGAAAGAAGAACGATAAATACAATCGCAAACCAATGGAAGAGAGAAAAACAATTGGAAGGGGTAGGAAGAAAAGAAAGAAAAGGGGGGAGAAAGGCCATTGGGGGAGAGAGGGGGGGTTTAAAAATAAGAAGAAAATGGAGAGTCTGAAAATAACAAAAAAACCAAAAAGAATCGGAAACACCGCCTGGAGAAAAGGTCGGGGGGGAAGGACAAAGGTGGGAGGGAGGAAAAAAACAGAAAAAAGGAAGGGGGAGTCCATCTCCGACCGGGAAATGAAATAGATCTGGTCAATTAAAATGAGAAGGAGCGAATACTTTGGGGGGAGTACGATTGAAGGTTCAAGGAAAAAAAGGGATGGGGCACTTAAAGGAAAAAGTTGGAGTCCTGGAAGGCGAGAAGGGTGGGGAAAAGGGAGAAAGGATTGTTTCAATGGGTGAAGGACAAGTCAGCAAAGAAGGAAAAGGGGAGGGGGATTGGAGAAAAGGAAGGGAAGAAGTAGTGTGGGGAAAGTCCGCTCTGAAAAATGCTTTTAATATATAAGGAGGGGGAGGAAAAAAAAAAAAAACATAGGCCTGGGGGGGAGCAATGGGTGAAAATGAAAAAAAGCTAAGTCACTGAGATCTGAAAGATACGAGTGGTGATTGAGAAACTCACAATAAAAGGGGGGGAGGGGGGGGAAGAATCAGTAATGAATAAGAAAGAAAAGGAAAAAAGCAAAAAAAAATTTAAAAAAGGAAAGTGAAACCCGCTAGAGGATTGGGGGAATTCAAATCATATACGAATAGCGAGTCGGCAGTAGTGCCGGGAGGACTCTTAATTAAGCCCCTGACAAGGAGAGAAAGAAAAAAAAAAAGATCATAAACGGGAAAGGCGGCAAGGAGGCCCGGTTGCAGAAGTGGAGTACGGGGACCTCCTTGGAACACATTTCAAAAAAGTGTGGGGGGGACAGCGGGGACTGGGGAGCCAGGGGGTCGATGGTTCTTTCTTTCTGTGGGCACATGGGGGAAAGGTGTCAGGTAAGAAGCCAAAGGTGGGAGGGGAGAAGAGGAAGCTATGGGAAGAGAAAAAATCTGAGGAAAATAAATCACAATTAATTGAGGTGGGGAAAAAAGAAAAAGAGCAGAAAAATAGAAGGATCAGGTCGGTCATGGGGGCGTGAATAAAGGCGCTCATGAAAATTGGACAAACAAAAAGAAAAAGAGAGAAAGTTTTACCAAGGGAAGGAAAAATATGGGGGGTATTGATAATGCCCCGGTTTTCAGGGGACTGAGAGTTTGGAAGATGGCATCAAGCACGGCAGCCGTAGGACAAAAGGGAGGGTAAAAAAATGAGGAAGAAAGCATTAAGGTAGGAAAAGAACTATTGAAGTCTCAGGCAATCAACAAGGCAACGTTTGAACGAATAAGGGGGAGGCAAAAAATGCATGGCGGGGAGGAAAAGAAGGGGAGGGAGGGGGGGGGGGGGGGGGAAAAAAAAAACCCCAAAACAAAACAAAAGAAAGCGGGGGGCCAAAGGCTTTGTTGAACTTTCTCACCTGTATAAGAAAATGTGTCCAAATGATTGGGGAGGCGGGGGCAAGGGATTAAACACAAAGGGGGGCTGCCTTATAGGGGAAAGATTAGAACCATGCGGTTGAGGACCATGGAAAAGAGCCGATTAGAAAATGTAGGAGGAGGGGAAAAAGGAGAGTTACAAAGGGAAGAGAGGGCTAGACGGAAAGGAATTGGGGAACAAGGAGGGTGGATTTAAAAAATAGGAAGGGGGGTTGGGAAAAGAAGGAAAAAATGTTTTGAGACAAGCAAATGAGGGATATGTGTACGTAGTTACCAGGATGAGAACGGGGAAAGCAAGGAGTCGGAGAATCGGAACGTATGCTCAAAGCAATGAAAAGAAAAAAATTTTAAAAAAGAAAAGAAAAGAAGACGAGATCGGGGGAAGGGGCGAGAGAAGGGACAGCAGTATCAAGGGGTAGAGCAATTTTCAAAGCTCACTGAGGGAGGGGGAAAAACAAAAATAGAAACAAAGGAAAACAGACTAGGAAAATAAAAAAAAAGGAAGGGGAGGGGGATGTAGCGGCGGAGGAGGAGCACGGGAAAAACAGTAGGGATGGTCCCCAATTTTGGGAAGGGGAAGTTAAAGAGGTCAAAAAGACATTGGGGAAACACCAAATTGCGAAGGACGTTGAAATATGTTCAAGAGGCACAAAATCCGGGGAGGGGGGCTGGAGTCAGGGGGTTCCCTAAATTCGAAAAGCCAGGACAAAAATAAGGGACCCTTGAAAATCTACATGATATCAGGGAGAGGAAGATCAGGGGTTCGAGGGGGGGGAGAAAGAGGCGTTATCGAAAGGGGATGGTATGGGGGGTATAAATATCCAACATGCTTGGGGAAAAAGGCATATTCAGGGTGAGGGATGAAAACTGATAATGGGGGGCAGGAAAAGAAAGGGGGAGGGGGGGAAGTAAAACCTACTTGGAGTATAAACCTCCCATACGGGAAAAAATATTATCAAGGGGGTGTTTGGAAGTGGACTCGAGCGTCCACTCAAGAGAGAGGGAAAAACTGGATGACGAAAAAGGAGCTGGAAATAAAAACCTGGGAAGACATATAAGAAGCGAAGAAAATAGAGTGGGGCAAAAGGATTGGGCCACAAAAACGTCTATCCTACCTCGAAGAAATTAAGCAAAAAAAAAAAAGAAGGGGGGGGAAAAAGAAGGGAAGGAAAATACATGAAAAAGGAGGGTAAGGTACATGGACCGGTGCTATATCATCGATTGGGGGAACAGTGCTTGAGAAAGCCTTGCAAGGGCAATGTCCTGGAGACAGTAAAAGGGAGAAGGAAGAGTGTAAGGTAAAAGAGAAAGAAGGAGGAAACAACGACCAATAATACCTTATACAAATTACTTGTGTGAGGGGGGAAAAGAAAGGGGCAAAAAAAGAAGAAGAATCACGGTGAATTCATAAACTGGGGTGAATGAAGGGGGAGTCGCATTGAGGGAAGTCCAGGAACAGGGAATGAAGGAGTTGGGCAAAGTAAAAGACCTGAGGGGCAAAACTGGGGAATCACAAATATACATTCGGACGAGGCCGAGACAGAGAAAAAAAAAAAAAGGAAGAGGGTAGGACAGAAGAGGGGAAAAAAGGCTCCGATTTGATATCGTTTCCCAGATTAAAAGGACATGGGACTGGAATGAAGGGTGACTGATGAGGAGGGATAGGGGGGAAGGTCCCCTGAGGGAGAAAAGCACTGCATTCAGGCAACGGCGACAAAATCCGGAGGGGCATTCAAGAATTC